>JFJP01040828.1_pt1 | contig 11960 bp, 7 predicted proteins | sample 431651 | NCBI WGS metagenome assembly JFJP01 (sample SAMN02602958, study PRJNA72255) | Microbial mat metagenome, whole genome shotgun sequencing project. | biome: fresh water; feature: sink hole; material: water; isolation source: purple microbial (photo- and chemosynthetic) mats found in... | reverse complement strand
ACAAAAAAAGGAACATTTATCAATTCCAAATATCGTACTAATTTTGAGGAAAAGTATGAAAAATATTTTTAAGTAAAGTACTTTTTTGAAATATTTGCAAACTTTTTATGTATATTCCACTATTTCAGAGAAATAAAAAAGCTTCTTAAAAGTTTTCACTTTCAAAAAGCTTTTCTCTTAATTAATAAAATATTTTTGTTTGAACAAATCTTTTTCAGCTTTCAAGGCTTTCATATCCAAACCAATAAATGCTTGTGCTTTTTCTTTGGTGGTAATATCGGGGTAAGCAATTTCGCCTTTTACACCCAAGCTTGCCAACAAACGAGCTAATTTAACGCGAGCTTCTTGCGCAAACATCAATCCGCTCGAAACAATTCTGCCCACCTCAACCGGTGCGTGGAACGAACTTCCGTGTCCGGCAGCGGCAAAATCCCAACGCCATTGCGATTTGCGAATTGCCAACAAAATAGGTTTCATGGCTTCTTCGGTTGCGCCGGCATCCCAAGCTGCTTTGGCTTCAACGTGTGCTTGTACCAACATGGTTTCCAACATGTCGCGCTGTTCTTTAATTTTATCTTGGCGTTCGTACACGTCGGCAACCAAGCGGTCGGTTTCCTCGCGGTGGCAAACTTGGCACGAACCCGAAATATTATTCAACGGACTGCCCAATTTATGATTTGTAAATTTTTGTCCGCCTTCGCTTTTGTAAGGCATGTGGCAATCGGCACACGATACGCCGCGCTGCGAATGAACACCCATTTTAAATATTTCATAATCCGGATGTTGTGCTTTCAACATCGGTGCTTTGCTTATTGCATGCGTCCAATCCGAAAACTGAATGTTGTCGTAGTAAGCTTCCATATCTTCCATGGTAGTACCTTTATCCCAAGGGAACGTTAAATAAGGTACTCCTTCTTCGGGCACTTTGGTATTGAAATAATATTCAACGTGGCACTGTGCGCAAACCAACGAACGCATATCCTGATGCGATGCTTTTTTAATATCTTTTCCTTGGCGCTCAAAAGCTTCAACCAATGCCGGACGAGTAATGGTAAGGTTCATGGTTTTGGCATCGTGGCAATCGGCACAACCAATGTGGTTTACAATTTCGGCACCGTGTTTTGCCCATTTGCCTTTATAAAATTCCGAAGCGCTGCCCAATTCTTTAATCATACGAGGCACATCGGGACTTTTGCAAGTCCAGCAAGTAGAAGGCAGCGGACCTGTTTTCTCATCCACCGGACCGCCCGAACGCAAGCTGTTATGCAAATCGGTAACTGCATAAGCATGTCCGCGTCCTTGGTTATAATCTTTAGCAAAGGCATAACCGGCAAAAAGTACAACAATTCTTGGGTCCCAAATACGATTGGTACTGGCGTGGGAAATTTTGTCCCCAAACCTCGTTACGAGGCTCTAAATCATTCACTTCAACTTTTGGTTTGAAAACATATTCGGTTTCAACCCTGCGCTCGGTAATTGACGATGCCAATAAGCCAAGCACAAAAACTACCACTACAGTTGCTGCAAAAAGCAACCAATTTACCCATACTTTTCTACTGTTTTGCGTTTCCATTTTTTAAGTGTATTTTTTAGTAAATTTCAATTCTATATAATAAAAGTTCGTGAAAATTAAATTTTATGCGTTGTGTTGAAATTTGATTCAGCTATTAAATAACCGGTTATCAATCATTTTCAAATTAACAAATTACCGAATTAACAAATTTTTAGTTTAATTAATTCTGCATAATTTTTTGAAGCCAATCGGGTACCGGGCTTGTAAGCTTAGGCACACGTGCATCGGGCACCGACGAAAGGCTGTTTACCCGTCCGTGTGGCACTTCGCGGTGGCATTGCCAGCACATAAAGCCTTCGCCTTCCTTGTTATTGTCGGCAGTAACATCCAAGGTCGAAACATTGTGGTTTACATTTTCGTGACATCGTTTGCAATTTTCTTGCACCACTTTTTTGCCGGCCTCTTTAATAAAAATTACTTGCGGTTCCATGCGCAAGGTAAACATGGTTGCATGGCGTGCGCCATCCATAGCTTTAAAAGCGTACTTGGCAACCGGGTTGGTGTGCGGCACGTGGCAATCGTTGCAAGTAGCACGCTCGCGGTGCGAACTGTGATTCCAAGTGGCATACTGCGGATTCATTACGTGGCAGTTAATGCAAGTTTCAGGCTCATCGGAAAGGTACGAAGCAGCGTTCGAAATCTTAACGGTATACAAACCTAAACCTACAAAAATTCCTGCCAGAATAATTACCGGAAGTTGCCAAACTTTAGGCGGAATTAATTGTTGTAAGCGTTGTTTCATGTATAGTTCAGTTTTTAATTATTGGCTAATTTCTTCTTAAAAATACGTTTTAGTGTTTTCAATTTTTTACTTTTTTGAAAATTCAACTTAATTTAATTTTTTATAATGTATTCATTATAAGTTAGATGATTTCAAAAAAACAATCTTTTGTTTTGCTTTAAAAGCATTATTAAATAATGCAATAAATATAGTATTGAAATACTTAAATTACAAAATAAAAAACATGTTTTATAACATAAATTCTAATGTTATTAAAATAACAACGAATTGAAAATTGTGGAAGTTTTTTGAATAAATTACGTTAAATCCGCAAGTTTGCGCCAACTTGCTAATAGTCATCGACTCAACGAATAAAAAATCATGCAGCAAACCGGCTAACAATCTGCTTTAAAATAACTAAATTGAGGCGATGATATGCGGATTTGATGAATTTCAAAAAATAAAAACCCCGCATAAAGCAGGGTTTTTATAGGTTGTTTTATAACCATTTAAGGTAAGGGAAGTCTTGTCGGTGAGGCAACAACGGATGGTGCGGCCATAACCTTACACCAAATTTAAAGTTGCCGGCTTCGGTAGGAACAAACGCTATTTGGTAAGTTGCTTCCGAGCCTTCGAGTTTAAGTTGGCTGCCTTCTATGGTTTCAATTATTTCTATGGCACCGGCGGCATCAATTTCAACAATTTGCATTTCAATACCAAATTGTACATCTTTAAGCATGCCCAACTCAATCTTATATTCAAGAATGTATTTTTCGCCGGGAAGCACTTGACTTAATTCATTTAATTCCGATTTTTGGTCGGTTACTTGAATTTCTTTCCAATAATTTACTACGCGACGTTTCCAAGCTGCCAATTCTTTTACACTTCTATAATTTTCTTGGAAGAACGGTTTTACTCGCGCATACATTGGGGTATAGAATCGCTCATTATAATCGTTTATCATACGAGTGGTCGTAAAATCGGGCGCTATATCGGCAATACAGTTTTTAATGTATTGTACCCACTGCACCGGAATGTTATTTTCGTTTCGTTCGTAGAACATAGGCGCAATTTCGCTTTCAATAATGTTGTACAAAACTTCGGCATCCAGTTCGTCTTGGAAATCTTGATTTTCGTACGTACGTTCTTGCGCAAGTGCCCAGCCGGCATTTGGTTTGTAACCTTCAACCCACCAACCGTCGAGCACGCTCAAATTAAGCACCCCGTTCATTACGGCTTTCATTCCGCTGGTTCCGGAAGCTTCGAGCGGACGAGTTGGGGTATTTAACCAAACATCGACCCCTTTCACCAATTTTTTTGCAAGTTCGATATCGTAATTTTGCAAGAAAATAATTTTGCCCATAAATTCAGGACGTTGCGAAATTTCAATAATGTGCTTAATCAATTTCTGTCCACCTCCATCGCTTGGGTGCGCTTTGCCTGCAAAAACAAACTGTACCGGACGTTCCGGATTGTTAACAATTCGGTTTAACCGATCCATATCGGAAAACAGCAAATGTGCACGTTTGTAAGTAGCAAAACGTCGTGCAAAACCAATGGTAAGCGTATTATGGTTTAGTGCCGAGGTAACCTTTACAATTTTTTTCGGGTTTACATGGCGGTTAATCAAGTTATCGTTAAGTCGTTGCTTAATATATTCCATCAGTTTTTTTCTGCGCAAGTTCTTAACATCCCATACTTTTTGGTCGGGCAACTCTTTAATTTTTTGCCAATACGCCTTATTGCCTTTATTTTGTTCGAAATCTTTACCAAAAGTTTCTTCATACAAAATTCGCCAATCTTTGGCAGTCCAAGTATTGTAATGTACGCCGTTGGTTACATAGCCAATGTGTAATTCTTCAGGTTGGTATCCGTCCCACATTTTATTAAACATCATTTTTGTAACCTCGCCATGCAACATACTCACGCCGTTTATTTCTTGCGATAAATTGGCCGCCAAATGACTCATCGAAAAGTTTTCCGATTTACTTCCGGGACGCATTTTACCAAGGTTCATAAACTCGTCCCAGCTTATATTCAACCGGTCGGAATAATGTCCCAGATACATCATCATTTGGTCTTCGGAAAAAGCATCGTGTCCGGCAGGCACCGGAGTATGTGTGGTAAATAAGTTCGACGCACGCACAATTTCAACCGATTCGTTAAAAGTCAAGTTTTGTTCGTTTATAAACTTATTTAGCCGTTCAATGGTTATGAATGCAGCATGTCCTTCGTTGCAATGGTAAATACAATGCTTTAGCTCTAAGCTGGTAAGTGCTTTAATACCTCCAATACCCAGTATAAGCTCTTGCTTTATACGAGTGTCGGAATCGCCTCCGTATAATTGATAAGTTATAGTACGGTCTTCGGCATTGTTTTTATCAAAATCGGTATCGAGCAGGTATAAATTAATACGCCCTACAGCAACTTTCCAAATTTGAACATAAACCACCCTACCGGGGAACGGAACTTGAATAATTTTAGGCGTACCGTCGGCTTCCAACACGCGTTCAATAGGCAAGTTATCGAAATTTTGCATATCCATTTGCACAAACTGCTCGCCCGAAGGGGTAATTTGTTGTGTAAAGTACCCGTAGCGGTACAATAAACCTATACCATTTAAATTGAAATTTGCATCGGAGGCTTCTTTTAAATAGTCGCCTGCCAAAATACCCAAACCTCCCGAATAAATTTTGAGTGTATCGTGCAAGCCGTATTCCATACTAAAATATGCAATAGCTGGTTTGTTTTCAGGCTTTGGCGTGTTCATATATTTATGAAAATGCGCCATTACCTTATCGTATTCACCCATAAAGTCAATATCGTTCTCAAGCTCTTTGAAACGAGCATACGGAATTTGCTTCAAGAAAATAATCGGATTTCTCTCGGCGTCGCCCCATAGTTCGGCATCTATACTTCTGAAAAGCTCTACGGCATCGTAATTCCACGACCACCAAATATTTCGAGCCAGTACATTTAGTCCCTTAAATCGCTCAGGCAACTTGGTTTCAACCACAATTTGTTTCCAGTCGGGTCGGTTGCTTTTATAAATTTTTTCTGCTTTTCCGGTTTCGGCAAGTACAGGAACAAATATATCCGAACGCTTGCTGCGTTTTTGCAAAGCTACATTGTATGCCTTAAAATAGTTTTTAATTAAATGCTCCCATAAGGCAATGCGCGAAATAGCAAAAGCTTCTTTTTTAATCATTTGCCTATCAAGCGGCGGGAAATTAATAAAAGCAATTACATGCTCAACAATGGCACGAATTAGGTCGGTATCGTGCCCTACATTACGTTCCAGTACTTCAATACCTCGGTTTGAGCTAACCAGTTCGCGGTTTACCCACATACCAATACCTGCATGGTTGGTAGTAATGGTGGGTACCGAAAAAGCCAAACTTTCAAGCGGCGTATAACCCCAAGGTTCGTAATAAGAAGGAAAAATGGTTAAATCCATGCCTATCAGCATATCATAGTATTTCATATTAAAAATACCATCGTTGCCGTCTAAATATGAAGGTGCATAAATAATTTTAACCTTATCGCTCGCCGAATTGGTAATTCCGCCCGCTAAAATTGCATTCAAAATTTGGTCATATTCGGCATGGTGCAAATAATGTGTAGTAAAACCGCCTTCAGAAGTGGTAGTACCGTCGTGTTCCATTCTGTTTACCAAATCTTTGCGCGGTCCGTAGTTGCTCGTTGGTACCATTATGAATGCAATAATTTGCTTTTCGAGCAAATCCGATTTATTTAAATCGCTCATGGCTTCAATAAACAAATCAATACCTTTGTTTTTAAATTCGTATCGGCCGCTGTTGGCAATAATAATGGCATCATCTTGAGGTTTTTCGCCAATAATTGCTTCGGCAACTTCAAGCAAACGGGTTCTGCCTTCTTTGCGTTTCTTTTCAAACTGTTTTTCTTTTGGAACAAACGAATCGTCGAAACCGTTTGGTGTAATTACATCTACCTTTCGTTCCAAAAACTGAGCACATTCCGTTGCGGTAATTTCGCTTACTGTAGTAAAACAATCGGCAGTTTGCGCCGAAAGTTTTTCGAGCGAATGTTTTGCAATAACGCCCAATTCGCGAGCTTTTGTATCGCCATGGTAAGAAGTTAATTCCTTGTAAAGCGGATAATTATTTCCTGCCAACGAGCGCCCCAGCACAGTTGCGTGCGTAGTAAACATGGTGCTAATGTGCGGTGCTTTAGTGTGCAAGTATAAAATTCCGGTACCGGTCATCCATTCGTGGAAATGCGCAATACATTTGGTATCGAAAGCCAGGTTGTAATTGAAAAAGCTTTCAATTACCTTGCCCGCAGCATAACCAAACATGGCAGCCTCAACATAATCGTACTGCCCGTAAATTGAGTCGAGTTTATAAGTTTTCCACAATTCTTCCAAAATTTCATTTTTCTTGGAAATAAAACTGGTAAAATCGATAAGAATAACCATAGGTTTGCCTACAATATTCCATCGTCCGGTTCGCACACGCAATCCGGTTTTGGCAGTTACATATTTCCAATCTTTAAAAAGCTCTTTGTCTTCTTCAAATGCCGGATTTTCATCGGTGTCGCGCCATACATCGGGACCGATAAGAATAAGTTTGTTTCCGTACTTTTGCATTAATTTTGGCGCTTTTGTGGCAATAACGGTGTTAATGCCGCCAACTTTATTACAAATTTCCCAACTTACTTCAAAAATATAATCCGGTTCAATTACCAAATCTGTCATAGTATGTAAAATAAAAATTAATTATTCTGTTTTCTTTTTTGCTCCGGTTTTAGCCTTGGCAGCAGGTTTTGCGGCTGTTTTGGCTTCAACTTTTGCAACGGGTGCAGCTTTTTTGGCGGCAACCTTGGGTTTTGCCATGTTACCGGCTTCTACTTTTTCTTTATTTTGTTGAAGCGCGGCCAATTTTGCTTGCAATGCTTTCATTTCCTCTTTGTGTTGTTCCAGCAAATCGTGCAGTTCGTCCGCCGAAAGTTCATGTGCAGTTTTCTCGGCTCGTTGAATCTGAATAATAAAATCGCTCAGCACGTTCATGTAGTTGATAAAAGCTTCGTAAGGCGAACTGTACGGATTAAAATACATGTGTACATCGCCGTCGTTAAAAAACTTGGTACACATATAGTAAAAATGGTCGGAGGTTTGTAAATATTTCCAATCCAACTGTAGTTTAGGGTCTTTAATTCGGTCGATAACACTTTTAAGTTCGTACAATTTATCGAAAGCTTCGTCTTGCAATTCGTTGCCCAACCAAGCCGTAAGGTCGCGCTCCTCGTCGGCCCACGAAATTGGGTGCGTTACATGCACCGGAGCAATAGGCGAATACATTTCGGCAGTTTCAGTAGGGGTTGCGAAACGGTAATTTGGGTCGCGCAATACATATTCGGGCAAAGCACGCATGAACTCAAAAACTCCGGTGTCTGCCCATTGGTGTTCGCCAAAGGTTTCGTAGTCCATAAACAAATTTACAATTTCTTCGTTATGCGGAATGGCATCGAGCCAACCTTTATACTTTTCAACTGTAAGCGGCCATTCAGCCCAATTTTTGTTCGAAAAACGGAATGCAATATCATCGGAAAGTTTGAAATTTTTCAGCAAAACTTTTAGTTTTGGATTCCGGGCATTGAAGTACACAAAGTTCGGACTTTTCCAACCTAAAATATGCTTGGCTCCTTCGGTAAGCATAACTTTGAAGCCTTTTTCTGCTACCATTTCGCCAATATGGTCGGAGTAAATTAACTCGGTATTTCGAAAAGCCGTAGGTTTTTGCCCAAAATACTTGAATATTTTTTCGTCGTGGGCATCAATTTGGGCAAAAAATTCTTCTTTACTTTTAAGCGAAGCCAAGGAATGCGAATAAGTTTCCGAAAGAAATTCGACACAACCTGTTGCTGCCAATGCTTTAAAACTGTCCAATACATCGGGCGCGTAAAGTTCCATTTGGTCGATAAAAGTACCTGAAAGCGAATAACTTATTTTGAATTTTCCTTGATACTTATTAATAAGTTCCAACATAAGATTATTGGTTGGTAAATAGCATTTTTCGGCTACTTTACGCATTATTTTCCGATTTTCGAATTCGTCGAAATAGTAATGGTCGTTGCCTATGTTGAAAAATCGGTAATTCTTTTTTATTCTGAAAGGTTGATGCACCTGAAAATAAAAGCAGATAGTTCTCATATTATTTAGTTTTACTTTTTCACTTAATTCATAGCCAATTTATAAACTTCGTTTACTTGCAATGCAGCATTTTCCCATTTAAGGTTTTCTACCTCAATTTTGCCGTAATGTTTAAAAGTAGCCGAAAGCCCGTTGTAGTTTAGCAGGCCGTAAATAGCATCGGCTATGGCGTCGTCGTCCCAAAAATCGACTTTAATGGCATGTTGCAAAATTTCCGACACGCCCGACTGTTTCGAAATAATAACCGGAACGCTCGAACGCATAGCTTCTAAGGGCGAAATACCAAAGGGTTCCGAAACCGACGGCATAACATACACATCGCTTTGCCCAAACATTCGCGCCACGTCGTCGCCTTTTAAAAAGCCGGTAAAGTGAAATTTGTCGCTAATTTTTAGGGCAGCAGCGTGCATTATCATATCGTTCATCATATCGCCCGAGCCTGCCATTACAAACCGAACATTGGGCATTCTTTTAAGTACTTTGGCTGCTGCTTTTATAAAATACTCCGGACCTTTCTGAAAAGTTATTCGACCCAAAAAAGTTACAATTTTATCGTCAACCGATTTGCTATACTCGCGCTGCGCCATTTGGTCGGGTTCAACGGCATTATATACGGTGGTTACTTTTTCGGCATTTATACCGTAGCGTTCTATAATAATATTTCGCGTAAGGTTGCTTACGGCTATTATTCTGTCTGCCATTTGCATACCCATTTTCTCGATATCGAAAACTTGCGTATTAACATTTTCGCCGCTTCGGTCAAATTCGGTAGCGTGTACATGAATAACCAGCGGTTTGCCCGATATTTTTTTTGCAGCAACTCCGGCAGGGTAAGTTAACCAATCGTGCGCATGAATAACATCGAACTTATGCTGTTGGGCAATAACGGCGGCAGCAATGGCATAATTCGATACTTCTTCCATTAAATTAGTACCGTATTTGCCCGAAAAACTAAGGGTTCCTTCGGCCGAAAGTTGTTGTTCTTTAGCTAACCAAAAATCTTTTACACTCTTAAAGCTGAACGATTTACTTATGTTTTCTTTACTGCGAATATATTCGTGAAATTCTTCGGGAGTTAAATAAGGTACCATAACCGAACCAACTTCAATATAAGTAAGTTCTTTCCAAATATTGAATTCTTCGGTATGTTCTTCTTCGTTGGATAATTGGGAAAACTCGTTAAAAAAGGATTTTGTTCGTATGCGTACATTATTGGCTCCTACAATGCTCTGGGTATCGGTGTCTTCGTCGCCAAAAGCTTTGGGTATTACAAAAATAACCTCAGTTCCGCACTGTGCCAAGCCTCTGGTTAAACCTTTGCAAGCAGTTCCTAAACCCCCTGTTATGTGTGGTGGAAATTCCCACCCGAACATCAATGTTTTTATAGGCATGGGCTGGTAAATTATTTAGTTTTCATATTTTTTATTGTTTTTCAAGGTTGTCGGCCAAAAATTTAATGCGAAGAATTTCGGCAACACTCCAAGCGTACGAAATAGCACCGCGACCTTTGTGCGGCGGGTCGGCATCGAACATTTCGGAAATGGTTCCTATACCGTGCAGTTTCATTTCTTCTTCGAATTTAGCATACATGGTGCGCACAAATGATAATCCACCTTTACCATGAATTTTAAGATAAGCCGCAGCAAAATGTCCGCTTAACCAAGGCCAAGCAGTCCCCTGGTGGTAAGCTTGTTCTTTATCGCTTGCCGAGCCGGCACAATTGCCGTGGTAATTGAGGTGATTAGGCGGCAAAGTTCTTAACCCTTTGTCGGTAAGCAGGTTTTGTTTTACTTCTTCGAGCAAATCGTTGCATTGGTATATGTTCAATGGCGAAAATTCGAGCGATGCGGCTATTATTTGATTCGGACGAATGGTAAAATCCTTATGATTTTGGTATACAAAATCGGCTAATCCTTTATGGTTTTCGTCGGTAAATACTTCAATAAAAGAATTTTTTACTTGTTCTTCGATTGGTTTCCAGGTTGAAACAAATTTAGTATCGCCAAATTTTTCCGATAAGTTAACCGCAAAAGCAATGGCATTGTACCAAAGTGCATTCACTTCAACTACATAACCCGGGCGTTTGGTTACCGGCATATTATTCGAAATAGTATCCATCCAAGTAAGCGGATGTCCGGTACTATCGGCATGAATAAGCCCGTTTTCGGCCATGTGAATATTAGGGCAACTGTTTGTTTTAAATTTATTCAGTATTAGTTTTAACACCGGCAAATATTTCTTATACACTTCTTCTTCTGAAGAAAAATGAAGGTAATGCTGCAAGGTAAATGCATACCAAAGTTTAGAATCGGCAAAACAGGCATCCTGAAATTTTAGCGGTTGCCCTTCGGTGTAATAAGCTTTTAAATCGGCAGTTATGGTGTCGAGTGTTTTTTTGAAGTCGGTTTTATTATTGCTTTGCAAGGTAAGCCCGGGTAAAGCAGCCAGGGTATTACGCAAGCGTTTGCTAAACCAAGGGTAACCGGCAATAAGTTCGGTTCCGGTAGGTTTTCGAACAAAAAACTGGTTTGCCGAATTTATTAAGCAGTTTTCGAAATTGGTTCGCGGAGTGCGTTTTTTAATTTCGGCGGCAAAATCGGTTTTAAGTTTTTCGGTAGCTTCTTCGCTAAGGCTCAGCGATAAATACACGCTTTCGCCTTTTTTTATTTCGAATTCGAAAAAACCGGGAACAAATAAATCTTCCAAACAATCGTACCCACGGTCTTTTTCTTTGGCATATTCTACATTATAAAACCAATCGGGTGCCGAAATGTACTCGGCTTTTTTTGAAAGCTGCATGTACAAATACGGATAAGCATCGTACATTCGAGTTTTTATGCCGTTTGCAACCAATTCGAAACGGTTGCTTACATCCATATTCGCTTTGCTTAATGTATGAATATTTCGGAATGCCAAAAACGGATGCAGACGGAGTAAGGTAGGCGAAGTGGCTTCCTCCAAGGTATATTTTATCATTACCTGAACTTTATCCTGCGCCAAAATCATTTCTTTACGTAGGGTAACACCGCCCACATGAAAGGTTAACGCCGGAACCGGGTCGGTAACAAAATCTTGAAAATACTTGTGTCCGCCATGTATTTTTCCGGGATATTTACGAACAGCCATATGAAATTGTGCATCGCGCTGAATAATTGTTTCGTCAATAGCAGAAACCAGTACATGGTTTCCGCCGTCCAAATATTCGAGCGGTGTAATAAGCAGCCCGTGATATTTGCGTGTATGGCAATTCATAATGGTTGAAGAGGCAAAAGTTCCTGCTTTGTTGGTTCGTAAATACTCTTTTCCCAAACTGTATTTTACGTTAATCAACTGTGCTCTATCAAATTCTAAGTAACTCATAGGCTTTAATTTGTTACGTTTTATTATTTAGGTTTCTTCTTAATTCAATTAGAATTAAAACGAGAAATTGTCAAGTTTATTTGTATATAAGTATCAATTTGCGTAAAGTTAGC
>JFJP01027478.1_pt1 | contig 11960 bp, 14 predicted proteins | sample 431651 | NCBI WGS metagenome assembly JFJP01 (sample SAMN02602958, study PRJNA72255) | Microbial mat metagenome, whole genome shotgun sequencing project. | biome: fresh water; feature: sink hole; material: water; isolation source: purple microbial (photo- and chemosynthetic) mats found in... | reverse complement strand
AAAAAAAAAAAAAAGTTGAGTTTTATTTTATTATCGTAATTAAAATTTTTTTAATTAATTTTTAAGAAAGAAAAAAAAAATAAATAAATTTAAATTAATAAAAAAATTGGATTTTTTGTTGTATATGCCATTTCTGTTGTTTTTTAATTTTCTTTTTTTCTGAAAAATTTCAATCAAGTACTTGTTATGATTGTATGTCTAATCAAATTAAATAGCAGGTTTTTAATTAAATTCTCGAAATATTAATTTTTTTTAATTCTGAAATTTACTTAGAAAAAAATGTTTGAATGGATTAATAAAGCTGCCGGCCATTACGGTGCCCATGGTCCTTCAGGATTTGGTATTTCTTTTCTTCTTTTTCTTTGCTGAGTTTTAAAATTGTTCTTCCCCAATCAAATTAAAAAAAATAGCTGGGAATAATATTACAAACAGAGGGGCTAACATCATTGATCATATCCCTTCCACTCAGCCTTCTCGAAATGTGATTGAAGCACATTTTAAAGCTTTGAAATTATTCAGAAAAGTCTGTAGACTGGTAATAATTGAAAAAAATGATTTATTTGTAGAGAATTTCTTTTATTATTAGACTCCGTTCTTATTAAGAATTCACGCTCTATATACAAGAGTTAATCCTGTACAAGCTAAATTAAATTGCGCAAGGTTATTTAGAGAAAAAGCCCATTTGAGAGACCCTAGCATTATTGATCACCACGTCTTAAAAGGATATGATCACCTTTCTGAAGCTGAACAACATTATTGCCAAAATACACATCTTTATCAATTCTTTTCACCAAGGGTAAAATTGATTTTTTTTTGATAAAAAATAAAATTATGAATAAAATCAAAAAATTTCTTTGAAGAATTCACTTCCAGGTGATAGAGGCTTTTCCTATTTAGATGAGCAGAAATATGGCCAAAAAACCACCTTTTTGAAATCATTCTACAAGGGAAATAAACCAAATTATTAAAAGAGATTAGAGAAAACAACAAAAGAAAAAAAACATTAAATTTAAAAAAAAAAAAAAAAAAAATTAAAAAAAAAAGTTTTTTTTGTTCTTTTTTTGAGAAATTTTTTTATTTTATAATTCCTCTTCCTCATCTTCAATATCCTCGAATTCTTCATCACCTTCTTTATTATCCTTGTTTTTTTCTTCCATTCTCATGAAAATATTTTTGTAATAATTGTTTTCTCCATATTTCCCCATAATCCCCACATCTTTCGTATTTTTAATAGGATTCGACAATTTATTTAAATCAACATGCTAAATATTATATAAATTATAAGAAAAAATCATTATAAAAATTTGATAAATAGAACCTCCCCTCTGTTGATGGAATGTTTTAGATCTCTTCTCATTTGTTTGGTTAATTTTATTCCTTTAACGATTTTTCCTTTCATCAAAGTCTCAATTTCTGCTTCATTTAAATCAATATCCTCATGTTTTTTCTGGAAAAAATCTTTATCAACCCTTTGTTTACTCTCTTCCTCAACCTCTTCTTTAGGGTTTTCTTTCTCCTTTAGCAGGGTTTCTTCAATTTCTTTTTCGAAATATTCATTACTTAAATAAATTTTTCCATCTTTCTCCTCATTATATTCTGGACTTAATTTGCATAAAAGCAATTTTCCATTAACCAAATCCTTCAAAATAATTTTTGAGATTTTCGCTTGATCAGGCAAACCGCTACCTCCAGTATAATACCCTCTTTGTATCGCAAAAGCACAAAGTATATTTGAGGCAGAAGGGTTGGTCATTTCGATTTTGATATGATACAGCTTTTCGAAAATTGATTTATGGATTTTACCTGTTATAACTTCAATAGGACTCATATAATCTTTTAAATTATCAATCGGCAAGACTCCGTTACAAACCATTTCAGCCTTGGTTGAGGAACAGCTTGGGAAAACAAGTCCTGGACAATCGCATAAAATTAAGTCTTTTTCTATGAAAACTGTTTGAAAATGCTTGGTTTTGCCTGGTCTTGCACCAACTCCAACAAGCTTTTTTTTGCAGAGAACGTTGATTATTGAGCTTTTACCGACATTCGGATAACCAACCATACCTAAAGTGACGATGTTTTTATTTGAATGGGTATCTTTGTCTTTGTTTTTTTCTTCATTAAGGTTTTTAAGACCTTTTATTTTGAGGACTAATGATTGCAAGTTTTTTAAAAGAATATCGCGAGTAGCGATTTTTGGAGTGTTGTCATAGTTTTCAGATGCTGGATCTTCAGAGTTTGGGTTTTCATCATCTTTATCGATTTTAATTTGCTCAACTTTAGCAGAGAAAAAAATATGGTTCACTTTGTGTTTAAGAAAATATTTATTCCAATTTTTCCTTTATTAAGAAAAAAAAATTGTTATTAATTATAAAAAATCAAATTTATCGAAACCTGATGTCTTCATTTAAAAGATCTGCTTTATTGATCAATAAAATATTTTCTTTTATAGTGTCGACTTCTTTCACGTATTGTTCCAGATCAGTGCATCTAAAAAATAAAGGATCTCTTCCATCAACTATTTGCACCACAATATCTGATTTCTCAATAACTCTCCATAATTGTCTCCAAATTTCAGGGTTTTTTTCATATGGAGTTATGTGTAAATCATAATGTGTTTCTTCAACTCTGGAGAGTTCTTTTCTCCAACTCAAAAAAGCTTGATTTTCTAATTGAACCAATAACTCAGGAGTAGTTTTTTCATCCCATTTAGGTCTTCGAGGGATTCTCATATTTTTTAAGAGTTGTTCTGGCGTTTCTTTTAGAAGAACATGTTGATTTTTTAAAGAGTTGAGATCAATTATAATAGTTTGGCCATTGGATTGTGTTGTTATTTTAATATCCTTAGAAGCCTTTTTATTTTGAAATCGAAAAATTTAAAGAAAAGAATTTAAAAGAGTTTTTAAATAACCTCATATTTTTTTGAAGAAAGCTCTGCTTCTTGCAGGAATTCACTTAAAGCATTTTGCTCGACCAATGATTGCAATTTAGTGGTATCTTCTTTAATAATTTCCACATGCTCGAATCTCGCATATTGTCGCTTTGGTATTTTATTCCTCTTTTTCATGAGACTTTTCCCAAGGCTGGTTTCAGCTTTTTTTGCTTTGGACATTTTTGTTTTTTAATCTAAAAATTTTAATTTTTTCCTTTGAAGTTTTTTTTCAGATATTATTTATTATCTAAAAGTTTATCTGAAGTTTTTATAAATTCCAAACAAAAACAATAAAGAATTTTTTCAAAAAAAATACTTCACCCGATTTTCTTTTATTTTGCTTCCAATGAAAGAAGATGAAAAATTGAATGAAAAAGTTCAAGAGCTTTTTTTTGACAAAATTCTATCCAGAAACGGAAATTCGGTTTGTGCAGACTGCAATGCCAAAGGTCCAAGATGGGTCTCCCTTTCTTTTGGAGTTTTCATTTGTATGCGATGCGCAGGTAATAAATAAAATTTAAATTTTAAACAGTTTTCTTAATTATTTGATTTTTGAAACATTTTTAGGTCCTCATCGAGGCCTTGGTCCAATATATACAAAAGTTAGATCAGTTAAATTGGATGTTTGGACAAGAGATATGGCTGAAATAATGGAGAAAATTGGGAATAAAATAGCCAACGAATATTGGGAATATAAAATGCCCATTGGATATAAAAAACCAGACGTCGGGTCATCGCAAACTGAACTCGATCGGTTTATACAAGAAAAATACATGAAAAGATCATTCGCACCTCCAAAGTTTATAGACCCTGTCTCAGAATACCTTGATGCAAAAAAAAACGGAAATCAACCAAAACTAACAAAGTTTTAAATTTTTTTTATTAACAACAAAAAGTTCTTCTTAGCTACGAACCACAACAAACTCCAATTCAAGAAACACCAAAAAAAACAGTTTTAGAGGCAAAACATTTACCTAAACCTCCAATGGATTTATCTAAAAACTTATGGGATCCTAACGATGAAGACCTAATGCCTAACGTTGATGTTGATGATGATAAACAAGAATGGACTGAATTTCAAGAACCTCAAAATCCCCCAATGACTCCTAAAGTAAAACAATCATCCAATAATATGAATACAATGAATATAATGGAAATGTATAAAACTTCACCTTTGGACCTTCCAAAAAATGAAAATAATACTAAAAATGGTGAATTTGCAGTAAATCACTCCTTTTTAAATAGTATTGGTTCTCATATGATGAATAATAACAATAATATGAATATGAAAAATTGGAGTGCGATGAATCAACAACAACATTTTAATGGCTTCAATAATTATAATAGCAATCATGTTGCCTTTGGTGGAATGAATATGATGGGAGGTGGGTCACAATTGAATAATAATTTCGTTGGACAAAACCCAGTCAGCCCTACTTATAATGGAAAAATTATGAATAATGGCTGTGATAATAAAGTAAAGAATTCTGGAGATATTATGAATCTATATGGTAATATTAAGAATGAAACAGCTTTGAGTGGCAATGAAATGCAAATGAATAAGAAAGTAGCTGGCCAACAGAATATTATGGGTTTGTATAGTGGGAAAAATTTTAATGTGTGGTAAGAAGAAAGGAAAATCTGCTTAAAGTTTTATTAAAAAATTAAAAAAAAATCCTTAAAAATTTCGAATAAAAATATTTTTATAATTTTTCAATTTTCATTTATTTTAAAAAATCTCGACTTTTCAAAAGCAAAATTTTTAGAACTTTGTGAAAATGATGAGATTAATTACCACAATAAAGAATGTGCTAAAAAATAATCATTTTTTGGTTCAAAAAAATATTTATTTTTTTAAATCAAATTTTTTAAGAAATCTTTAATAAATTTTCCTAAAAAAAGAGAATTTACTTTTTGTTTTCAAATTTGAACAAATTTCTTATAAATTTTTTGTGATATTAATCTTTTTTTTTCTCTTTTTGATCAAATTCCTCAACTAAACCATTTAAATATTCGATTGCTGGCACAGGGTACCACTAAAAAAAAACATAAACAAATTAAAATTTATATTTCTTTACTCTTTTGGGCCTAAAATTATTTTCAAACCATCCAACATGTCCTCCTAAATGCAAAACAATTAAAACTTAAAAGATTAATTCAAAACAAATTATTTATCGAGAACCTGTATTTGTAATGAGTAAAATCATGTTTTTATTGGCAATGCATTCATCAATGGGTATGGCATTCGTACTTTCAATATTAATTAGAACTGTCCAATTAATAGATCTATTACTGAATGATTGGATCATCATAAGATTGAATGAATAATGAAGGGATTGTTACATTGTGAATGTGTGGAGCGCAACTAATTTCTCGATAATAAGTATCAACAGTTGGATATCCATAAATTCTTCTGGAAAAGAACTCATCATATTCTTTAGCTGATTTCACTGTCAAAGCTTTGTCTAAATCGATTTCAAATTTTTCGGAATGTTTTACATAAAATTCTTTTTTTCTACAAATTAAATAACTATTTGAAAATAAATGAAAAAATATGAAAAACTTGTTCAAATTTTTTTGTCGGACTTTTGTTACATATCCTTCATAAACAGTTCCTTTAATATATTTCGACGCTAAATAAAGATCAAACGGATTTGCAATAGAAACTGCTCCAACCAGATGTGAGTCTTTATTATTGAGACCTAAATATTTAAAGAGAATATTAGCTCCAAAAGAATGTCCAATAGCCAGAAGTTTGTGATCAGGATATTTTTCTTTTATAATTTCTAATGTATATTTCAAATCTTCATCAAATCGAACAAATCCCTCATCCGGAACCTTATTTTATAGTAAAATAAATTTATTCAATAATAAAACACTTTTATACAGTTGGGTTTGGTCCGACATGTCTTTCATTATAAACAACGACTTTATAACCATTTTTTAATGCTTCTTCAGTAATATTTCTATATTATCGATGATTTGATTTTCTGAATTCATTATATTTTAAAATTACTTTACATATGGCTCATCGCATGTTGCTGTTAATCCTGGAAGGACTACGATTAAGTATTGTTTTCTTGGAACGGTTATCTCTTCATCAATTTCAGCCCAATCTTGTTGTATTATTAATAAATTAATCAAATGAAAACCCCAATTTATGTTTTAAAAAACCTAAAGCTATATGTCCATCCTTTGGAATAGTTATTACTTCTCTTTTGAATTGTATTTTTTTGTTTGCGTACTGAGATTTTCCTCCGAAAATTGCCTGCAAAAAACCATATCCTAACCATAATGTGGGATAAAAGTGTCCCTTCATTTAAGAAAGAAATTTAAATAAGTAAAAATGGATAAAAAACTGATTTGATTGATGCACATTTTTCTATCCTTTTTTTATTTTCTTCTGTCTCAGTATATAGCAAATCGAATTTTGCTTTATATTGTGGGTAAAAAAAGAACCCAAATGTACATACACCAAGAATCGCTAAATACAAAGGGCCGAATAAAACGCTGACCATATTGAATATATAAAAAACGAAACTAGAATAATTTTTCATCAATATAGGTCTGAAATAAAATGCCATTCCACCAATAAATATTATGAACTCAAAGCAAAAATTTAAGTTATAATTTGTTTTTTTATATCAGAAATAATAAATAGATAATATAATAAAAATAAAAAAATAGAACAAACGACGGAACTCTAACCAAAATTTTTTAATTTCAAAATAAATTCGTATATAAAGATTTAATTATCTGAATCCAGAACAAATTAAATAATTTAAATTTGAAAAAAAATAAAAATTCCCCCAATGAGCAAAAAACCACAAACCCAAACCACAGGCAAATCAACCAGCAACAAGCCTCAACCCAAGAAACAAGTTGAGAGACCAGGTCTCACTGAAGATGAAATCGAAGAAATAAGAGAAGCTTTCAATCTTTTTGACACAGATGGTTCTGGAAAAATCGATCCGAAAGAATTAAAAGCTGCTATGCAAAGCTTGGGATTCGAAAACAAGAACCCAACAATTTATCAAATGATTGCAGATTTAGAAAAAGAAGGCCAAGATATTGATTTCGATCAATTTCTTGATGCAATCACCTCAAAATTAGGTGATAAGGAAACCAAAAACGGTATTAACAAGATCTTCGATCTTTTTGCTGAGAATCAAGACACCATCACTTTGAACAATTTGAAAAGAGTTGCTAAAGAATTGGGAGAAACAATGTCAGCTGAAGAGTTACAGGAGATGCTGGAAAGAGCAGCCTCAAACAATCAAGAGATTACCAGAGAAGATTTTTATAACATTATGACCAAAAAAACATTTTAATCGAAAATATATAATTTTATTTCAAATTCAAAAAAAAATTTGAATATTTTAACTATTTTTTTTTTAATTCAAAAATCCTTTTTATAATAGAGTTTAAGGCAACTCTTTTAATTTGTTCTTTTCATAATACTCCCATAGAGTATTTCTGATAGGAGCGAAAGCATCTATATGCTCTTGACAAATTCTCAAACAATCACTTTCTGGTCTAACTGAATTGCCTTTTTTTAAAAAAAAATTGATAAAAGAATTATATTCTCTAATAAATTCAATTTATTCATACTGCAAATTAATTGATACATTTTGACTCTATCAGGAGCCATAAGCCATGCAGCTTTGGCAGCTGTTCTAATCAAAAGAGGATGATGGGGTTCTAATGCCTTTTTATAAGCATTCTTACAACATTTCCCTAGGCTTAATTTCGTGTCTTTAATCATTTCTTCCAACATATAGGTCACAAAATCCATAAACCACATTAATCTTAACACTGTTCTAGTGCCTTTTATTCAAAAAAAAATCAATAAATTCTCTGTTGAGAAAGTTTACCTGATGAATATTTTAAATATTCTTTATTTTTGGTGAAATCTTTATTATTTTCTCCGTTCAACTTCTGAAGATTCAAAGTGCTTTCCAATTCAATTAGACTCATTATGCCAGAAATTTTGGATCCATAAGTTTTCACGTGACTTCTTAATATTGCGATTTTTTCTGTGATATCTGAAAAAGCTAGGGATAATGATTTGCCCAAAAGTCTAAATAAAATAGTCCATTCAAATATAGCTACACACAAAGGCTCAATGGGAATGTCGACAAGATTTTTGGCAGTTTCCTGCAGTGTTTTTATGCACTTCTCATAATTGTAATAATCGCTTGATTCGACCATTTCTTTAAAGAAAATGAATGATTTTTAAAAAAATTAAAAAAAAATTTATAGAAAAATTCTGAAAAATGGAAGAAAAAAAAAAAGTTATTTTTTAAAAAAAATAAAAAATTATTTAATTTATCCCACTTTTGCTTTTAAATTTAATAATTTAATTTTTTATTTATTTGAAAAAATTAATTTTTATATTTTTTTTCTTTCTTTATTCAATAAAAAATTAAATGCAATCTGAAAACAGAATACAACCTTTTATTTTAGGTATTGGTGAAATTCTAACACCTGAAGAAAAAGAAATTTTTCTTCAAATTCAACCAATAGGCTTCATTTTATATTCCAAAAATCTTTACAAATCCAAATCTGACACTCTATCACAAAAAGAAACTAGCACTAAGAACCTCATTCAAGGTTTAAAAGATTTGTTTCCGAATCGAGAAGTTCAAATATGGATAGATGAAGAAGGAGGAGCACTATCCAACCTTTTCAGAGCAGGCTTTGAATATGAAAAACCTCATTTAACATCATATGAATTTTATGGTATGTTTAAAACAGAAGGCCTTGAAAAAACTGAAAAAGCAGTTTATGATCAAACTTTGGAAATAGGTATGAAGCTGAAAAGCCTGGGTTTTACAGGAACATTCGCTCCAGTAGCTGATATTTTTTATGAAAATAAAAGCAAAGTGATTGGAAGCAGAAGTTTTGGTCCCGATGTCGAGCTCGTTATTAAATTATGTCTCAGTAGTATAAAAGCTTTCAATGATGCGAAAATCGATTGCTGTATTAAGCATTTTCCCGGCCATGGATTGGCCGATGTGGATTCTCATCATTATTTACCTATTATAAAAGAAAATGATGCGTTTTTAATGAAAAATGATTTCAGGGTTTTTAAAGAATTGGCTGTTTTCGTTAAATATGCTATGACTGCTCATATTGTTTATGAGTGCATTGATAAAGAGAATCCGATCACTTTATCTAAGAAAGGAATTGAATATGTGAAAAAAAATCTGGGGTTTGAAAATTTGAAGATCATATCTGATGCAATTGATATGAAAGCTCTTTATTGCGCAAAAAATCTAAATAATGTTGAAAAAGAAAGTGTTGTTCAGATTGCAAAAGATTGTTTAAAAGCTGGCTGCGATATTGTACTTTATTGTCATCCATCTCCTGAAATATTGAAATGTTTCATTTAAAAAATAATTATGTTTTTATTGAAAATTAAAAAAAAAATTTTATTTTTTTTTATTTTTTTATATACAAAAAGCAAAACTAGAAATTTGGTCTTTATTTACTCTGAATCAGCGATAAATCCTTTATGAAGAACTCATAGTGAAACACAAAAAAAATGAAAGAGATTTGCAAGACATATTTCGTTCCATTTGCTTACAATAATTATTTTGTTTAAATAATGATGAAGAAATTTATATTAATGAGTTTTTCAAGAAAAATTATAGTTTTAACTAAAAATCACAAATAAAAACAATTAAAGAATCGCAAAATAAGTTTTCTGAAAATTCAAATAATAAAAAATATTAATATAGCTAAAACTCTCTTTTTCTAGAAAAATAAAGCAAAAATTCTGAAAGTAAAATAGGTTTTTTTAAAGTGCTAATATATTCTCTAGAAAAAAAAACTATATAATGAATGATTTCAACACTATTTACAAAATTTTTATATATAAAAAAAAATAATGAATTATGAATTTGAACATTTCAACAAAATCAGCACCTTTTTCAACATAAAACACAAGGCAGTTCTCATTTTCAACTCTATCTCAGATAGCATATATCAACAAAGCTATTTAGAGTCCATATTTTTCGCTTATTTAGACTTCATCCTCCGAACTCAAAATTCTCAAAAATACAAACGATTTATCAAAGATTTTGAAAAACGCCTAATTGGTCTCAAAGCTTTTTTTCAAAAAAATGAAAGAATTTTGTCAGCGATTTCTGATGAAAAATTCGAGAATTTTTCCTCAATGAAAGAAAAACTGATGAAGATTTTAGAGAATTACCATTTTGTTTTATTTTCAGAAGAAAATTTCAAGAATAAAATCGTAATTTTTTCAAACACTCGTGAGAAATCAAAGATTTATTTCAAAATGATCATGCAAATCTTATTAATTAGTGAATTAGATGAAAAATTAGACATAGACATTATAAAGAAAATCTCAAAATACGATATTGAAGAAAACAAAAATTTTAATAATTTGATTGTAATGGCTTTGAAAACCAATATGAAAATTTATGATGAAGATGATTCTCAAAGTCCAAAAACTTATATATATTCAAAAGATGAAGAAAACAATGATATCTCAAATCGGTTGAATTTGTTAAGAGACTTAGAAGGAGATTTTAGGATTTTATGTGAAGAAACACGATTTTCTCATGAAAGTAAGCATTCTATTATCCAAAAATTTGAATCTGACAAAAAAAAACTCGAGAAAAAACATAAGAAAGAGATTAAAAAAATGGCAAAACTTTATAATCATGCTTATGAATATATCAATGTGGTTTTTATAGGGATGACTGATTACATTGTGAGTCTAATGAAAACAGAGAAGAAAGAGAATCATAAGGATCAATTCAAAAAGGAAAGACAAGAAATTGAGAAGAAAATATTGAAAAAAGAAAAAAAAATTAAAAAAAAATTAGGGTTTCAAATTGATTCAAAACCGACTTTTACCGTGGTTCACGAGTGCATTCAATCAATTAAAAAAGAAATAAATGATGTTGCAAGCCAATGTTCTGAGGAACATAATGAGTCTGAAGAAAATATACAGATAGATTCTCCCATAAAGCAAAAGCCTTGCGATTTCTGCAATAAAATCTCAAGTAATTTAACCAGTTTCGACTGTTCCTGCAAGATTTGCGAAGACTGTTTAGTAAGTTATTTGAACGAAATATATGAAAAAAAGCTTGGATCTATGGAAATTCTTTGTTATAATCCAAATTGCAAAGAAATTAATACGAAAAATAAAGGACTTAAACCCCCAGATTCAAATGATTTGATTGAGAAATGCTTAGGAAAGAATAAATTAAATGAAATGCTGAAGCTTTATCAAGAAAAAGAGATTGGTAGCTATAATATTGATGTTAGCACGATATTATTTGATTGTCCAGTTTGTTGTGAAAAAAAGAAAATCGAAGAATTCATTACTTTTGATTGTGATTGCAAATTATGCGAAAATTGCTGCAAACCTTATTTAGAACAAAAATCTTTAGAAAACATTGGATTTGAAATCCCTTGTTTTAATAATGAATGCAAAGCTTTACCCAAGGACAAAGGTTTGAAAATTCCCACATCAATCATAGTGATGACCAGGCTATTAGGCCAAGAAAGAGTTGGTCAAATAAGTGACAGCTTAGCAAATAAACAAGCCAAATATTGTTGTGCTAATCCCGACTGTCGTTTAACTTTCGATTTAGATGGCAATAATAAGATCAATTTCTTTGTTTGTAACAGTTGTAATAAGGAAACATGCTTGCTATGTATGAAGTATCGACATAAAGGAAAAGATTGTGACAAAGTAGATGAGGAAATGAAAAAATATTTGAACGATAACAAGCAAATAACAAGAATTTGTCCAAATCCAGAGTGTTTGCAACCCACAACAAAAGATGATAAGTGTGATCATGTGGAATGTCCTTATTGCAAAGTGTCTTTTTGTTTCCTTTGCAGCGTTATTAGATCACCCACATTAGCACAGGTAATCATTATCATAGAAAAGATTGCAAATGGTATCAGCCTTGGGTTGATAAAAATGGAAATGAATTTGACGAAAAAATAGAGAAAAAATGCTCAGAATGCCAGATACTTGGAAAATTAT
>JFJP01028293.1_pt1 | contig 11961 bp, 14 predicted proteins | sample 431651 | NCBI WGS metagenome assembly JFJP01 (sample SAMN02602958, study PRJNA72255) | Microbial mat metagenome, whole genome shotgun sequencing project. | biome: fresh water; feature: sink hole; material: water; isolation source: purple microbial (photo- and chemosynthetic) mats found in... | reverse complement strand
AGATTTTCTTCTTTTCGAACAAGAAAGAAATCTCATCTTTTTTGAAAAACACAGATTTTCCCGCATTTCTTTCGAAATTGACCGTTTCCAACGATCTAATGAAAATTTCATTTTTTGTTTTGATTTCTGAATCAGCTTTACAGAAATTACCAGAACTTTTTCTGCCTTTTCTTCGAGAAGGAATAATAGATTTTATAGAGAAATTATCTTTAGAAGAAGATATGAAATTCCTGCAATTATTCCCACTTTTCAAGCCTCAGACGAAATTAGACCCCACAAATCTTGATATCAAGCAATTAAAATACACTTTTCACAAGGATTTTCTTAATAAAGATATGGATTTATACAAGGAATTTCCATTGTTAGAAAAATCCCTTGGAAATGACCCTATGGAGGAAGAAGATTTCGGATATGATTTCAAAGATAAAAACCCTTTGGATCCTAATCAAATCCTTCAAACGATACAGCAGGATAGCAAAGAAACTGAAGAAACTTTAAAGGAAATAGAACAGGAAATCAATAGTCAATCAACCGAAAAAAAGAAATATTTAGAACTTTTCCAGAAATTCAAAAAGACGAAAGAAAAAATCAAGCAAACTGCCGAATTATTACAAAAGACACATCATAAAATTGAGGATAATGCTGGGCTTAAAATCGAGAAGAAAGATTTAATGAATAAAGCGCCTACACAAGCTGAACAAAATACAGAAAAAATTAAAGAAATCAAAGGTGATTTGAATAAATTAGCAAAGAAAATCCTCATACAAATAAAGAATTCAAAAGATTTCAATATGTTAGACGTTTCTTCAACCAATGAAATCGTGAACTATTTGAATGAAATCATGGGTCTTTTGAACAATGGCATGAATCCTCTCCTACAAACTAATGAGGAGGATTATGGTTTAAAAGCCTTTCAGATTTTTATTAATGTGCTTGAAAAATATAAAAGAATTACACTTTATGAATTGAAAAATTCGAATATTGTCAAAAGTCTATTAGATTTTTTATTGGATGGCACTTTGCAGAAAATACCTATGAGTCCGAATAAAAAAGTCGAGGATTTTCTCAAAGAAGAAATAAAAATGAATCAAGATATTGTTGAGAAAAAAAAAGAGGATATTAACTTGAATAATCAACAGATAACCACAATTTTAAAAAGAATTTTCGTGTTTATTCATGTGTTTTTGAAGAAATCACCCATGAATCCGCAAGGTTTTTTCTTTATAAATTAATGGTTTTGTGGTAAAAATTGTTTTTTAGTGACGATTTTCAGTGATTTTCTGCATAATTTGCAGGATTTGTTCTTGGAATTCAATAAATTTTCGAAAAAAATCGACACTAATGAAATGAATCAAGATTTTTCCTTTGTTCAAGGTTCGAATTTTCTTTATAATTTTTTTTTTTTTTTTATTTATAAAAAAAATTCATTTATAATATAAAAAATTGATAAAAATAAATGAAATTCTTTTAGATTTAAGGAATTTATCACAAAGAAACAGGTTCAAAATTCGTTACATTGATTTAGATTCAAATATAAAGAAAAACGAATTATCAGCAGTAAAAATCCCTCTTTACTTATTTATAAATTTGTATTATTTTATTTAGGAAGATAGAGATTTATATGAATCAAAAGAAAAAATATTCAAGGAGATACCATATCTAATGTTAGCAGTAGAGTTATTCGGCACATTTGAGATCATAGAAGATTATTTGCTTAATCGTTTAACTGGAATGGAAGACCTTAATCTTCGAGCTCATAATAAACAGAATTTCTTCAATTATGAGAGTACAATTTGAAAAAATTCAAATGAAAATTATTTATAAAAAGGGTTTCAAAAACTCAAAAAACCAAATTTAGAAGAAAATGACCCGAATTATCTCGAAAATGAGGAATATGAGGATAAAAATGACCCCTTTTTAGAGTTTTTCAAAGATCCAAAAGTTAAAAAGCCTCTCGCCAATGAAAAAGAAACAAAGGGGCCATTTCCAAAACCCATTCCTGCACTTCCTGTAAGGAAAAAAAGCTTTGAAGAACTGAAGAATGAAAAAAAATTTTATCAGTAATTTTTTTTTTCATTAAAAAATTTATAATTTTTTTGAATTTTTATTTTTCCTGATAAAATTTAAAAATAAACATAGATTACCCAAGAATCCGCTTGCTTTTAATAAAAATCCCAATCCTGTAGCTTACCATGATTTTGAGAAGATTTTCGAGGCTAAAATGCAACAAACCATGATGAAAAAGGAGTCCTTATCAGAGAAAAAACATAAAAAAACCATTGATTATAAGAAAAATCTGGAAATTTGCTTCTTTGTAAATGGGAAACCGATATCTAAATCCGCAACAATATATGAGATTTTTGAGAAATATCTTAATAATTCAATAAATTTTTCCGTAAATTTCGAATAAATTGTTAATTTTCTTAAATTTTCTTTGAAAGTATGAGAATAATTTAGTGGTTGATTTCAAATTAACATTGAGGAAATCGAAAAAAGAGGAATTAAAGGAGAAAAAACCTTTTTCTAGTTCATTTTGTTCGACTCCAAAGCAACTTTTATTGCAAATAATAAAGAAATTGAATAGAATTTCTGAAATTCTGAACGAAAGAAGTAAATTAATCGTAAAAGATGTAGAATTGACTGATTCTTTGGTTTATGTTTACCAAATGTTGATTTTGTTGAATGAAATCAAGAAATTATACCCTGTTTTGCTCTCCACAAAAAGTGTCTTTTATCCCTATTTGCTTAGTTTCAAAGAAGATAACAATCTGAATAAAATCTTCAATCAGATGGTCAAAGAAGGCATAAACCCTGTCATAGATCACCAAATCTTCACAAATCATAAGATTTCACAATTTTTGAATAAGAAATTCTGCGTTTGAAATATCATTTGTTTTATAGTTTATTTGTAATTTTTGAAGGATCCCTTGATTATTGTCAGCAATAATATTGACCCGTTTTTCAAGCAATTGTGCTATAATTCAGCTTTTCTTATAGATATGAAGTCGAGAATCCATTATTTCAAGAATCTCACTTTCGATGTTTCGAGATCTCTTTATTACATTTGCCAAGTAAAAATAATTAAATGTCTTTATTGTTTATTAATGAAATAAAACATTAGATTCACAAGAACAAACTCAAGGATTTAGAAAGTTTGAAAATAGGGAAATTACATAAGAAAAAAATAAAAGTCTCTAGAGATAATGTCATAGAAAACGGCTTCACAATTTTCGATTATTACGCTCATAAAAAAGTTCTCAAAATACTTCAAAAAAATTATAAATAAACATTCTTTTATTTTTTCTCCAAAGTCTGTTCTAGAGTTCGAATTCCTTAATGAAGAGGGAACAGGTCTGGGCCCAACACTCGAATATTTCTCTTTATTGGCTTCTGAATTACGGAAATCTAAACCTGAATTAAAAATATGGAGAAAATCTGATGATGAAACTCTTTTCCCAGCTCCTTTGAACATTTTAAATATGAAGGTTTATATATATAATAATAATAAACATTTACACTAAATGCAGTAAAAAAAATTGGGAATTGGCATTCCAAAATTCCAAAAATATTTGATGAATATTTATGGAATTTAATTAAAATTCATGGAATGAAACAAAAAATTTTGGAATTTTATTGTTAGTTTTTAATTCCCAATTTTTTTCACTGCATTTAGTGTAATTTAGTTTGATAAAATTTGTTTTAAAATTTAATTTGCTTTTTTATTTGGAAACTTATAAAGTCTCAAGATGTTCAAAGAGTACAAATAATCTTCAAATTGTTAGGTATGGTTATTGCAAGAGCTATTCTAGATGAAAGATTATTGGATTTACCTCTAAATAACTTGTTTTGGGATATGATCCTTGAGAACCCGATACATCTAGAGGATTTGAAGAAGTTTGATAAACAATTGGCTCAAACTATGCTGTCTTTTCAGGAGATTTCCAATAAGAAAAAAGAAATAGAAAATGATAAAAACTTATCAATAAAACTTAAAAAAGAGCTTATTGAACGACTTTCTTTTAATGTTTTAATTTATTTATTAAAACTAAAAATATTAATTTTGCAAATAGGGAACTTCTTTAGAAGCTTTAGGAATTAATTTCACTTTGCCTGGATTCGAAAATATTAATTTAGTGCCAAATGGCAATGAGAAAATGATTTCGATAGAGAATATTCAGGAATATATTGAAGCTTTCATTGTAAAATTCTTTAGAGATTCAATCAAAATACAAATAGAATCTTTCAGAGACGGTTTTTCAAAGGTTAATAAATAAATACAATTTTATTTGACATTTTTACAAATACTGAATGATTTTTTCAGGTGTTTAATCTCAATAATCTCAAATGTTTTGAAAAAGATGAGATTGAAAACTTGTATTGTGGTACTATGAAAAGCGAATATTGGGAGAAAAAGGAAATTTTAGAAAATATTGTTGCAACCTATGGTTATTCGAACAAAAAGTAAAAAGAAATCTTTTAATTCGTCAGTTTTTAAATTGATTGTTTTAATTTTTTAAATGATAAAGTCAAGCTTTTTTGAATTTTGTCGAAATTCTTAATGAATTCAATGCTGATGAAAGGAAGAACTTTATGAAATTTGTGACAGGATGCCCAAGATTGCCGAAAGGAGGTAATTTTTCAAATTTTGATTACCGAGAATTGAAAGTTTTATTATTATTAATAAAAGGATTCAAGAATTTAAATCCGAAATTAACTGTTGTGAAAAAATCTCCCAATCAACCCAATCAAACATCTGATCACATTCTTCCTTCAGTGATGACGTAAATCATTTATTCTTTAATATTTTATCTATAATTAATTTTTAATCACAAGATGTCAAAATTATGTAAAATTGCCGGAGTACAGCTCAAAAGAACTTATGAAAGAAAGGATAAAATATGCAATGAAAGAAGGACAGAACGAATGTGCTAATTTAAAAATATAAGAATAATTATAATGATTGAACACCCTTTAAATTAATATTTAAAAAAATAAAAATGTTGCTAATCATCTAAAATAAATACCTTTAAATTTATTTTCTAAATAAACAATTTTTTATCTCAAATAAATTTGCAAAAACGAAATCCCAAACGAATTTTCTTTGGGGTCTGCGTCCAAGGTCGATCCAAACGTGATCTTTACAGTATTGTCGTTATGTGCAAAAACCACTTCAATGCAAGACGTCAATTTATTCTCAGGGTATTTATTTCCACAAACATCTGTGCTTTTTAAATATTTAGAATAATCATGTTTTTCACTCCACAAATACTCGTTTTTCTTATCTCTTCCAATATTGGCCATCATATATCCCAATTCACCTTGCCAAGCATCAATAAAATGATAGTTCGCCACAATTCTAACCATAGTATGAGGTGGTAAATTGCAGAACTCTTTGCTGACTTCCCCTCCAGAAAATTTTCCATATCCTCCAAGTAAATAAAGTCCCCCACATTGAGAAATACTATTATTGGTCCATCCAGTTGGTTCTTCATAATAAGTTTCTTGTACTATAAGTTTCCATTGATTGATGTTTTTATAGCTAAACACATCCATAATTTTCAATGAATTCAGTTTCAAAGAACTTGCTTCTGAATAGATGTTGTTTCCTGAACTTATTTCTAAAATAGAAATTCTTTCATTGCGAATCGTGAAAGAACCAGTTTCAGCTAATAAAGCCATTAAAATTGTATGGGAAGAACCTACCATAAATTTTATGAGAGCATCTGAACCTAAAGAAGTCTGAATTGATAATGAGGTTATGTTGTTAGAAGTGTAATATTTATAATTTTCGAGAAAGGAACGAACTATAGTATGGCTTGGTCCTGATGAGATTTGATTTTGGTTTTGCTTCTGAATATTGAGCGAAGTGATTAGAGAAAGAAAGAGAAATAGAATGATAATTTTCATTTAATTAATTTTTTTTTGATTATTATGAAAAACGACTAAATTGGAAAGACATATTTCCACAAAAATGCAAATGTTTCCGATTTCAAAACTATAATAATGAGAAAATAAATCGAAAAATTTAAATTAAAACAATATAAAATATAATTTCTTTGCATAATTTAGAGTGGAAAAACCTTGTTATTTTTAAAACTTAAAAAAATAAAACTAACAAAATTTCATGACCGACCTCCAAACTGACTCATTTCAAACTCTTGATAAAAGCAATTTCATCTGTTTGAAATTTATAGACAATTCTTATTACTACGGAGAAATTGCTTACCTTGACTCACAAGGAAACTTCGTATATTTGATCATAAATTAACCCCACCACAATATGATCTTTTATTTAAAAGTATTTAGAAAATCCAAATGAGCTGACAAATAATGCCCCTGAAGACCCAATCCCAATTCCTAAAGATCCAAAAAATAAGACTTCTATTGAAAAAGAAGTGGTTCATGAATTGAAGGTTGTTCGAAAAGTTAGACATGGAAACGGAGTTCAAATCTATGGAAAAGAAGAAGATGACAATTTTCGAAAATATGAAGGACAATGGGATAAAGATAAGAGACATGGTTATGGCAAATGCAATTATGCAGATGCTTCTGAATATAAAGGCTATTTTAAAAATGATCTCAAGGAAGGGTTCGGAAGGATGATTTGGGAAGATGGATGGGAATATGAAGGGAATTGGAAGGAAGGCAGATTATTTGGCAAAGGAAATTTCAAAGAAAAACCAGAAGTTTCGTTTTCATTTATTATTTTAGCATTTTAAAGAATTTATAATAAAAATAGAATGAAATTCTTTGTGGAGATTTTAAGAATAATAATTTTTTGCATGTGAGTACAATATTATTGGATGGAAATTTATGAATTTATTTATTTTTAGAGTGATAATATCTATTTTTGCCCATTTATTCCAAAAAATGAGAAAGACAAACTAATCAAAATAAGAATGGAGCAAAATTATAAATTTGAAAAAACAAAAATCCAAAAACAATTTCAATTTGAAAAGGTGATTAAAATAAACCAAAGAAATATTATCAGTAAATAATTTTGAAGGTGAGAGATGTTCCTAATGCTATTTCTCTTATTAACGCATCATATAAAAACGAAAGAATTCCTTTCATTATAACATCAACGAAGTTTATTTCTTTTAATTTAAATAATTTTAAAATTAAAAAAAAAGTTGCGCCTTCAAAAAAAATGAAATTCTCACGAAATTATTTGAATCTATGCGAAAAAATTATTTCGAATTTAATATAAGACAAGCTCATTCATTAAAACAATCCAATAAATTGAAGGAATACATGGTATTGCAACATATTATTTCAATATTTATTAAAATTTTATTTTAGTTGATTGTGAAAGAAAAACTTTCAGAGGTTTTAATAAATGATGAATTTTTATTGATAAACATTGATGATTTTGAAAATGCTGACGATGACAATTTTGATCCAGATATTAGAGAGTTCTATGAAGCAAGTTCACTCCCTTCCCACATTTGGAATCAGAAAATTATGGCAAGGCCAGAAATTTATGAAAAAATCATTAACAATACCAAATTTGAGAAAAAAAAACTGAAACAAAACTTCTTCTTTAAAGTTTCTTTTCTTTTTTTCTAAAATTTAAATTTTTTTTTGTAAATAAAGCTTATTTTATGGTCGAAATTCAAAATTAATCAAGAATTGGACAACAAAAAGATAAATGAGATTTTCGAAAGACGTTTTGCAAGAACGATCAATTTATTTTCAATTGATTTGCTTATTTTCGTTGATTAATAAAAAAAATAATTCGTTTTTGTTTTAAATTAATGTTGGATTAACAAAGAAAATAAAAATCACACTTGCTAAAATCAAATATAATAAAATAATCGCGCCGAAAAAGCATTTCACACATCTCCTGCTTTTTTTATCATCTTTTTCATTCTTTATAAAGACAACGCTTAACAAATTCCCTAAAATGAAACTAGCTATCATTGAAATAGTATCAATAAGTTGATAGCTTCCCCCCAAAGTTAAATTCACAACCATTCCTAATATAATTATCATACTCATTTGATATCGTCCAGATCCAGGGTAATCCCATAATTCCCAACAAGTCATTAAAACACCAACTTCAAAGCCGATAAAACCCACAGTTGAACTTGAAGCATCGACTTGAGGGTTGCTTTTGATTAAGCAAGAAAAAAGACAGCCTCCCATTCCAAAAACGAGAAAAACGATCACAGTTTTAAAAAAACCAAGGAATCTCTCTACAAAAGAACCATAAATCATATAGCCTGCGATATTAGATAATAATTGAACAATGTTCATATTTATAAATAAAGAGGTGATCAGACGGTATATTTCATTATATTCTTTAATATAATAGGGGAATTTCTCACCAAAATAAAAAAGAGCGGCTTGGCTGGGAGATAATATGGATCCTGCTTCATTCATACCACCGGAGATCAATAATAAGAGAAAAACAGAGACATCAATTAAAATCTTTAATGAAACAAAGGATGCTATTTTGAAATTCGGACAACAGGAAATTTTTATCATATCAAAAAATGTTTCTGTTCTTGGATCTTTTTCAGAAAGAAAAGCGTTGGCTTTATTTTTAAAAATGATATTTAGCAATGATTTAAAAGAGGGGTTGAGTACCGAGGATTGGCATGTTTTTGTGCTTGTAAAGAAAATCCTTGGGAGAAAGAATGTAGATTCCCTGCTTGCTGGGGGAATTAAAAGTGTTTGAGTTCATCATTTTTGAAGATTTTTATAAGCAAATGAAAAATTATTATTTTGTCCTATTTTTTTTTTTTTTAATTTGAAATTCAAAGAAAAAGAGAATATGAATTATTTTTTTTTATATTTATCAATTATTTCTCCTTTTTCAACATTCTAAACAAAAATGACAATAAATCCTTCAAAAAAATAATTTTTTTAAAAAAATTAAATTGCTCATATTTATTTCTAATTTTTTATTTAAACGATCCAGTTTCAATTATTTGGCAAGTTCTGTCAACATATTTTCTAAACTCCGCAATGGTGGTAGGTTTTGTCAAGATCAAAGGCAAATTGAGTTTAAAATCGATTTCCGAATAACTAAAAACCTTTGAAAACTTGACCCCTTCAATTTCAACAGATTCTATATAACTGCCTGAAAGAATTATATCTCCTCTAACAGTTTCTCCTTTGATTTCTGGAAATCTATCATCAGCAATAGATTTCGTACAATCTATCCATATATTTTTTGCTTTATCAATCAAACTGGAGCATTTTAAATACACAAAATCCCGAGGAGAAGTTGTTAGCATTTTTTTATATCGCAAATACATAAGATGAAAATTTTTTAATTCTCCGAAATTTTCATAAGAATAGAACTGATCCATGGTTGTATTTGCAATTCTCTTCTGTTCATCGAGATCATTCATTACCTCTAACAATTTCTCTGGGGCACACGGGGCTATCCATTCACTTCTTATAAGACTTATTCGAGTTTTTTTATCGACCACGTAGCTTTTGATAAAAATTTTCAAATTATGGGAATTCTTAGTATCCTCATAAACTTTGTCATAATCAATGAGTTCATCTTTGATCTTCCTCTGAAGAATTTCTATTGTTTCGGAAGCCATTATGTAATATTTCTCAAAGGGATTTTCTATATTGATTGTTGTCAATTCAATTATTTCTTTTTTTTTCAGATGAAGTGTGGTATTTGCCTCGATTTCATTGTTTAATTTCTCATTAATATTTGTATCCTCTAATGAAAATTCTTTGTCAAAGTCAGTGGCTTTTGTGGAGCTTGATCGGGAACTGCTAGCTGCATCGTTGAAATAATCTGAATTTTTTGGAGGACTTTGAACGATTGCTGTTTTTCTTTCACTGTCAAGATTATGATATTCTTTTTCGCTTTGGTTTTTTTTTTTGAAAGGGAGGGAAAGCATTTGACAACATTTCCGAACAGATTGATTCCACATTTCAAATTTTCTAATCAATTTTTTTAGTTTTTTAGTTTTTGAATTAAATTCGCATTTATTGCAGAAACTGCTTAGTATAATATGCAAATAACTCTATTTATGAATAATTTTGAAAAATTATATTGTATTATAAACAAAAATTTTTTGTTTCAAAAAAAATTATAAAATTTGATTTTTACTTTTCTTTCAAATTTATAAATGTTTTATTATTCTCAAATTGAGAAAAAAAAATGTCTTCTGAAATTAATTTATTAATATGAACCTGCAGATTATTTTTCGCAGTGTTCACCAAATTTTCAACGACAACCTTATAAACTTCTTTAAACAATTCTTCAAATTCCACTCTCTTTCTTTCTTTCAAAACAGTCAAAATTTCTCTTTCCCTTTTTATCCTATTTTCTAAAAACATATTAACCAATTTCCTTATGTTTTCCTTCTTAAAAATAACATTTCCATGTGCTGGCAATAAACATTCAATTTCCAAATTTAAAATTTTCTTTATCGATGTAAAATACAATGATAAATCTGTTATCGAAGTGCCTGTTCCTTCCCCCAAAATAGTATCCCCTACAAAGAATCTTTTGTTTAAAGGATCATATATGCCAATGGAATCACTAGAATGTCCAGGGATATGAATGATTTCTAATTCAAACTGATCAATTTTAAGAATTTCTTCATCTTTGACATATGTGTATTGAAAGCCCAGTTTTTTTTCTAAATTTTCATCATTTACTAAACAATTACCCTCTGCTTTAAACTTGTAAATTTTTATTGATGGAAAGCGCTTGAGGATATATAATAACCCTTCTGTATGATCATGGTGTTGATGAGTAATAATTACATGTGAAATATTAATGTGAAGCGTTTTAATAATTAAATCCAAATTTTGCTCATATTCGGGAATTTTATCACCTGCGTCAATTAATATTTTCGTGTTAGAAGCACCCAAGAAATAAACGTTTGTTCCTTTGTAGGTTTGAGGAGAAGGGTTTCTTCCATTAGTAAGGAAAAGATCTGGGGCTATTTCTTGAGAAATATAAGAGCAATCTATGCTTAATATGTCTTGAAGATTATCCATTGTCGATATTTAAAAAAAAATTATGATAATATAAAGAAATCCAAATAAAAATAAAAATGCTATTTTTTTGTTGGAATATATATGCACAAATTATTTAAGAATTTTTGCCAAACAGAATATCGAAAATTAAAGAATTACAGAATCATATTTTTTACAAAAATTTCTTCAGTAATTATTTTTGCAGAAATATTGTATGTTAATAACAGAAATTAAAATTCAAAAACCATATTTCTTCTCATTTTTTTTTTTTCTCGCTTGAGTGAAGTCCAATAATTTGACAAAAGAGTCAAACTTGATGTTTTCCTTGCTCGAGCATGTTTACCACATGAAGTGCTGCCAAACCATTAAAAAATCCATTAATTTCGAGTACCAAAGAATAACTCAATTTCATTCTCTGAATGAAAGAAAGATAAATCATCAAAATTCGCCCAACATAGCTTACAATTGATAATTTTTTAACTGATTTGATAAAAATCTTTAAAAATAATGCTAGTTTAACTAAAATATTAGAAAATGAAAAATCAGAGGTGAAAGATTTTGAAGAAATTTTGAAATTTGATTACGCTGATGCAATAACCGATATCATAATAAAGAACATTTTTGAGGAAGATGTGATTGATTCTAACGATGAAAATGAAACTCTTTCAAAGAATTTTTTTTAATTACATCAATAAATCATGTGAATTAATGTTTTAGAGAAAGTGGCCGATTCAATGTTGGATTGTTTTCTGATAATTTAATTATCGAAGAAGAAAAGAACAATGCCAGCATTGCAAGAAATTTAAAGAAAAGAAAGTTGGATGAAACAAACAAAAAAGAGATAATAAATTCTAAATTTATGAAACCTTGAATATGAAAATGATTTAAATTAAATAAATAATGAGAAAGAATAAAGATTAAAAATGCACTAAATCTGATTAAAAAAAATTCTTTGAAAGAGTTTCATTTTCATCGTTAGAATCAATCACATCTTCC
>JFJP01027476.1_pt1 | contig 11962 bp, 16 predicted proteins | sample 431651 | NCBI WGS metagenome assembly JFJP01 (sample SAMN02602958, study PRJNA72255) | Microbial mat metagenome, whole genome shotgun sequencing project. | biome: fresh water; feature: sink hole; material: water; isolation source: purple microbial (photo- and chemosynthetic) mats found in... | reverse complement strand
TGAAAATCCAGATGAAGAGAATGAAAAAGAGGCTGAAATTGAAAAAAAAATGCTCGATAACCCAATTTTGATAATGAAAAAATCTGATTTCTATTCTTCTGTTGATCGAGAAACTGAACAAATAAAATTTCTTGTAAATTTCTTTTGTTTTAAGCAACAACATTTTATTTATTTTTTATAAAGAAACCATTAGAAGTCAAAGGTATTACATTGCAAACCCCAGTGCCCATTGATAAAGAGAAAGTTTTTGAATTGAAATCTCAAAAGGCGGGAAAAAATGTGGAGTATTATAAAGCCACATATGCCAGGCTTCTTAATAAGAAAGGAAATCTCTCCTTGTTAGATCATAAAGATGGATTATATATGACAGGCTCAGAATCCCATCTTTATCGCAATAATATTTGCAGATTTCAACAAAGGTTCTTGCGAGAAGTACAAATTGATATTAATATCTAAATTTTACACAGATAAATATTATTTTTACTTTATACATTTTTTTTTAAAAGGGAAAAGAAGAATATTTTAAAGATGATGCGGAATTAAACTTAGACACTAATTTCGTTGAAGACAAATTAACAAAAATTATTGATGTTTCATTTCATGAAAATCCAGGTTTCTTATTCAGAAACACAATCATTATAGTTTTATTAAAAGCTTTAAGAACTTTCAGAAGAAACGCGATTATGAGTGAAAGGTCCAATCAACAAAAAGCTGCTTATTATCAATTGGATATTACAATAGGCAATTTGTGTCTTTTAAATCATCCACTCTTTTCAGAAGAGGAGAGAAATTACGCTCAATTGAAAAAATTATTGAAGGAATATAAGGATCGTGCAGATTTGGCATTAATCCCACATTTTGAAGAAACGAAAAGTCTATTGTATGATGAGATTCCAAAGTTGAAAGGATCAAATAGCAAACAATTGGAATTATTGGAGAATGAATTGAAGCGAAATGAAGAAAAATTAGAGAATGAAATCTATTTTATGAAACAATTAATGAATACTATCTATGAGAAATGGGATGAAATAAAGAAAATAAGAGATAATCAAGGATATACATCAACTCCAGGTCGTTTGAGAGTCAGAACATATCAATCGAATTCCAAATCCAAATCAACAGAAATGGAGTTTATTTTGGATCAAATAGATATAAACAAAGATGATAAAGCAAATTTGAAACCAAATGAAATTAATAGAAGAAGATCTATTCAAAAACAAAGGATTTTCATCCGTTTATTGGTCAATAATAAATATGTGACCAGAACCAAAAAAGCTTTTGTTCAATGGCCTTCCTTTGAAGCCAGTTTTCAAGAGAAATACCAGCTTTATCTCTATGCTAAACCATCATCAATTCAGCTACAAATAGTTATGGGTTTAATTTTCCCTTCTACTATTGATACTATAAGTGTACCGATTCCTGGAGACAATGTCAAAACTTTAACTTCCTCCTCTTCAATATATCAAGAAGTCTCTTTTTTCAAGAATGCAAAGCCTGTCAAACAGGTCAAAAAATCTAATCCCAATGACAAAAATAAAGAAGAAGCAGCTATTAATGAAGAAGATCCTTTACTAAAACCGAAAGAAAACGATGCGATTAAATATATAGAAAAATTGAGTGAAATATCACCTTTGGAAGGAAAAATTCTTTACAAAGGTCAATGGATGGGATATGGACCTAATATGCCTCCAAGAAATATCGACTATTTTCAAAAGAAAGATCATGTTTCCCAAGGAGTTCCTGTAAATGTACCACATGGATTATTAGAATATGAAAGAGAGAAATTATTGTACAACGAGCCTGGGTTTCACATTGATGTGAATGATCCAAGAAATGAAGGTTTATTTGAAAATTTGAGGAATATGAAGAATAAGGAATTGAGAGAACTCCTTAAACAAGAAGAAATGCTTCCTTTTTTTGATTTGATTTCTTTGCGACAAAAATTGTTAAAGATCAGATTTTCAAATCCCGATTTAATGGAATTGGAGATTCCGATGACTGAAGATGAGATTTTCTTTAACAAGCGTTTGATTGAATTGTTAGAGGTAAAAATATTGAAATAATGATTGAAATTATTAATTTAAATAACTAATTAGGAAAATGAAAAAGAAATGAAAGCAATTGAAGAGTTGAAAGGCACCATCAACAATGCCAGTAAATTCTTCAATCAAAATCAAAGATATGATGAAGAAGAAGTTTTGCCTCAAAGTCAACAGACTATAGATCGTATCATTAAATTGAAGAAAATTCTTATGTTTTTTGGAAAATATTTTAATAAATAATAATTGTTTTTTTTGTAGACGAAGACAAAAATTTGTCAGATTATCGACGACAATTGATACTGGTCTCATATATTCATTAAAGAGCATTATCAATGAGTTTTCTTTCGCCCAAGCTGAAAACCCTTTTAAACATTTCTTTCAAACTATTTTCACACAAAGAAGAAAATTAGGGGTTGTTAGAAAGAAGGAAAAAAAATACGCTCATAGTGATATTCAAGAAATCACAATAAACATTAATATAATCAAAGGGAGAAACGTCCCTATCAGAGAAACATCATTAGCTGCGATTCGAACAATTGCTAATAAAAAGAAGGAATTGAACTATAAAATGGCATTTGGTGGGGGATACAATAATTTGGGTTTTAGTGGTGGTGGTGGTGGAGGCTTTGGTAATTCAGGTTTTGGTGCATTTAACAATCCTGGCTTCACACAAAATAATTTTAATAATACTGGAGGAAGTATGAATGCGAATCCAATGCCAGCTATGAGCAGATTTATGAGGGATGAAAATATAAGAATGATAACAACAGCAGCACAAAACAGTATTTATATTAAATTTATTCAATAATTTCTTCATTGTTTGTTGTGATAAAAAGTTGATGATTTGAACAATTTGGAAAGAGTTTATAGTTTTGTGCAATTAAAACTCATTCAACAACTTGATGGAGCCAAAAGCAACTTTAAAATACATGTCGAAAAAAGCGATTGTTTGGAAGGAATGACTCCTGAATGGAACCAAATCATTAGATTTAAACTGCAGCCTAAAATCAAAAATCAAAATTTCTCAGCTGTCGAAATCATTGATAGTCGAAATATACTTCATTTAAGTTTATTTGATGCTTTGGGTTCTGTTAAAAACCGTCGGGATAATCCAAATAAGTTCACTCTTTTGGTAAATCGTCATTTTCTTGGTTCTTTTTCTATTCCTTTGATCAGTTTATTTGATAATCCGAAAATAGAGGCTGCTTTTAAACTGAATCGTCCTATAATTCTATTCGGGTATTATAGCACTCGAGTTAATCATATCATCAATAAATTCTCTGATGATTTTGAATATCTTATCACAAACCCAACAATTCCTACTTATATCAATCTGAATCTTTCTATTGATCCTATTGTTGAAATGAGTAGCAAAAGTGAAGCTAATTACTTTCCTGGCTTTGAAGATAGTCAATTTTTGATTATGGGAAGCAATTGGCTTGAAAAAATTAGTAAAAATCGTGTTTATGGGACAAGATATGTCAAATTGTGGGGGGAGAATATTGTTGGGAATTCAATTTTCTTACCGAGATTCATTAGCTCAACAAAGCCTCCTTATGAATTAAATAATGCTGCAGGATCTGAAAATACGGAGTTTATTTATGAAAGATGCGCCAGATTTGTTTCTTTGATTCCTTTTAAGAATGATTCAGAACATTTCAGAGATCTGCCTGATATTTTCTGCACTTCACAACAATTCCTTGATTTGAAAGGAGGAGATTTCGAAGAACATTCTATTTTATTGTGCAATTATTTCAATTTTCTTGATGAATTTTATCACAAAGCCACATATATTAAAAATTATTTGATTTTTGGAAAAGGTTCTTTTTTTAAAAAAAAGTTTATTTATTTCAAAAAAATGGTTAATTTTAGGGGTTCCTGAAGGAAAAACTGTATATGTTTTGAGAAGAAATACTAAGAATAATGAGGTAGAAATTTGGAATTCTTGTTTGGGAGAACCTTATTACTATGGAACCAAAGAATATGTCATGAAATTTCTTTGCATGACGATATCCAGAGGTTTAAGATCAGAAATCAATGAGTTTGAAAATTTTTGTCCTTTGCAAGAAATTGGTAAAAATTTTAATAAAAACAAAGAATTTTTTTTTTTAAACGTTTTTTCTTCTCTGTTTTTTTTTTTGTTATGATTAATTCGCAGGTTGTATCGTAAATAGTGAGAATGTTTGGGTGAATATTCAACCATCTGGCAGGCCGGGGGAACTTATATATGATATAGAAAATAAGCAATATTGGATGCCATTTTTAGGAGAAAAAAGCTTCTCTAAATATTTCCCAGATAAAAAGATTCCAACCATTCAAACTGAAATGATGTATGAAGAGATTTCTTTAGAGTTTTGTGATGGTTTAGAGAAAAAAATCCAAAATTTTATTAGAAAAAAGTTGCTAATATAATTAATTTTTTAATTTCAAATTGATTTTATTCAAAAGAATTGAGGAATGCAGAAAAGGAGTTGAAGGCAAATTGCCAACTGTCACAAGATTTAATAGGTGATTAAATTAAATTGATATTTTGATGAAAACTAATTTAATAATTTAAAGAGAAGCAAGCGAGGCGGTTAAAACTTATTTATTATCTGCTTTGGAGAGTTATAAATATATTATAAGAGTCACAGGACAACAGGTTTTCTTTTTTTTAAAAAAATTATTTATGATGTAACTAAAAATTTAATTAATTTTAAACATTTTTTCTCTTTTAAGTCAACTTTGCAAGCAGGTCCACTTGAAGGTAATGCCTCAAACTTGAAACAAAATGAGAAAGCGTTGAAGGAATTATGCAAAATACGAGATGTAAATCAAATTTAATATTTTTTAATGATAAATTTTTATTTCAAAAAGGATATTGTTGCTCGGGAGGAGTTTGCTGGAAGACAAATTTATGGATTCCCTTTGAATATGACGTTTGTGGATTGCGAGAAGATATGGGAAAATATAAAAAACACCGAAATTCAGGAGATTTTCAAAAATGATATTGAATATGTTTGCGCTGTGAAATGCTTTGGATATTATAATTATGTTATTTCAGTTTGGGTATTTGTTGCGGTTTTGATTTAAAATTTATAATTAAATTCTGATTTTAAAAAGAAAAATCTCTATATTTTATTTTTAAAGTTTATTAAATGAGACATTTTTAAAATTTGTCCAAAAAAAACATAAAAAAAATTAGTGGATTTTTTTTGAAAAGTTTGATTAGAGAAAAAAAAAATTTTTTTAAAAATTATTAAATTTAATTAAATTTTTAAATAAATCTCAACATACTTAAAGAAAAAAACACTTTCAACAATGAGAAACAAACGAAATAAAAAGTGAAACTTTGCATACAAACTAAAACAACAAACATTTATTTACCCACAAAAAACAAATATTTAATAAATTCAAATATAAACATTTTTATTCAAAATAAGATAAAAAATCTTGAATCTCATTCGAATAAATATCTTCTTTTTCTATTTCGTCAAAATTTATGCACCTAAAACAATCATCTTTTTCGAGTGGATTTTGTGTATCTTGTCTTAAAGCCATCAATCCATTTAAATCTTTTTCTTCTACAATCGTATGTTTCTCCGAATCAGTGGAGAAATTTCTAATTTTTTTTAGTTAAATTCGATCAAAAAACAAATTAAAATCTTTTTCTGTACGTGTTTCCAAACTTTGTTAAAAAAAAGCAGGCTTTTTGGCATTGATTCTTTGAAGAATCAATACTTTTTGAAAGGATATTAGATTTTGAACATAAAATAAAGGAGTTTTCTCTTATTGGCGTTGGGGAAAGGAGGTTCTTATGAAGATTTTGAAGAAGAGGAGTCTGAGAAGTTTGATGATTTTGCATTAGGAGTAAGAAAAAAATGGAGGAGTTTTTTTTTAATTTCCAACTTAATATTTTTTCTTAATTTTTGATTTAGACTGACAAAACTTTTCTCATTTTTTAACGATTTTATAATTTATTTAAAAAATATGAGAAAAACACAAGAAAAAATGAAAAAAGCAAAAGAAATTGAGCTTTTTTCTGATTTGAGTTCTTCTTCGAGCTCTTTGGAGGAGTTCATGAAGAAAAAGGCTTTGAAGAATAGAAAAAAAGAAGAAATTATTGAAAAAACGCAGAAAATTAAAGAAAAAAGGGTTGTTACAGATAGTGATTCCTCGAATGAGAAACAGTTGAGTTTCGTAGATTTGACTTATGAACAATTTGATGAAATAAAACAAAAGAAAAAACACTGTGAAAATTCACCTTCTATAATTATGAAAACAGAGGATTTAGAAAAAAAAATAAAAGAATTACAAAGAGATTTGCCTTTTGATGAGAAAAAACCCGATGATTTCAAATTGAAAAAGTCTGATTTTAACACGAAAAAGATAGATTTTAGTCTGAAAAAGGCAGATTTTGATTTTGGATTGAAAAAGACTGGTTTTATCATGAGAAAAGAAGAAAAAGAAGAAGAAAGCAGTTCAGATGAGTTCAGTCAAGAGAAGATCTTTGAAAAATATAGCGAAATAAAGAAGAAAAAGAACTATTCCTTCTGTAAGGAGAATGAATTCGAGCAGCTTCAGCTGATGAAGTATTTTTTCTCTTTGATTTTCTAAAGAAAATAACTATTATTTTAAAGAGAAATGAATAGAAAACTACGAGAAAAGGTAAGAAAAGAAAGTTGTGGAAACAAGGAAAATGAGAATAAAAGGGATTTTCATGAGAATAAAAAAGATTTTCATGGGAATAAAAGAGATTTTTATGAGAATAAAATAGATTTTCATGAAAAAACACAAAGAATCCCAAAGGAAATGCTTTTACTTGAAAAAATCGAGAATATTCGATCACATCTCAATTCTTTAATTTCGCAAAAACTTGCAAAAAGCTCAAAGAAAAAGAAATTTGTTTCAAAGCCAATGTTTCAATTTTTTTTCTCTAGTTTTTAACAGATAAAAATTCACTTTTTACTTTAGAAATTTCGCAGTTTCTGCCCATTGTCACAATTGTTCAAAACTTTTATCAAAAGGAATACCCACAAGTTTTTGTGCTTGTCATACAAAGAAAATTTATTAATTTTTATTTAATTTGCTCACATTAAACCCAGATTTTATTTTATTTTCTCTATAAAACTCGTTTTCCTGCGTATAAGCCTTTCTTGTTTCAATATAAATCGGCTTTTCTTTACGATTTCTCATAATCACCTCGGTTTTCTGTGAATATATATCTGAAAACGGAAACTGTCTTTTATCTATTTCAGCTTCTTTTTCAAAAGCTACTTTTCTTGTAATCTTGTGCAAAAAAAGCTAAAAAACAAAGGAAATCCTTTTATTTACATCAAAAAGAATAGCTGGAGTTTCGATGATCTTTTTCCTGATAAATTGTCCTTTTTCGCAATCAAAAAACCCTCCTGAAAGATCTTTTTCCTCTTTTTTTTCTGAAAAAACCTTCAAAATTATAAATGAAATCTTCTTTTATTTTACTTCTTTTGATCAATCCCTTGCATTTCTTTTGTAAAATCACATGAGAACTTTGTGGTCTTAGAGGGAATTTCTTCAGAAAATCCTCTTTTGTATCAATACCAGTCACAAAATAAGATAAATTATCTTTTTGTGTTTGTAGTGTTCGGAAGCCTGAACTTCTTTGAAAATCGCTATTTCCACAATTATTTATTAACTCAATCTGCTCGCTTTTTCTCATAATCTGGCTTTTTCTTGAAAGATTCAAGTCTTCAAGCATAGAATCTTCAAAATCCTTCAGTTTTTTATCGATAAGAATTTCTTTGTAATCCTGTGTCTTTAAAAGATGTAAATTCAAAAGGATTTTCTCTTTTTGAGGAGCTGTATAAGGCCTATAATAAAGATTTTTCTCATTTCTTGCACGTTTCAGCTCAAATATCTCTTTTGAAAAGTCTTTCCCTTTTTTTGCTCCTTTTATTCCATAATTACTTAAAGGATAACTCAGAATAGTTTTCGTTATGAATTTTTCTTTAAAAAAAATGAGGATTAAAAATAATTAAAATGATAATGTTGGGAACCATCTGAACCGGTGTATTGGGCGGTGAGATGATGATAGAAGTTTTGAGTTTTGGGTGAATATTGGGGTTTGCGGGGATTGTTCATTTTGTATGTGGTTTAGAAAATTAATAAAAAATTATAAATTGGCTGTTTTTTTTTTTGGGAGAAAATTTTTTAATTATTTATTTAAATTTTTTAATCAGAAATAGTTAAAATTATAAAAAAAAAAAAAGTTTTTCCTTTGCAATTTCTTAAATATAAAAAAATTAGAACAGAAAATTAATGACAACATAAATAAAAAAATGAATTTTATAGTACAAATGAAAAACTTTCCCAATTTATTTATTTTCTTATTTTACAGAATGAAAATGCTTTGAATCGCAGATAAATTCTCTAAAAAACCATTTTTCCTCAGAAGTTGACTTATAAATTTCTTTAAGGCCATCCAAATAAATTTTGCTTTCTTTCCTTTGCTAAAAATTTCTTTTTTTAATAAATTTTTGTCATAAAATTAAACCTAAAAAGCAAAAATATTGCTATAAAAACAAATCTTTTCTTCAAAAATCTTTTTTTCGGGATTCCAAAAACGAGATTTTTGACTCCATCTAAAATAAAATTTTAAAGAAAAATTCGATTTTATTTCTTTACTGAAGGCTTTGCTTTTCAAAGCTCTTGGCTTGCACCATTGGTAAATGCATTTCTGTAAATTGTTCATTTCATTATCTTCATGCAATTGATGATACCCTTCTTCGAAAATCTTATAGCTTTTATCCTTCGAAGAGATTTTTCTGTAGAATTTCAATGAATCTTCAGGGTTTGTAATCACATCTTTTGAGCCATGAACAATCAACACAGGATAATTGAATCTTTATTTAACACAATTAACAAATAAATATCAATATATTTATATACTTATGGGCATTGGGCATCACATAGGATAATAGATCACTAACACTCTTCAGCATCTTCAAAGAAACAAATGGAGTTAATAAAGGATCATTCACATATTTCCTGATATTGAAGTTATTTTTACAAAGACTTGTTGGGTTCAATTTTGCATTAAAGCACAAATCCTAATAAAAATCATGATAAAAAAAAAAACTATCTTAAAAGAAAATACCCCATAATCTTCAGATAAAGCTTCTAAAGCCCATCTAATCGCGAAATTATAGCTTTTTAAATGGTGGGTTTCAATAAGCGCTGCTGTTGTAATAACTCCAGCGAGTTTTATCGTATTTATCAACAGGAAACTCAGCATTAAACCCGCTCCAAACCCTTGTCCCATCATAAACAAAGGAATATCAACTTCAACCTGACCTACTAAACTGCTAATATCCTGATGAAATTCTTCCAATGTAGAAGAGCATTTCGGTCCTCCTGAATACCCGAAACCTCCCAAATCAATCAAATGAATCATAAACCCTTTCTTCGCAAAAAAATCAGCGAACTAAAAAAATAAATAATTTCATTTAAAAAAAAAAAAAAAAATTACTGTCAGATAACGTCCGGAATGCTCTCCGAAACCATGAATTATCGCTATTTGAGCCTTTATTTTGTGATTGGGCTCAATACGAGTGTAATAAAGCTGAACGCCATGTCTTTGTGATTGGATGAATTTCCTTGTGATTTTATAGTATTCTGTGTGAAAAACACCAAGGAATTTATTAGGGTCTTCAGAAAAAATAACATTCAAATCTTCATAGAAATGGCGTTTTTCTGGGAAAATCCATTCCCCTAATGATGATAAAGTTTTTAGTTTTGTGAAAGTCATCGTGGATTTTAAAGGTTTTGTAGGTTCTTTGTATAAATGGGAATGAGTGGGTGTGGTTTCGCTGGAAGCTGTAGTGCTTTTGCGAATTTCTGTTATTGAGAGATTATGAATGTTAAACATATTTTGAAATATGGCTCACAAAAATGGAGAAGAAGAAAAAATTATTGACGAAAATCAACAAATAAAAGAAAATTATGAGTTTTGGCTAGTTAAACTCATTAGATAAATAATTCAGAAAGAAAACAGGGGTTTGTTTTACTTTACGTCAATACAGTCATTAATGAATTTTTTAGTGCTATGATGTATTTAAAACTTCCAAAGTTTTAGGATATTGAATAGACTTACGTTTTTTGCTATGTTTCGAAGGCCTATTATCAAAATTTATAATATCTATGAGAAAAAAGGTCAAATTTCAAAAGATTAAAAACTTTAGTTTATTTTTTTCAAAAAAACAGAGTTTTTTCTTTGTAAAAAAATGTCAATTGTAATTTTCTTTGAAGAAGTTCTTATTGAAAACTAAAAAATATGTGATCGCAAAAACACTATGTGAAATAATCAAAATTTAAGTTTTCTTTGTAAAAATTTTTGTATTTTTCAAATGAATTTTTCTTTGAGAAAATTAATAAATAGCATTTATGAAGAGGGGAAATTAAAATCGAAAAGTCTTTGGCTTAAAGCCGAAATTTCTCTGAATTTTGAGATTAAAAATCGGTTTTCTTCATCGTTTGTCACGAATTCCTTGAATTTTCTTTGAAATCGAATATTATTGATTGGTTCAATCTCGGCGAAATTCGTTTCTTTTCTGTAGAGTTCAAAGAGTTCATTAGCTGTATAAAAGTTCGGTAATGTATTGAATTTCGGGATTTGTGAAAGATATTCTTTTTGAATTTCTTTGAAACTCATGTTTTTTTAAAGGCTTTTTTTAATGTTTTTTTAAAAAAATTTATTATTATTTTTTATTGCTTTTTTCAAAGTTTTTTATTGTTTTTTTTCCATTTTGAGTCTTTTTTCATTTGAATTTCTCGTTTTCTTTAATTTTTAAAAGCTCTTTCCCTGTGTTTTTTTCTTTTACTTTTCATGGACTTCAGACCTCATCATAAATAGTTTTTTCATCAATTCTTTGCCATCTTTCTCTTCTTCTTCATTGACTTTTTCCTTTAATTTTCCAAATGAATTAGTCAAATTCTCGCTTATTTCAATATTTTTCTCGCAAGAAAGCTCTTTAAGCTCCTCCAAACATTCTGAAATGAAATTCTCTTTTAAATTCTCAATTTTTATCAGTTTTTCCAGAAAATCACCTAAATAAACTGAGTAATTTTCCTTGATATTTTCTATAAAGAACCCAATTTTATCATGATAGAGAGTGAAGTTATCGAAGTCAAAGCAACATTTCGCATTTTTCATTGTGCAAAGCTCAATTCCAATAATTCCCACCGAAAAAATATCAATTCTCCAATCTTTTGTTCCTTTATCAAAATTTCCTTTTAGTTTTAATCCAGCGATTTTCTTCAATAAATCTGGTCTTAAATAACAGAAATCATAGTCATTTGTCAGAATATGGCTCATTTGATAGAAAGCAGTTCCTTTTTTCCCCAAAAAATGGTTAGGAAATACCTTAATTTCAGCATCTGGAGTCAAAAGAATTGTATTAAGCTTCAGATTGTTATGAAACCCACCGTTTTCCTTTAAATATTCTAGCGCTTTCAAAAGGCTTGTTAATATGTACCATATTTCTTTTTCTTCAAAAAAATTTTCATTTCGAGCCAAAGCTTCCAAAAGGCTCAAAAGGCTATAGAAAGAATATTCAAATAACATAAAAACTTCCTTTGGAGAAATGCATAACGAGCTGCTGTTTCCACTATTTTCAGCAAAATCCAATAAAGTTATGATATTTGGATGTGAGTGGGATTTGTAATAAGAAAGTTGGGAAAGAATTTGGCGATAGATTGAGGATTTTTTCTTTGAGATTGTTATAAGAGCCAGATTTTGATGATTTTGAATAGATTTGTATATTATTGGGTTGAAATAGGCTGGATCTGAGTGTTTGGAAATTATTTTGCGGAAGTCGGAGGAGGAGAGAGAGTTGAGGAGAGGTATAGAAGGAGGCGTGGAAAGTAAATTACCCATTTTTTTTTTTTCGGATGAAGAAATGAGA
>JFJP01005864.1_pt1 | contig 11963 bp, 9 predicted proteins | sample 431651 | NCBI WGS metagenome assembly JFJP01 (sample SAMN02602958, study PRJNA72255) | Microbial mat metagenome, whole genome shotgun sequencing project. | biome: fresh water; feature: sink hole; material: water; isolation source: purple microbial (photo- and chemosynthetic) mats found in... | reverse complement strand
CACTCAAGGCTGGCGATTTCACAGGTTTGGCTATTGACTACTCCCTACATCGTCCGGACTATTGTCCTTCGGTACTCAAGGCTCTACTGGCAATGCTCAACAAATCGACGGCAGAAGTTGATTTCGTCGATGTCGGAGCAGGAACAGGTATTTGGACAAGAATGGTTCACGCTGCGGGCGTTTGCTCGGCGACCGCTGTCGAACCGAATGATGATATGCGGCAGAATGGCAAAGCAGATAGCCAGCACACCAACATTCGTTGGCTGGCTGGTAGTGCAGAAAACACTGGCCTAGTTGATGCCTCCGCTGACTGGTTGTCGATGGCTTCAAGTTTTCACTGGGCCAACTTTGATACTTCGACCAAGGAGTTTCACAGAGTTTTGCGTGCAGGTGGACGTTTCACTGCATTGTGGAATCCCCGTTTGATCGAGGTCAATCCTTTGCTTGTTGAAATTGAGGCACACTTGAATACGCTGCGTCCAAATATCAAGCGCGTTTCTTCTGGCCGATCGGGTATCACAGAAACACTGACCGAGCAACTCTGGGCCTCGCCTTACTTTGAGGATGTGGTGTATCTGGAAGGTCGTCACGTCATTGAAATGACACCAGAGCGCTACATAGGGGCTTGGCGTTCTGTCAATGACCTTCGCGTACAACTCGGTCCAGAAAAGTTTGATGCGTTCCTCGGATTTGTAGAGTTGCGGATTGCTGGGTTAAAGGTCATCGAGGCAACCTACCTTACCCGCGCTTGGTCGGCACGCCGCAGGGGGTGATGGCTATGTCGCTGGCGTTCTCCACCAAGGCAAGCACGCTCGCTGCCTTGAAAGACGTGCTCAAATCGGCACGCATTGCTCCATTGCGTGTCTTTACGGTGGCAGAGTGGCAGGCGAATAGCTCGGCTTGCGTGGTTGGCATCGGTGACAGCCTAGGCGCAGGCCCCTGGATCGTGCGCTCCAGTTGTGGGCGGGAAGATAGTGCAGCGTTCTCCAAAGCAGGAGCGTTTCTTTCCATTCCCGATGTGGATGTCGCTGGGTTGGACGCAGCGGTGACAAAGGTCATCGCTGCCTATGGCGAAGCGTATCCCTCCGATGAAGTGCTAATTCAGCCGATGCTGACGCATGTGGTGCGCTCGGGCGTGGCGTTTTCGCATGACCCTAACACCTGTGCACCCTACCGGGTGGTGAACTGGTCTGAAGGCAGCGATACCGCCGCCGTCACTGGGGGCATGGGCGGCCAGGTGTGGCAGCAAGCAGCGAACAGCGCCGTCCCGCCAGCGCCGACTTTTGTGCCGATTGTTGCTCTGCTTGAAGAATTGCTGGCATTGTTTGGCAACGCACCACTGGATTGTGAGTTTGCGGTGACACGTGAAGCCGAGGGGGATGTGCTTTGGTTACTGCAGGCGCGGCCGCTGATCTTGTCCCAGACACCAGAATCCGGAGCCGTTCAGGCTGCACGCCTGGAAAGCATCCAGCGCAAGGTGGCTCGGGGCATGCAGCCTCACCCGTTCCTGATAGGACGTCGTACGGTCTATGGCGTGATGCCGGACTGGAACCCGGCAGAGATTGTCGGCATCCGTCCCAAGCCGCTGGCCCTCTCGCTCTACCGGGAATTGATTACCGATGCCATCTGGGCCTACCAGCGTCATAACTACGGTTACCGAAATCTGCGCAGTTTCCCGCTGATGCCTCATTTTTTCGGGTTACCCTATATTGATGTGCGTCTGTCGTTTAACTCCTTTATCCCCGCTGATCTGGATGAAGGGTTAGCTGGAAGGCTGGTCGATCACTACATAGACCGACTACTCGCCGAGCCAACCTTGCACGACAAGGTGGAGTTCGAAATCGTTTTCTCGTGCTATACGCTGGACCTGCCCCACCGTCTTGAGCGTCTGGCGGAGGCTGGTTTCTCGAAGCAAGAGCGCGAAGCAATCGCCCATAGCCTGAGGAAGCTCACCAATCGTATTGTGCATCCCAAAGAGGGCTTGTGGCGGGGCGATGCGGCCAAGATCGACACGCTCAATACGCGGCGTGAGGAATTGCTGGCGTCCAATTCCGACGCGCTGGAGCGTATCTACTGGCTACTGGAAGACGCCAAGCGTTACGGTACCCTGCCATTTGCTGGTCTCGCGCGAGCTGGGTTTGTGGCGGTACAAATGCTGAAGTCCTTGGTGGCCGTAGGTGTGTTCTCCCAGTGTGATTACGATGCATTCATCGGCGGCGTATCGACCGTGAGCGGACAATTGGCGCGTGATCGAGCAACGCTCGATAAGGCGACCTTCTTGGCGCGCTACGGTCATTTGCGCCCTGGTACCTACGACATCCTTTCGCCCCGTTATGATGAGACGCCTGAACTATATTTCGATTGGAACCAGCGGCCTCCGGCCCCTGAGCCGGTCAAGCCATTTGCGCTGACACTGCCGCAGATGCGCGAGATTGTGAAGCTTCTAGAAGCGCATGGACTGCAACCCGATCCAGTCGGGCTCTTCGACTTTATGCAGGCGGGTATCGAGTTGCGCGAACTGTCCAAGTTCCATTTCACCCGCAATCTGTCGGATGCACTGGCGCTGATTACTGAAGTCGGAGGCCATTGTGGGTTCAGTCGTGAAGATTTGGCCTATTGCGACATTGCGGCCTTCACGGAACTGCACGTTGCGGCGACCGTCCCTAAAGATGTACTTATGCGCAGTATCGAGCAGGGCAAAGCTCGCCATGCCGAGACCCTGAAGATTTCCCTGCCTCCACTTATCGCCAAGCCAGATGATGTATGGGCCTTCGAATGGCCGGAGACGACGCCCAATTTCATTACGCAGAAGCAGGTGACAGCGCCGGTCGTGGGCTGTGATGCTCGTGAGCGGTTGGCGGGTGCGATTGTCTGCATTCCGAATGCCGACCCGGGATTCGATTGGTTGTTTGCCTACCCGATTGCCGGCCTGATTACGGCCTGGGGTGGCGCTAATTCCCATATGGCGATTCGCGCGGGAGAGTTAGGCTTGCCGGCCGTGATTGGTGGGGGTGAGGTGCTCTACCGACGTTGGTCTATCGCACAGCGACTGCATCTGGACTGTGCCGGGCGGCGGGTGGAGGTGCTGAATTGAAAGCTGTTGTAGTAAGCCAACGAGTGGATGATTATCCTGAACGTAAGGAAACGAGAGACGCTCTGGACCAGAACTTGGTGCGATGGATACGTAGGGCAGGCTACATTGTTTATCCTATCCCAAATTCATCAATGACCCAATTTGAGATCAAAGAGTGGTTAGATCGTATAGGACCTTGTGGATTGGTGCTTTCAGGTGGGAACGATGTTGGTTCTGTTCTACACAGAGATAAACTCGAAGCAGCATTGATGGTTTATGCCGCGCTAAACAAATTGCCGCTGCTAGGAATCTGCCGAGGTATGCAGATGTTGTCTTGTCAATGTGGTGGTGTTTTAAAAGATGTTGGTAATCATGTAGGTACACAACACCGGTTATCAGGGGTACTCGAAGGCAAGGCTAATAGCTACCACACCAAGGCATTGGCAAATTGCCCAGAGGGCTACCATGTGCTAGCCAGTAGTGAGGATGGAAATATTGAGGCTATCGGACACAATTCACTCGACTGGGAAGGTTGGATGTGGCACCCTGAACGAGAGATGGCATTTGATGATCGAGATCTAGACCGATTAAGGAGATTATTTGGATGAAGGCTATTATTCTTGCCGCTGGGCGTGGCAGTCGCATGAAAAATCTAACAGAGGACCGACCTAAATGCTTGGTAGAGTTGCGTGGCAAATCCCTTTTAGAGTGGCAGATTACTGCCCTACAACAAGCTGGTGTTAGTGAAATTGGGATCGTAACTGGTTACAAGAGGGAATTATTGGCGTACAAGGGACTGAGTGAATTCCACAATCCTCGCTGGGCCGAGACTCAAATGGTCAGTTCTCTTGCATGTGCAAGTAAATGGCTCTTAGAGGAGCCCTGTATTGTTAGTTATTCGGATATATTTTACGGGTCAAGTGCAGTATCTTCTCTAATGGAATATTCAGGATTATTGGCGGTAACCTATGATCCTAATTGGTTGGATCTATGGACTCGACGTTTTGATAACCCTCTGGTTGATGCCGAAACCTTTAACATAAATGAATCTGGTTTTTTACTGGAGATCGGTAATAAGCCAAAATCTATTGAAGAGGTTCATGGGCAGTACATGGGTTTATTGCGTTTTACTCCTGAAGGATGGGGCGAGGTGGTAAGGACTCGGACCGCACTGTCAGAAATAGAGCGTGACAAAATACACATGACAGCTACTTTGCAGCAGGTTATTCAAGCGAAGCGCATCCCAATAAAGGCTATACCATACTCTGGGGAGTGGGGGGAGGTTGATTCTACAGATGATTTAGCGAAGTATCACATTAAGTGTGATAAGCCGTCACCTGAAAGTTTCTTACCCACAAACATTCAAAACCAATAGCATCATACGCTTATGCAGCTGGCGTTGCAGGCCGTTTGTGTGAATTTATTGCGTAAGAAACTTCCGATCAGCGGCTTAGTCAAGACTTAATCTGACATTCCTAAAAAGATCGAAAATTCAACGCGACGAGCCGGAGTATTTTCGACGCTGGCCGCACCTGTCAATCGCCGAGTAAATATCCCCGGCAAAGCCGGGGCATTACCTATTCTATTTAGTCAGCGGATGCGAGATTGACGCGCGAATACCTTGATTCGCTCATAATCTTCAATGTAGTCCACCTCTGCCCAGAAGTAACCTGCGATATCTTTGACAAATACATCTTCGCCGTTATTTACGGTACGGTAAATGATGTCTTCCCACCAACAGTTGTAGTCCTCACTGGCCACGGCATCAATGACACGTTGGCGAAAGCTTACAAGGCTGTCTCTAGACAAGCGAGCGATGCCGACATACTCACCGGTGGTTTCGTCGTTACTGAGTTCCTTGCCATATTTCAGCAGTTTCTCACCGTGCCATTGAAACCGATAGTCTGCCTCGGCAATACGGGTGCTGTCGCTTAGCATGACCGGAGAACGAGTCTCAGCCAGCAACTGGTCCAAAACTGAATCTTCCATAAAGACATCGCCATTCATCACAATGATTTCGTCCCCTGACAGGAAGTCACGCGCAAACCAAGCTGAAGATATGGAATTGGCGACCCGGTAAAAGGGATTGAAGTACCGTGCATATTGAAACCCTTCCAGGGCTTGATGAACGTATTTCTCTTGATAGCCAGTGACGATGGCAATATTGGTCAAACCACGTCGGTTCAGCAACTCCAAGGTGATTTTAATGAGTGGTTTTCCTTCAATATCAACGCAGCACTTAGGCTGATTTTGCAGGTGGCGGCTGATACGGCTGCCAACCCCTGCTGCCATGATGAGGACTTTCATATGGGATCTCCAATTACTGACTTCAACGCCTTGACGAGGCGATCCATGTCATGCATATCTGTCGTCCCCATGTGGGAAACCCTGAACACCTTATCGCGCAGCGCACCCCCATTGGGTGCCACCACGCAACGGTGTACCGCTTCCAGCTGCTCAACTACCCAGGCTGCAGACATACCGTTGGTCAACGCAAGCGCAGTCATTGCGTTTGGCATGTGATTGGCGTAGAAACATACCGGCAGCCCGACCATGTTGCCACGAAAGTAGACTGCGACCGCCGCCGTCTTTGCCCACTGCGCGGCTATGCCCATCGCGAACAACTCATTCAATCGCAAATGGAGTTGCAAGACGATCAAAACAGCTGGGGTAAATGGAGTTTGCCCGCGCACTCCGTCCCGAAGGTGGGTTGCAAAGTCAAGGTAGTAGCTACCAGAGTGCCTGATTTTGGATAAAGCCTGGGGCGCCAGAATTACCATGGCCAAGCCGGGGGGCAACGCCAGGCCCTTGTGCGAGGAGATGATCAAAGCGTCAATGTGGCTGTCCTGCATATCAAGCGGATCAGAAACAAACAGGCTGATGGCATCCACCACATGCAATATCTGATGGCTTTGACAATAGGCACCCGTGGCCCGTAAGTCATAGATGTGTCCCACACTGGTCTCATGAGCATTAACCAAAAGACCGGCCACATCATGCAGCGCCGACAGCGCTTGACCATCAGTCAAAGGGTCTCGATCAACCGCTACTTCTTGCGTGGGGATGTGATGCGTTTTACAAATGTCAACAAACCGCTGCCCAAAAGTGCCACCATTGACAATCGCCACCGGTTGTTCGGGGCTAAACAGATTGATAACCGCCGCCTCCATGGCCGCAGTTCCAGCAGCGGTCAAAAAGACCACGCGGCTGCCTGACGGCGCATTCGCCAGCGCCAGCAGCATAGACTCGCATTCGAGTACCACTTTGGAGAAAGCCGCATTACGAAAATAAGGTACCTGAACTGCTCCAAGTTGAAGCACAGATTCAGACATCTTGACTGGCCCGGGAGTGTAGATAAATCGATCCATCAAATCTTCGAACATGATTTAATTTCCTTTGACTTACAAAGTTAATATTCGAAAATGCCGTTCATCACGGCACACGTCAACTGTGATAACACATGATGTCAGCGCAGTCGTATAAGCGCAAAGATACGTTATCTAATAAAAAATCAATCACTGTTTTATACAAATCAAGCGAATCACCATAATTAGGTGCTAAATGTGGATAAAAAGCCGGAACTGGATTGAGTTCGATAATTCGATACTCACCTGTTGGAGCAATCATCATATCGACACCGTTTACCTTCAAACCAACGGCACGATGGGCTTCTAGTGCAATTTTTTTATATTTTTCTTTCACCCACTGCGTCACATTCTGCGTAACATCTCCATTTTTCTTCAAAGAAACAGTAATTTTTTTTCCACGCGCTGGAATGACATCAAGATTTAATTCCAAGGATGACAAATAGAGTTCGAGACCATTGTCAATTCTTATTTTTCTGGAGTTATATAGATTGTAATTTCGAATCAATTCAGAAATTGAGTTAATACCATTCCCAATGACAACGGGATAACTGCTTTTCATGACCGCTTCAACCCGATTTCCAATAATAATAAATCGGTATAGGGAGCCAGAAAATTGCTCTTCAATTAAAATATCAGTGATTCCCTCGAGTGAGCGTAACTCAGTAACAGCAGTCGCAAACATCTGATGGTCAACAATGTTCAAATAGACACCATAGCCGGCAGACTGGTCTGTGGGTTTGATGACAAAGGGTGGCATCATGCTCTCAAATGCATTCTTGATAAACGAATCATCTACATCAGTGAGTTTGGCAAAGATGTAATTACTAACTGCCAGATTGTTGTTTTTAAGCATTATATTCGTGGTGACCTTGGATTCAGCTGCATCAATGGATGCCTTGGTCTGCATCGTTCTATGGTATGGGATATAAACTGCTTGCCGATCACTACGTTTCAGAAAATACATATTTCTTCCTATGGGTTCACAGGTCACAGAAATTTCGGCGCATGCTCGCACATAGTTACTGTTATTAGAACCCAATTTTGCATGACGCAACTGCTTAATCTGCAACAAATCCGCCAGCACTAGGCGCAACAATTCATGAAATCGTACCAATCGGTGATAGTTATGGATATTAACGACTTCCACTTGCAAAATACTAACTTGTAAATCAATGGTAGTATTCACCTGGAAAAATACTTTGAGACTAATTGACTTATCAATGCGATCGCCTAGTTGATTCAGTGAAGACACCAGCGCGTAATACAGCTTCGCAAATTCATACTCAAGCTGCTCCTTCACTTTTTTTTCGAGACCCTCGCTGTACTGACCGGCAAGCGTAAGCCGGTGGATTTTCAAGACGCGATCCTGCACAGAAGCAATATGCACGAATGCTTCGCCATCGACTTGCGCGCCTTCGGACTGCGACCCCAAACAGTCAAGAAAAAAGGCATTTATCTGCGGGGTGTCAAACAGAAGGTGTTGGCAATAAGGATGCGCCCGCGCCAGCAAAGTCTGGAGCAGCGCGTAACGCGGATGCGCTGCCATCACTTCGTCGTTGTCGGTGGAGACTAGGTAGGAGGGAAACAATTCAACTTGGCGAGCAAGAGGCAAAAAATCATATTCGGACTGCGAAAACAGGCGATTACCCTCCAGAGTTATGGACTCCAACGTATCGGCGAAGAGCCCGCAACCCAACGCAGACCGAAAACTGAACACCGGAAACCGGTTAGCTAGCTGCTCGCCATCACGGCAAATCATAAGGACTTGCATATTGTCGCCCCCTTCGCATCGCAATCAATGGCTGCCAACCGTCCTACAAAAGCGGCCATGAACCGCACAGCTTTTTGCTGATTGTCTGCATCTTCGTCATTGATCGAATGACCAAATACATTTGCTTCAGGCTTGGTCAGTAATGACTGGAATAACTCCTGCCCCAACCGCACTTCTACCAAAATCTCCTCTGTAGTTCGTCCGTCAAAAATACTGGGTTCCTCGTAGATAACGGGTCTAAGTCCATGATAAAGCAACAAGTGATTCAATAAAATATTGATGAAAACACGGGCATTGCCATCGACAAATGGATGTAATCTTATAAATCGTTTAACCCAGTCAACTAAAAAATAAATCATCTGACCGTCTGGTACTAAATTAATGGTTTTGTTGTACTCATCAATCATGCCTTGGCATAAAGCTGTCACATTACGCTGCACCAGCGCTCGGCCCTGAACATACAGCTCTCTGGGTTTTAAATCAGCCATAGCCTCTTTGATGTAGCCTGGAAGATCACCAACTGGCGCAATGTAACGAACACTCTCACCTTTTAGAATGCGTAGATACACATCTTCAAGGCTTTTATATCCGTTAACTTCAGAATCTGTGAGGCGTTGCATGAAAGTATTTTCACCCAGCAATTCGTAAATACCATCTATTGAGCATGTTCTCGGCTTCAGCAAAAAAGATACCCTGAATTGTCGGACTTCACCTGGGTAGCGATTCTTTCTGGCTTTGGCATCAATTTTTGAGATGACCAAATCATGCAGTTTACACAAATAGTCGAAACCGAGGCCACTGGATAGATCATAGTTGTCAACCATGTAGGCATAAGCCAGGCTCATACCCTCAATACTTCCTGGTTCACGTTTTTCATACCCCTCCCAGCCGCGCTCGGTTAAGTAAAACCGGCCATCAACAAAAAGTCGATATAAATTTCTTGGGTCAAATTCTTTAAGTTTGAAAAGCGCATTCATAAACAGCAAATATCGTAAGTAACAGAGAAAGAATCAAGGCATCAGTAAATCGTATTAGTTTAAATAAGGTAGCATGGCAAATTGACCCAACATAGGCTAGCGGCTAGTGCAACGAATTGGAAACGAACGTGTCAAGAATTTCGAGCAGGCGCATGACTTCTAGCGTATTCCGACCGCTTATGCAGTCGCTGCGAATGCTAGTTAGCAACGCCCGAGCCATGTACACATTGTTTGCGGATGCTTTAGATTGCGGAATTGTCCAGCGATACCTGTCAATCGTGCGACCGGCCCTGCGAAGGTCATTTGTTGCCACGTCGCTCGCGTGTCCTAGCGCTTTAAAAAATTGAAGCATTAGATTTACACCAGGAAGCTGTTGTTTTGGTAAAGCCGTCTCACCAGTCGAAAACAGGTAAGTGGTATTTGTGGACAATTCTTCCGGAATATTAATGGTTACGACATCGGAACATAATGTTGTCAGCCTTGTCCAGAACGCGCTCGCTGCATAAGTTCTATTCAAAACATCGGATTCAAATTCTGTATATGTTGTCGGCAAAGCTGTCATCGAGGGTTTCGGTGCTGTTAGTGCCTGTTCAAACCAAACAGCGCTGCCCTCGACAAACCAATCGTTCAGTAGTGCCGAGTAGCTGTATTGATACGCATGGAAAAGTTCGTGTGGAATAGTTTTTTTGTTACGGCGACCAATTTGATGCACACGTAATAAAATCGATTTACCGTCAGTGGAAGCGATATTATTTAATATTGACCGTTCTTTTTCTGGTTTGTTCCCATAAAAATACCCGGATCGTTCTTTTGAATTGTTGTAGTTACTTAGAAAAACGTCGATGTATTTTATATCTAGATGATTATATAGGTTATTGCTGAGCTTCAATAAATCAAATCCAAAAGACTGCAATAATTTGTCTGAGATGATCAGTTCTGTCATCACATCTTCAACATAATCAGGAACAAGATTTTCATTATTGTCTACTTTGAATTTAGAAAGCAGAGCGTGTTCACCATTTAAAGTATAAAAAATCCGGAAATTATCATAGACCAAAGCATTTTCAAAATACTGTTCTGACACATCCGGAGCAGTAGCAGCGGCATAGTTGACTAACCTTGCCATGTGGTTACCAGAGAGGCCATTGACTTTTACCAACGCCACAAATTCACCGTTTGGATCTGGAGCCTGGGACAAGCTTCCCAGACCCGGGTTCTCCATTGCGCAGGCACAGTGCAAACTCACAGCCAAAGAAAAGACAAAGCAGGTTTGTGGAAAGTTGACTACCCTTGTCGTGAAAACTGTGCGACACAAGGCTAGGTTCATATACTATGCACCAGTCATCACTTTACCGCAGTTAAACACCTCACATCATGTCTGATAGACTATCAATTGCGCATCTGAGATAAGGTGCAAATTGGTCCTGACCGGGCTTTACACGACTGTCAAACATCGAGGTGTCGAAATTGTGGTTCCTCAAGATACCAAGAACCTGGTCAAATTCAGCAGCAGTGACAAACCTTGGGGTAAAGTCAGTGGCGAGGTTGTCTGTTACGATTGGATAAAGCATTAGGCTCTTGCTCGGTTTACCATTGATGCACTCAACGTGAAACCTAGCAATAAAACTAAATGGCGGAAGATTGCGTCTTTTATATTCGCCGTCGCCATTCATCAAAAAATTCCCAATGCTGTAAGCGACTAGTTGCTGATTTATATATTCAATCTCTTGCATCATGTGGGCGCTGTGCCCAATGATCAGGTCAACACCAGCCTGCACCAACTCTTCCGCTTGTCTTTGTTGTGTGAACGTACGCCACGCATAATTAGGTCCCCAGTGGGGCGACAAAATATAAAAACAATTGGGATCAACTTCTTTCAACTGCTTGACTTGATCGGCAATATTTTTAAGCCGCTGACAATTGACCCCAGGTATATCGCCCTGCGCATAAAAACCGTAATCCTCTGACTGCTTGCCGTAGTTGTATGTTGAGACCACTGCCGCTCGAAAGTTTGAACTGCCACATTTTTTTTCGACCATCAAAGGCTGTTGCGCACGTGCCTCTGATGCACCACCACCGAGATACTTAATGCCGGCATCGTCGAGTGCTCGCGTGGTGTCCAACAAACCAGCTTTGCCATAATCTACAGCGTGATTGTTTGCAAGACAAACTGCCGTCACATTCAATGCTTTAAGCGCTGTGATAGTGCCTTCTTCAGCAGCTGCATAGATATGCCCCTTTTCTGTTTGAGAGAGCGGTGAAATAGCTATATCGGTAATGGCACATTCTAGGTTGGCAATAACACAGTCAGCGTCTGTCAATAGTAATTCGAAATTCTTGCCAAAATGCAGATAAGTTTTTTCTGCCAAGATATTACTTTTTCCCTTTTTTTCGCGGAGGCGCATATGCCACTCACCAAAATAAGTATCACCCAAAAAGAATATATCAACATTGCTATCTGATTTCATGACGGTCCCCAAGTGTGTATATTTTTTCGGCAAGGAATTTTAGCCATATTCGATGGTGACCCTTGATAAAAATCAAGTCACCATCACGAATATCTTTCAAAATATTTTTCTCTATTTCCTGGTGGGTGTCGGTGTGTTTAACCAAAATAGCCTTATTGCTAAGTTTGGCGTGCAGTGCAACCGCATGTGGCCCAACAGTGTAGAGTCGATCCACCCCTGCGGCTTCAATTAGTGGTGCAAGGTCTTCGTGGGCTTGCTGCGATATGTCACCAATATTGAGCATATTCCCAATCACTGCGATTTTTC
>JFJP01040071.1_pt1 | contig 11964 bp, 8 predicted proteins | sample 431651 | NCBI WGS metagenome assembly JFJP01 (sample SAMN02602958, study PRJNA72255) | Microbial mat metagenome, whole genome shotgun sequencing project. | biome: fresh water; feature: sink hole; material: water; isolation source: purple microbial (photo- and chemosynthetic) mats found in... | reverse complement strand
CCGATTTAGCAAACAACATGATGGTCACTACCCTGAACGGTAAAAAAGCCACGGTCACTATTTCCGAGGCAGGTGTTTTTATCAATGGAGCGAAAGTAACCGTTGCTGACATAGCTGCCGACAATGGCGTTGTGCATGTTATCGATGCGGTTTTACTTCCCCCTGCAGATGCTGCTTTCCCAATTGACTTTGAAGCTGAAACAGATGCCAGCTGGGAAGTATTTGCAAATGGAGCAGGTAACCCTTCTGACTTTATGGTTATTGCCAATCCCGATAAATCCGGAGCCAACACTTCAGATAATGTATTGAAGTTTCTTGTAAACGATGGCGCTGATCCTTGGGCAGGAGCGTTTTCAGATTCTTATGGACCGGTAGAATTTACCTCAACGTCCTATAAGGTGAAAATGATGGTTTGGAAATCAATAATCAGCCCGGTTGGTTTTAAGGTTGAAGCCAGCACAAACGGTGGACCTGTAACCGAGTTGAAAGTTTCCAATACCCTTACCAACCAGTGGGAAGAGATTGTATTCGATCTGAGTGCACTTATCGGGTTCTCATATAACAGAATAGTTATTTTCCCTGATTTCCCAGGCACCAGAACTTCCGGAACAACAGTTTACTTTGACAATATTAGTAAACCTGAATTAACTACTGTAGTCGATATTATTGTAAACAGTGCCGACCACTCTACACTTGAGGCAGCCGTAATTGCCGCTGAACTTGCCGATGACCTGTCAGGTATAGGCCCGTTCACCGTGTTTGCTCCGACCAACGCAGCCTTTGATTTATTGCCCGCAGGTACCGTTGAGGCATTGCTGGCCGATCCAACAGGTGATCTGGCAAACATCCTCCTTTACCATGTTGCAAGTGGCAAGGTTATGTCGGGCGATCTAACTGACGGACAAATAATCACTACTCTTCAGGGAACAACAGTAACAGTTGACATTACAAACGAAGGGGTCTATATCAATGGGGCAAAAGTATCAGTTGCCGATATCAAAGCAGATAATGGCGTGGTACATGTAATTGATGCGGTTCTAATTCCTTCTGAGACAACAGGAATAGCCAATAAATTTGCAGATGCAAGCCAACTTGGAATATATCCCAATCCGGCTAAAGATTTTGTGAGAATCTCCGGTTTGAAAGATGTAAGCAAGGGTCAGTTGAAGGTTGTTAATGCCAGTGGCGCAGTTATGATTTCACGCTATATGAATAATGTATCGGAATCGATTGACATCAGCTCCCTTGGCAAAGGTATGTACTTCATGTCGCTGGATGCTCCGGAAGGCAGGTTTACAGGTAAATTCCTTGTGAAATAATTTCTAAATTCTTATTAGAAAAGGGATGCCGGTTTCGGTGTCCCTTTTTTCATACCAAAAAGGAATGATTAGCAGAAATTACGTTTCGGAACCAAGGATTAAATATCGTAACTTGCATTCTCATAATTCTCATTTCCAAACAAAACATCATCAAATTTTCAAATTGCCTAAGTGCTTAATTTTCAAATTAACTCATTTTCAAATTACCAAATTACCATGTTCCTCAAACTCTACCTCATTGCCCTTCCCGTTTTCTTTGCCATCGATATGGTTTGGCTCGGACTGATAGCTAAGAATTTCTACCGTCAGCAAATCGGATTTCTCATGAAGCCCGATGTTAACTGGACCGCTGCAATAATATTCTATCTTTTGTTTATCGGGGGATTGGTGGCGTTTGTCATCTCTCCTGCTTTTCTAAAGCAATCATGGGTTCATGCTCTTTTGTATGGCGCCTTCTTCGGGCTTGTTACCTATGCCACTTACGATTTAACCAATCTTGCAACAGTCAGGGATTGGCCGATCCTGGTTACTATAGTGGATTTAATCTGGGGAACGGTTTTGGCCGCTTCTGTTTCTGTTATAACCTATCTCATTGCTGTCAGGGTTTTGTAAACTCAGGTATTTCTTTTTTTCGGGGGATAGGCAATGGAACTGTAAAAATGAATCCTCAAAAAAACTAAGCTTTTTTAAAACAAAACCTCTCCTGAGTTTGGATTTCTGAAATGGATTTCATAAATTTCATACTTATTGACTAAGCATTTCAGTCATGGGGCAAAATCGACCCTCTTCAGAAACGCGTCTGTCATTTGATAACAGACATACCTCCGCCTTCCATGTCGGTATCGACATCGGGTCCATTTCGCTTAATGTGGCCATAGTAAGCGAAACAGGAGAGATTATAGAACATCGTTATATCTATACCCGGGGAAGACCCTTTGAGGTTCTTGGAAGCACACTTTCTGAGCTATTCATTTCCTTTCCTGAAAAGAATCTCGGTAAGATGGCATATACCGGCACCGGTGGCAAACTTGCTGCAGAACTGACGGGTGGGATTTTTATCAATGAGATAATTGCCCAGTCGACCTCGGTCTCCAAATTGTTCCCTGAGGTTAAAACAATCATTGAGATGGGAGGGGAGGATTCGAAACTGATTTTTATGGATCGGAAGAACGGGATCCATAGCTCCTCACTCGCCGATTTTTCGTTAAATAACCTATGCGCGGCAGGAACAGGTTCGTTTCTTGATCAGCAGGCACGAAGAATCGGAGTGTCCATTGAAAACGAGTTTGGCGACCTGGCACTGAAATCCGAAAATCCGCCAAGGATTGCCGGGAGATGCAGCGTATTTGCCAAAAGTGACATGATCCACCTTCAGCAAGTCGCAACCCCTGTGTCGGATATCGTTGCCGGCTTATGCTTCGCGGTTGCCAGAAATCTGAAAAGTTCCCTCGGGCGCGGAAAACAGATAAACCCGCCTGTGCTTTTCAATGGGGGAGTCGCTGCGAACCAGGGAATGGTGAGGGCATTCAGAGAGGTTCTGGGTTTAGGCAATGGGGAACTGATCGTATCGCAATACCACGCTTCGATGGGGGCCCTCGGGGCAATACAATATGCCCTTGAAAACAGCAAGGATTATAAACCTTTTATGGGAAGTGGGGCCTTGACCGCTTATCTCGAATCGGACCGGCGCGACAGATTTTCCCTCGACAGGCTTGTGGAATCCAAAGCTTCGATTGACAAGCGGGTGTTTATCCCCCGAAACAAAAAAAAGATTGAGGTATATCTGGGCCTGGATGTTGGCTCACTGAGCACCAATGTGGTTCTCATCGACGATCAAAATCGTGTGGTTGCCCGTCGTTACCTTCCAACGGCAAGCAAGCCTCTTGAAGCTATTCAACGGGGAATCAGCGAGATCTATGATGAAATTGGTGACCGCGTGATTGTGAAAGCTGCCGGAACAACCGGATCGGGGAGGTATCTTACTGGCGACTTTATTGGCGCCGATGCTATTCGAAATGAAATCACGGCTCAGGCAACTGCTGCAATTGCCTATGACCCGACGGTTGACACAATTTTTGAGATTGGCGGGCAGGATTCCAAGTATATCCGCATTCAGAATGGTGTAGTGGTTGATTTCGAGATGAACAAGGTCTGCGCTGCCGGAACAGGTTCCTTTCTTGAGGAACAGGCAGAAAAGCTTGGGATCAACATCGTTGGAGAATTCGGGTGCATGGCACTCTCATCCTCCTGTCCTGCCAAATTGGGCGAACGTTGTACCGTGTTTATGGAATCCGACCTTAATTCACATTCGCAAAAAGGGGAAACAAAGGAAAACCTGGTAGCAGGCCTGGCATATTCAATTGTACACAACTACCTGAACCGGGTGGTTGGGAATAAACCTGTCGGCAATAAAATATTTTTTCAGGGAGGCGTAACAAACAACAAGTCGGTGGTTGCTGCCTTTGAAAACGTCACAGGAAAACCCATCATTGTTCCCCCGCATTTCGATGTCACCGGAGCTATAGGTGCAGCAATGCTTGCCAGAGATTCCATGAGTCCTGGGCAGCAAACAAAGTTCAAGGGCTTCGATGTGCGAAACCGCAGCTACACCAGCGATAATTTCGAATGCAAACGTTGCAACAATCGCTGCGACATCCGGAGAATACGGATTGAAGGGGAGAAGAAACCTCTTTATTATGGGGGCCGGTGCGATTTTTATGAAATGTCTGATAGGAAAGGCAAAGGAAAAGACGTCCCGAATTACTTTGCTGAAAGGCTTGGTTTACTGCAGGGCGATTACAATCCCCTGAAAAATACAGGCGGGAAAACCATAGGCATCCCTCGCGGATTAATGGTTTACTTTCAACAGTTTCCGCTCTGGAGAACGTTTTTCGAAAGCCTGGGGTTCCGGGTTGTTGTGTCGGGCGAGACTACCAAAGCCATCATTACCCGATCGATGGAAACCCTTGTGGCAGAGACCTGCTTCCCCGTTGAGGTTATGCATGGCCATATTCTCGATCTGGTTGAAATGGGTGTGGATTATATTTTTGCTCCATTCATTATAAACAACAAGACGGATGAATCGAACCCTACATCGAACTGCAATTGCCCCTGGGTTCAGACCTATTCCTTTATGGTAAAGGCAGCGTTTCATAGCCGGAAAGATATTACGGATAAACTTCTCACCCCCGTGCTTCATTTCCGTTACCGGGGAGCGGTGAAAAGCCAGCTTGCAGGGTTTATGAAGGAGCATTTCGGGATTTCCCGAACGGCATGCCTCAAAGCCTTATCTCTGGGGGAGTTGGCACAGGAGAACTTTGAGAGAGCCGTTTCAGACAAGGGGAAGCAAATACTTGAAAACCTCCCAAAAGACAAGCAGGCCCTTGTTGTGATCAGTCGGCCCTATAATTCGGGCGATCCCGCGCTGAACCTCAATCTGGTGGAGAAACTCATAAACATGGATGTTATTCCGATCCCGATGGACTTTCTTCCCCTCTCGGAGCAGGAAATTTTCAGTGATTACAAAAATATGTATTGGCCAAACGGACAAAAGATCTTGTCAGCAGCGCGGATTGTTGCCTACGACAAGAGGCTCTTTGGGGTTTATTTGGGCAACTTCCGCTGCGGGCCGGATTCCTTCCTCCACCATTTCGTTCAGAAGGAAATGAAAGGTAAACCTTTTCTCCAACTTGAGGTCGATGAGCACAGCGCCGACGCGGGCATGATAACGCGTTACGAAGCTTTTCTCGATAGCCTTAAGGGGTATAGAAACCAATATACCGAAAAGAAATTGCCGGAGCCAACGATTTCCTTGCCCAAATCACAGAACCGAAGAAAGCTCTACTTCCCTTATATGAACGACTCGGCTTATGTTGCCGCAGCGGCTTGTCGCGCCTGTGGCCTGGATTCTGACGTCCTTCCCATGCAAAGCTCCGAAGAGATCGACCTAGCCAGAAAATACACCACCGGAACCGAGTGCTTTCCGATGATTGCCACTACAGGCAGTTTTCTGAAAAAGCTGCTTGAGCCCGGAACCGATCCCTCCAAAATAAGCTTTTTCATGCCCGACCATAACGGGCCCTGCCGTTTTGGGGAGTACAACAAACTTCAAAAGCAGATCTTCGAAAGGGCAGGGTTTCCTGATGCTGAAATTATTTCACCCAGCAACGACAATTCCTATTCCGAAATGCCTATCGACAACCCGCAGAAGTTCCGCTTGCTTGTATGGAAAGGCTTTGTTGCCTCCGACCTTCTCAGAAAAATGCTGCAGGAACGAAGGCCTTATGAAGCCATCAAGGGCACAACAAACAAAGTTTATCATGAATTTCTGAAGAAACTGGTGTGGGATGTTGAAAAGGGAGCCAAAGGGCTGGCAGGGATCCTGGAGGAAGCAGCCGATTCTTTCGACAGGGTTGAAAGGCTTGAGGTTTCACGACGACCTGTTATTGCTGTGGTAGGAGAAATTTTTATGCGCGATAACCCGCACTGTAGTGCTCATCTGGTGGAGCGGTTGGAAGACCTTGGAGCCGAGACCCTGATTACCCCCTTCTCGGAATGGCTGATGTATTCAACATACCGTTACGCCAGAGACAGCAAGTGGAAAAGGGATTTCAGGGGATTGGCAAAAGCAAACATTCAGAGAATTTACCAGAATTTAAGCGCAGGAATGATTGAAAGAAAAGTGAAGAACCGGATCGACAGTAATGGCCGTGTACATTTAAGTGAAGTTTTGAACGCATGTGGCCCTTATATTCACAGGCATTATGATGGCGACCCTCCCATGTCGCTCGGAAATGCTGCTGTTCTGGCAAAATCGCACGTCTCCGGGGTTGCCAATATTCTTCCGTTTACCTGTATGCCCGGAACCCTCATCGCCTCGCTTTCTGAAGTATTCAGGAAGGAAAACAAGCACATCCCCTGGGTAAATATCGCATTCGACGGACAAGAGGACGCAGCGCTCGACACAAGGCTCCAGGCCTTTATGCACCAAGCTAAAACGTTTGCCAAAAGCAGAGCGGTAAGTTGAGTTTTTTTGCACTTGCTCCAAAATAATAGGGCTGCTAAATTTATTATGCCTATCTTTGTGCACCTTCTATCTGAATAATCCGTCTATCTGCTCCACTATTTTACAGTCACAATCACATTCAATCACATTCAATCACAATTTTTAATTTATAATTCAAATCATGCCTTTTAAGTCATTAAACATTATTGAGCCTATTTTAAAAGCCCTCGAAGAAGAAGGCTACACAATTCCCACCCCCATTCAGTCACAGGCTATTCCTATCGTGCTGCAGGGCAACGACCTTCTGGGTTGTGCACAAACCGGCACAGGAAAAACAGCCGCGTTTGCTATACCAATCCTTCAGTTGCTGAGTGCCGACAAAACCGTTTACAAAAAGAAAAAAATAAGAAGTCTGATTGTTACGCCCACAAGAGAGCTGGCAATTCAGATCGACGAGAGTTTTAAAGCCTATGGCAGGCATACCGGCCTTAAAAGCACTGTTATTTTCGGGGGAGTAAACCAGAATCCTCAAACATCAGCGCTTCGTGTGGGGGTTGACATTGTTGTCGCAACCCCGGGACGCCTGCTTGATCTTATTAATCAGGGCCACCTGACCCTCCGCGATGTTGAGATATTGGTGCTTGATGAAGCCGACCGCATGCTCGACATGGGATTCATTCACGATGTGAGGAAACTCCTGACCCTTCTGCCCAAAAAGAAACAGACCCTGTTCTTTTCGGCAACCATGCCTCCGGAAATCGTGAAACTTTCTGCCACCATACTCGACAGACCTTCAAAAGTATCGGTAACCCCGGTATCGTCAACAGTCGACATCATTAAACAGGTTGTTTATTATGTGGATAAAGGAAATAAAAACGCTCTATTGGTTGAGGTTCTCAAGAACCCTGAAATCAAGACAGCGCTTGTTTTTACCCGCACAAAGCACGGAGCCGACAAAGTGGTCAAAATGCTGCAGAAATACGATATCAAAGCCGAGGCTATTCACGGCAACAAAGCACAGAACGCAAGACAGCGTGCGTTGACGAATTTTAAAGCCCAGACCACCAGGATATTGGTAGCTACCGATATTGCCGCACGTGGAATTGACGTAGATGATCTTGAATATGTTATCAACTACGAGCTTTCGAATATCCCGGAAACATATGTTCACCGAATTGGCAGAACAGGCAGAGCCGGAGCAAAGGGAACCGCCATTGCATTCTGCGATGCGGAAGAAAAGGAATATCTGAGGGATGTGGAAAAGCTGATCTCCAAAAAGATTTCAGTGGTGAATGATCATCCTTTCCCCTTAATGGACCACAATCCCGTGAAAGCACCCAAACAGCAGGGGAGGGGAAATCCGGGGCACTCCCGGCCAAAACCCGCTTCCGCTAGCAGTCGTCCAAAACAGTGGAGCAGTCGCCCCAGATCCGTGAGGTAGGTTCGCGTTAACACCACTTTTTTCAGATAGTCTGACTGGCTTCTCTATTGAAGCCGTTATAGATCCATTGACTTTTCAAAACATTTTCCGGATTTGCCACAACAGCATTTTTGCTTTGGTGGTGGATTTGGGAAATCTTTGACCTGGAATTCGATACCGTCCCTAAAAAAAGGCTTTCTTACTCTCCCTTTGCCGCCATCTTCCTTGATTCATGCATTGTCAGGTTGCTGCAATCCATGAGGCTTCCATTTGTAATATTCTTGGGCGAATTCCTTTTCATATGTTATTTCGTGCTCTTGAACCTAACCATATTTTATAACATAACTAAGCTGAAAAGAAACTTCAAAAAACATTTGGTTTATGATATTCTGAGTCGTAAATTTGTTTGCTATTAAAAGAGAATGATTCTCCAAAGAAATTTATTAGTTATGAAAGTCGACGAAATAGTTGAAAAGCTTATTGAAAAGCATCTCAAGGTAACCCCTCAGAGAATTGCAATTCTTGAAGCAATTATTAAGCTGAACAATCACCCAACGGCCGACAATATCATTGAGTATATCCGCAAGAATCATCCCAATATTGCTACGGCCACTGTTTATAAGGTTCTCGATGCCCTCACCGAAAACGAACTGGTGAAGCGGGTCAAAACCGATGCCGACATAATGCGTTACGACGCTATTATGGAAAACCACCATCATTTGTATTGTTCAGAGTCGGACCGGATTGAGGATTATCTTGATGAAGAACTCAACCAACTGATAGGGGAGCACCTTATAAGGAAAGGCATTCCGGGATTTAAAATCGAAGATGTGAGGTTACAGATCATTGGGAAATTTTTAAAAAGAAAATAGTATTGCTGAAAATATAAGCCTGAAATAGTTAACAATCAAAAATCAAAAAAATGGGAAAACAATCAATTCATGTGGCATCGGTAGATGTCAAGAAACTTTTGGAAATGCTTAATGCCGCTCTCTCTGAAGAATGGCTTGCTTATTATCAGTATTGGATAGGAGCCAGACTCATGGAAGGCCCCATGAGAAGCGAAGTAGAGCCCGAACTTTTATTGCACGCAGATCAGGAACTGGGTCATGCGGTATTGGTCGTAAACCGGATTATTCAGCTGGGCGGGACTCCTGTTACAAACCCGATCGACTGGACAAAGCTTGCCCGCTGCTCATACGATGAGCCAACGGATGCATATATTGAAGTAATTTTGGAGCAGAACCTAAAAGGAGAAAGATGCGCCATACAGCGCTATCAGGAAATTGCTGATTTCACTGCAGGAAAGGACCATTCAACCCACCAGATGGCGGTTCAGATTCTCAATGAGGAACTGGAACACGAAAACGACATCGAGGATTGGATAACCGACCTCCAAAGAATGAAAGAAGAGTTCAGAAAAATAAGAATGTAGTATTTAAAACAAATCAATTATGGACACAACACAAAATCAAGAATTTGTAGCGATGCCTCGCATAGGTGACAAAGCACCTGAATTTAAGGCAGTAACAACTCAGGGCGAAATCAACTTCCCCTCGGGTTACAAAGGCAGTTGGGCAATACTTTTCAGTCACCCGGCCGATTTTACCCCCGTTTGCACCTCGGAGTTCATGACTTTCGCGTCATTGGAAAGCAAATTTACCGAAGCAAATTGCAAACTCGTCGGTTTATCCGTTGACGGATTGTACAGTCATATCGCATGGCTCCGCACCATCAAGGAAAAGATCGAATATAAAGGAATGAAAAACGTTGAGGTGAATTTTCCCCTCATCGAGGATATCACTATGGAAGTTGCAAAGAAATATGGTATGATGATGCCGGGCGAAAGCAATACCAAAGCCGTTAGAGCTGTGTTTTTCGTTGATCCCAACGGAATAATCAGAGCTATAATTTATTACCCCTTAAGCCTTGGTCGCAATTTCGACGAGCTATACAGAGCGTTGATTGCCATGCAGACTGCCGACGCTTTTTCGATTGCAACCCCTGCCGACTGGCGCCCGGGCGATGATGTTATCGTTCCACCGGCTGGTTCATGCGGATCTGCAAAAGATCGCATGGAAGGAAAAGATGACATGAAATGTTACGATTGGTTCTTCTGCACCAAAAAAATCGACAAGGACCTGGTTCTTAAAACGATTTTTAAAAAGTAAGCTAACAGAAAAGGCTGGGGGTTTCTCCAGCCTTTTCAATTTTTTACCAGAATCTCCTTCAAAAGCAGGCACTTTCCCTCAATATCAGCAGTTATCCCATAAACCGAAATGGTGGCCCCTGATATCCCGTCAATTTCCTTTCCAACGGTAAGTGAATTATTACCGTTGAATCCCACGAACTGCTTTAACCATCCTTTTGCAGTAATTTCGTGTCCGTGAGTCGCCTGGTAATTGTAAACTTTTACCTGCCTCACCACTGCTTCCTTGTCGAACAGAACAAAATAATCGAAGTATTCGCTAAGCCCCGTTTCGTTTTTTTCGGGGGATACCAGACAACCGCCGGCACGACAGCTGTTTACTCTTCCCACGTATATAAAAGAAATCGGGCTATCCCCTTGTTGATATTCCAGCGCAAAATACTTTCCCTGAATGGGATTCTTGTCTGCAAGTGATTTGGGAATCTGAATTTCCAAAAGCAAAGGCCCGGAGGTATCACTTACTTTTCCAAGTTCAGAACTAAGAGCTTTAGGATTAAAATCAATTTCGTCCTGAGCACCGATCCCAATTGAGAGCAGAAGAAGAAGCCCTGATACTAATTGCATTTTCATCACCGGGGATATTAAAACATCACAGCAATTCCTGCATTGAACTCTTTTGAGTACTTGGTTTCGGCGGCCGATTTCAAAATCAGCATGTCGACTTTCAATACCGCTCCCTGGGAAAGCTTCATGCTGAGGCCGCTTGTGATTATCGAATTATTGAAAGAGTTGTTTCTGGCCAATCCCCCGTCAACCGTAAAGTGTGTGTCGTATCCTTCATATCGGATAAAAGGAATCAGCTCGGATTTGATGTTCTCAAAGGGATGAAAAACATTATATCCGGCTTCAAGGTAATAGCCAGCCATCGAACTTCCGAGGGTATTGAGCTGACCGTTAACTGCTGTAAAAGCATTGTATTGATCCGTGTTTGACAAGGAGGTGTAGTACATCTGGAACTTGCATTGCAGAGCGCTGCGGGTATATCTGGCGTCCAGACCCAGCATGGAAATCCCAACAACAGAGGAATCGGCAACAGCAAGGGCTGTGACATCGGTTTTATCGATGCCGTCGTACAGTGAGCTCTCAGTATTCCCGAAATAGCCGGATAATCCGATGTTTAATCCCCCTAAACCAAAATACTCGACTCGGGAGGTTAGATCCGGCGAGCTGATATAGGATTCGGCACCTTTCTGTCTTCCCCCGCGCAAAGCATCTTTTCCGTTCAGGCGTGCAGACCCGTTATACCCGTTGAAACCGTTTACCAGATATACTTGGTATTTAAGGCTTGCGGGAAGCAGGGTTCCTGCAAAGCCAAATCCTATCTCTCTCCAGGTTGTGGGTGATATCTTTTGGTCGATAAGGGGGCGCTCCACACCGTTAAATGTAGTTGGTTCGTGGTATTCGTTAATTATTCCCATCGGAATTAATAACAATCCGGCCCTGAACTGAATGAAATTGTTGATCTTATGTTGGATAAAAGCCTGCTCGATATACACTTCGCTCACATGTTCGAACTCAATTTCCGAAACGAAATGAGTTCGGGAATTGAAGTTGTATCCCAACAGCATTACCATACGATGAACATCCAGTTTGCCGTTTTTCCTGATATCAGGCTTTAACGCTTGGTTGTAGTGCACTTCCCCATAACCTCCGATACTCAGCTTGCCGTCAGAACTCATGAGTTTTTCGGCTGTACTCTGATAGACCAGCCCGGAGCTGTCAGTTTTCTGCGCCTGTGCGCCCATTCCCAGCAACAGCAATCCCCCCAAAAAAACCATCCTCCTCATATGCATATTGTTTGGTGTTGATTTAGTTAAACGATGCAAATCTAGTTTTGCAGGAGCGGGGATTTATCCCAATATGTTGGGATTTTTAAAATCATACATGAAAACAAGGAATTTCTTTTAGGTGAGATGTGGACCAAGGTGTAACAGAAGGGTCATTTAGTACATCAAATGGTTCAAAAATGCAATTTTTATTCTTTTATTTTTTTCATAAGTTTGGCGTTCGG
>JFJP01040070.1_pt1 | contig 11964 bp, 10 predicted proteins | sample 431651 | NCBI WGS metagenome assembly JFJP01 (sample SAMN02602958, study PRJNA72255) | Microbial mat metagenome, whole genome shotgun sequencing project. | biome: fresh water; feature: sink hole; material: water; isolation source: purple microbial (photo- and chemosynthetic) mats found in... | reverse complement strand
AGCAACTGCAAGGCTTTTATCACATCGGGTTTACCACCAATAGCCGGAATTTGCATCAGCTCCTTTGCCGAAAGGCGGCTCACTTCGTAGGTTTTCTCGCGTGTGGCGGTTACTGTAACTTCAGCCAAGCTGTTTTCGGCGTATAGTTTTACGCTGATTAAGCTATCGCGGGTGCTGTTTAGTTGTAGGTGCTGCGCTTTGTATCCGATAAACGAAACTGTAACCGAGCAGGGAGTCGTTACTTTCAAATTAAAATAGCCACGGTTGTCGGTGCTCGTTCCTGCGTTATGCGATTTTTCCCACACATTGGCTCCAATCAGTACTTCACCCGTTTGCGCATCGCGCACAAAACCCGAAAGTTGAATTGTAGCTGCTGACAAACTTAAACACGAAGACACAAAGACGCAAAGGAGTGAGAATAATAAAGGTTTTGTTTTAAAAATCATGGAGTTAAAAGTTTTTTGAATGCAAATTTTTAAATGCTTCGAATGGCATCTTTTCTTAAAGCCCCTTTAGGGGTTTGGGGCAAGTTCTTTCGCAGCAATCTCTTTCCTTGTAACCGACAAACCTGTAAACAGTCCCAAACCATTTTTTACATTCGAATACATGGGATATTTTTGATTGGACTGGCCAATACTTGGATATTGAGCCGATTCGTAAATATAATACTGCTTTACATAGCGGTAATACGATTCATCAACATTCTTTAATTCTATCACTAAAGTATCTTTACTGCCAATATCCCCTGAATGCTCGTTAAAATACGTTCGCACCCAATATTGGTCATTTTTCATTTTGCTATTGCTAAACACTTCTAGCGGATTAGCCTCATTCAGCAACACAGAATCTTGCTCGGCTTTCATATAGAAATACTTATCGCTTACAATTAAAGTGTCCATCATTTCATCGGTTTCCCAATTATGTCTGGTATAAACACCTTTAACTTTTAGGTTGAAACTCCAATAGCTTTTAATAGTTGCGTTATTACGGATACGAAACTGTATGGAGGAAATTTTATCACCTTCTTCGTCGCGCCCCACTAAATCAATATAAGCAATGGAATCAATTTCGGTTTGGGCAGGTATAGTAGTTTGAGCACTGATAGTGGGTAAGTTGGGTATTTCAGCTCTGCAAGTATAGCTTGCTTCCGCTTTTGCAGTTCGTGCGCTTACATACCAACCCTTTTCGGTATAAACCAAGGTGTCAGGCGTATCCACCAGACTTTCGATAATTACGCGTGCATTACTCACGTAGGTTGGAGCAGTATCGGTAAGGTTTGCGGTTAAACTTACCTGCACTCGAAAAGTGCTATCGGCTTGCAACAATCCGTTCATAACTGGCATTTTAGCAAAATCAGGAAATTCATCTTCCACCAAAGCATGGCAGGAGGTAAGAAAACATTGAATGCTTAAAATAGTAATAATATAAAAAAAATAATGCTTCATATATTTTTCGATAATTCTTAAAATCATTTATATCTAAAGTTTTAATCTTAATCCTGCTTTTACTTGAAACTTATCATAATTATAAAATTTCCCCCAAAGAGATTCAGTGAAAAGTCCAATATGATTGTTCAAATTATAACCTAAGCCTATACCTCCGTTATATTCCCAAAAGGTCGAAGAGCCCCGGATACGTGAGTCCAAAGCCATCCATTTTTCATGAACATAATTGGTTGACAGTATCGGATAAACATCAAATCGGATACGGTTTGTATTAAAAATTACGGGTAAAACATCGTAAGAAAAGCTTATACCATAATACCAAACCGAAGATTTTGCGGACAGAAGCTGGGTTGAAGTACCATCGCGTAATGGAATGGCTCTATATGGATTTAGATAAGCCACATTCATTGCAGTATTTAGATTTTTTAAAAATTGATAGCTAATAGATATGCCAACCTTAGGTCTTTGTTTAACAAATAATAATTGATTATCGGAAGACATATATGGCGTTCCATTAACTAAAGCACCAAATACTTTCAATGAAAGACGTTGATTATTTACAGGCACAGAGTCCTGAGCAACTACTAAATTTGGACTGTACACAATTATAAGCAAGAAAATTATTGCTATTCTTAAATTACTTTGCATTTATTTGATTAAAATCTAAAACTTAACCCTGTACGCCAATTAAAATTGCTATAATAAAACCGACCGCCCAATGCTTCACCGAAGACTCCAAACTTACGAGAAAAATTAATTGCTGCGCCTAAACCAATTCCGGCTTCAAGAGTATGTTCGTTATAGTGCCTTCTGTAATCATTACCAACTTGCTTACTTACTAAACCCAATTGGGCAGGTATATATACATCAAAACGAGTTTGTTGTTCGAAAAATAAAGGTAGTATTTTATAGTTCACCTGTATCCCATAAAAAAAACCTGTTGAGTTTGTATATGTAGATTTTATTGGCTGTTCATTGGGGTCAAGAAAAACTGTAAGGTCAGAAAGACCAAAATAAAGTCCTGTCTGAATACTTTTTGTTATGGAATAATTCATTTCTGTTCGAAAATGAAAAGCTGGCTTTTCGATTGGGAAATATTCATCACCAGTATATGATGTGATAAATACAGATAAATGAGTTAATCTTACATTAGTAACTTGACTTCCACTAAGTTTAATATTAAATTTGGTATCTTGAGCAATTATGCATTGTCCAAAGACTATTGTAAAACAAAATAAAAACAATCTTAGGTAGTTCATATTCTTTTTTATAAAACCAGAGAAAAGGGATATAATGGTGAATTATACCCTTTCTTCTGGTTGTGTTTTAATAATTAGGATATTTTAAACTTACATTAATTATAGCTGTTTTAACGTTTCTCTTAAACGTTGAATACACAAATCACTATATTCTCACGGTATAACTCAACGAAGGCAAAAACGGAAATAAACTAAACTCGTACAGCTTAAGCATTTGATCTATACTTTGTGTGCGGTACAAATAGGGATTACGCCTGTTGTAAACGTTGATAACGCTTAAATCCCAACTACTTTCTGCTTTCTTCATTTTAATTTTGTACGAAATACCAATATCAAGCCTGTGGTAGGTTTTTTGTCGAAATTCATTCATTTTACCGTAAAGAATTATTACATTTCCTTCCGAGTCGATGTATTGTGAACGTGGGATATTATATGGAAGTCCGGTACCAAAAACCCAGGTTGCCGAGAATGTGAATTTTTTGCTCAATTGCTGCTGAAACAAACAGCCAATATCGAGTAATCTGTCGTATTTGAATGGAAAGACTTTGCCATCGTTCAAATCATTAAAATGACGCGTTGCCTGAGCAACAGACATGCCAACCCAACCCGTAGATAATCCTTGAACTTTACGAATTAACAAATCAACCCCTTTTGAATTGCCAATGCCATTGGTTGCCAATATTTTTTCCCAGCCCGAGAAATCAACGGCAAAATTAATACCTTGTTTTAATTCAACCAATCGTTCCATTCTTTTATAATACATTTCGGCTGAAAACTCATAGCTGCTTTGGTCTGGTATGTAGCTTAACGCAACAGAAGCTTGATTGCTAATAGCCGGAGGTGCAATTTCCATTACGGGAATACGATAGTCGGCTGAAAAACCGGCACTATTATTCGAAATCAGATGAAAAGGCTGCCAAATACGAGAGCCAGAGAGCTTAATCGCTAATTCGTTTGTTATTTTACGAGTCATAAGCAATCGGGGTTGAAAGTCGTTGAAGATAGTGTTGCCAATTTGAAGTATATTTTCCCTAAAACCAATATTAAAACCAAAACCGGCTAAATTATCAATAGTTATATCTGTAAATAAAGCATGATCAAGCGCATTGCTTTGAGCATACCCAATTCGGGTATTCAATGTACTGAGGTTATTTCCTGATTGTTGAATGGTGTTTGAGCCAGGATTATAAATATGATAAATGAAATTATATCCTGCTTGCAGTTTCATGTTATTGCTGAAAGCGTATTTAGCTTTCGCAATAAAAAAATTATCGGAAATACTCGAAACGAAGTTGCTTTTAAATTCATCCTCTAATACCTTGTCCGAATTGTAAAAATCAAGTTTGCTTTTCTCGCCGTAATGATACCTAGAATTACCTGCCACAAAATTTAATTGCAATCGTGCCGAAAGTATCTGATTGTATCGGAGTGAAAATGCCCGATTGCCCCATGAAGTTGACATATCTGAAGTTAAATTCTCGTCGGCAGCTTCAAAATTGTAACGTACAGCATCTTCGCCTGTGTAAAAACTTGCATATAATCTGCTTTTAGGTGTAAGTATATAGTTGCATTTCAGATTTATATCATACATAGCAAATTCAGTATCCATATCGAAAAACCATTTAAAAATGGGCATAGTATTTATTCGAAACGAGGCCATATAAGCCATTTTCCCCTTTATAAGTGGACCATCTAACTGAATTTTGGAAGTCAACATGCCTAAAGTTAAGCTTTTGTGGTGTTGATTCAAATCTCCGTCTTTCATGCGAACATCAACAACCGATGACAACCGACCACCATATTCAGCAGGAAAAGCACCCAGAAACAATTCAGCACTTTTTATAATATCGGCATTAAAAGTCGATACCAGATTGCCTAAATGATTAACATGATAAAGCGGCATATCATCCAACAAAAAAAGATTCTGATCGTTGCTTCCACCACGCACAAACAGACCTGTATTACCATCACCAGTAAGCTGAACACCCGGTGTAAGTTGTAGGTATTTCAATAAATCTTTTTCGCCTGCAAAACCAGGCAATGCATCCAACTCTAACTTGCTAATTTTAAACGATGCAAGTTTGGGATCGAGTGCATTTTTTCTTTTGGCATTAATTTCCACCTCCTCTAAACCAAAGGTTGTTGGAGTTAATTTCCAGTTTATCTCTGTTAGTTTGCAATTAGGCTTCATAATTTGCGTATTGTAACCCAAATAGGAAACTTCAAGCAGAACCGAGTCGCACACATTCGACACCCAAAGTGCATAATGACCCTGATTGTCGGTTACTGTTCCTTTACCGGAAATTTTGTCGTAAACATTTGCTCCAATAAGTACTTCGGACGAAAAAACATCGTAAATTGTACCAGATATAAGCTTATTGTTTTTTGCCAACAAAAATCCAGACAAAACTGTAAGCAGCAAAAAAATATATGTTCTTTTTTTCATTTTAGTTCCGATAAGTTTTTCCTTCAACATAAACGGTAGTGTCTGTCTTGCAATACGAACCCAAAATACCAACTCCTCCCGACACATTACTATAAACCTTAACTGGTGCCGACATACCATATAGCAAATCGCCTTCGGCTGCGTATCTCTGCTTGTAAAGTGATGTTTTGTATCTGAAATAATTATATGATACCACTCGTAATTCTATTCGTAAATTGTTATCGATTGAAGAAATATGACCCCAATAGCCATGTGAACCTGCGTCGTACTCAAAGTTAATGGTGTTAATTATATTGTTTTTGTCCATCCTGAAAAGTAATGATTGAGGATTTTCAGCTTCAAGCAGCAACAAACTCGGATAATAATCTTCCTGCGTTACAATGCGATCGCTCGTTTTTAGAGTAGTTTGCCAATATTGTTCTGCTGGATTAGGAATTAAAAGTCCTTGCCTTTGACAGTATATTACTAATTCATAGTAAACGGTTCTTTCCGATACTACAGGAATAAAATTAACTGTTCCAAAAAAATCAACTGTATTCTGTATGGAGGATATCTTGACATCGGTAATTGTTGGTTTAAGAAGTGGTACAGTGTCTGTAATAACAATACTGGCTGTGGGATTAGAAATATCTAAAACAACTTTATAAATACCTCCTTGCATTGGTTTCAAATCATTCAGGCTTAATAACACGGATTGATTTTTGCTTTTCTTGCTTAGCTCATAAACATTACTATTTGTAATATCATACAAGATGGCTTTGTTTATTACAGGTGCATTAGTTTGTTTATTTGAATATGCCACAACAGTTAAAATACAACTTAAGTTAATAGCTGAATCGGGATTTAGAACAGATGTAACTGCAATCTGAGGTTCGAAACCTTCAGATAAATCTATATCAACTTTGTACAAATCAGTTGTACACGAATTTAGGCTAAAAAGAAATAGAACTTTGAGAAATATCGTTTTTTGCATATGATTTTTAAATTTTATCATGTATAAAGCTAATTTCTATATGTTTTTCCTTCAACAAAAACGGTAGTGTCGGTTTTGCAATACGAACCTAAAATACCAACTCCTCCCGACACATTACTATAAACCTTAACCGGAGCCGACATACCATACAGCAAATCGCCTTCGGCTGCGTATTTTTGCTTATATAACGAAGTTTTATACCTGAAGTAGTTAAATGATACCACTCGTAATTCTATTCGTAAATTGTTATCGATTGAAGATATTTCAGCACCTCCCCAAGACTGAATCTCCCCAGCATTATACTCAAAATTAATACAATATATTTGACTGTTTTTGTTTAATCGGAAAAGTAAAGATTTTGGTTGCTCAGCTTCAAGCAGTAACAAGCTTGGATAATAATCTTCTTGTGTAATAATACGATCGCTCGTTTTCAGTGTGGTTTGCCAAAATGGTTCTGTGGGGTTAGAGGCAAATACACCACCGTTATCTTGTCTAAATAAAACTAATTCGTAATAAACTGTTTTTTCAGAAGTTATTGGTTTAAATGTAACTGTTCCAATAAAATCAGATGTGTTCTGTATTGAAGTGATTTTTACATTTGTTATTGTTGGTTGTTCAGGTGGCACTGTGTCGGTAATTACGATATTCGCTTTAGGATTTGTAGTTTCGACTACAATCGTGTAAATATTGCCTTTTTTAGGATAATAATCATTTATACTTAAAATTAAAGAATTGTTCTTTTTTGTTTGATTGAGGTTATATGATGTATTATTTGTAACATCATATAATACTGCTTTGCTTACAGCAGGTACTGAGTCTGGATTTTTTGTATATGCAGCATAAGTTGACATACATCTAAACCTGATGCTCGAATCGGGACTTAGAACAGATGTAACTGCAATCTGAGGTTCAAATCCTTCAGATAAGTCTATATCAACCCTGTACATGTCAGTAGTACAAGAGTATAAGCTGAAAATAAACAGAGCCGTGAATAAAATTTTGTTCTGCATTTTGTTTGTTTTAATAGTACTAACGATTGTCTATAACCGTTAGTACTATTTGTTAGAAATATCAACTACCAATTATCAGGAAATGAGAATGTTTCCCATCTGCAAAAATGATTATTTGGTGACATTGACAAAACACCCGTATAAAGTCTATAAATTCCATAGCCTTGATAATCTGGTCCATCTATACCAAAGGTGTTTTTTTCATAACTCCAATAACCAGTATTTTTATCATTTAGATATCCCCATTGACCATTAGGCCAAGTGTCAACTTTACACAACCAACAATCTTTGCTCCCAAACCTTACTCGATTAATTGGCAAATAAACATCATCACGAGTGTAATATGTATATTTTATTGCACCATAAGTTTTATGAATTTGTGAACTATATTCATAATACGATTGATTTGGATAAACAATTACATTGCTTCCCGGATAGTTTTTTGCCTTTTGAATAGCAGAACTGTTTGAATTTTGCTTTGGTAAACATCTAATACCGTATTTATTGATACCTTTTTGATTAATTATATCAACTTTAATCTTTGGAAGTTTATCAATATCAATAGTGTTTATATCAGAATTTAAAGGACTTAACTGATTATTTTCAACTTGAGTTTCATAATCAATAGTTTCACTTGTTTCCAAACAATACTCATTTTTGCTTAAATGAGATTTTAAGACATCTTCTTTATCTGACGAAACTACAATATCAACATATCCCTGCTCATTATTTGAAAGTCTGATAGTGTCTGAGTACTTATACTCAATAGATAATAATCCTGTGTCATTTGTTTCAGATGCTTTTGTTTGAGTTTCATCTTTCTCACACGAACTTAAAACGAAAATTATTGCAATTATTGCGATAGTAAATATATTTTTTCTCATATTATTGTTTTTTATTTGTTGAAATTTGTAAATTATTCATGGATTACTTCTGCACTAAAAGACCGAAAGCGCTGGTCGTCAATTTTTCATCCGTTGTTCAGAATGGTTGCTTTCATAATTTTTGCTACTTTTGCACTCTACTTAGCTGTTTTGTTTTAAATGGTTAAGTTATTTTTTTGGCAAGATTCGGCGAGGGTTCAATGGTTCTCCGAATCTTGCTTTTTTATAAATATCACCTCCCAACGAATTATTAAAGGCTCGCCGTGAGGTGATTCCACAATCAAGGCTAAATATTATTCTACGCTAAACTCACCTATTAAGGTTGTCGTTCCATACGTAATTTAGAGCGTATAATTTTCGCTTGTCCAAGCATTGGCTGTAAAAAAGACTTCTGAAGTTGTAGCTTAAATTTGTACCCAAAGTTATATCCGATTATTTGATTGTACAAAAAAAAGTGTGGCAAGGTAGGGCAAATGCATCTTTCGTAACTATTATATAATGAGATGTTTACGCCATTTTTGAAAAAATAAATTGGCAAGGCTAACAAATTGCATTAAAATATAGGCCAAATTGACCAACTTATATTCTCAAATTACACACTAATCTCAGTTTGAAGTTGTAAACCCGGCGGGCATCGCGTGGTTTTACGGTGAGTCGATTTAGGACATTCAAAAAAATAAGGCTGTACTTTTGAGACAGCCTTATTAGTCTTTAGTAAAAAATATTAAATCAAAAAGTACGTTTATAAGTTTGTAACTTTATCTTTATGACAGATTTTCAATTTACAACTTGAATATTTTGAGAATCAAATGTCAATTCTTTCTGAAGAAGCGACTTTAATCTGTCATTCACAAAAACGCATTGATAGGTTATTACATACCACTTTTCAATGTATATTGAGTTTTTATAATATAAATCTTCAATAAATTCTTGTTTCTCATTGTTAGTAAAGGATATTTTATACGGTTCTCCCATTATTTTTTTTACATTCTCCTTTGTCATTTCTGGCTTAAGGGATGCAATTTTAGAGTAGAATAAGTCATTCTTTTGAGGTTTTGACTGACCGTAAGAAAAAAATGAAGAACAACTGAGTAAAGTGAAAAATAGTATTCGAAACCGATACTCCCTAATTTTATAATTTAATGACTTCATTACGCAATCCATTTATTGTTGTTGTTTTTATGTAAGTATTTGATAGTAAGTCATATTCAGCGAAGTTTGTAATTATATCAGTGCAATCTACACCGTCCCAGTTCTTCGTAGTGTAGCAATAAGCGTCGGACGCTGAGAATTGGCTCCAGCCTACGCTCGGCTAAAATAAAAGCTCCTGCTTTTAATATTATATTCTAAATATGCAAAGCAGGAGCTTTGCTTTTACCGCGACATAGGCAAAGAGCCTATGTCGAGCCAACATCCTACGCCCAGCTGAGGAGCATGGATAATGATATATAGAAAAATATTTTGTTTCATGTCTTTTTATCTTATTAAATTAAGCTATTCCAACGTATATAAATGTGCGTTCAGCTTAGTCGCTAAATGCACATTGCCATAAGTTCTTTTTTCCGAACTACAAGCTGTAAAACAAGCATACTCCTAAAATAAATTCGGAATTCAGCCCATCTACACTGTTTGAAATAAATTTAATTTCAGGTTCTAAAGTAATTTTTTCCGATATATTAAATTGCTTTCCAATTGAAATCCCTACTCCATAATTAAAACTACCAAAGTTATTTATAGGTGAAATGTCGGAGTAGTTTATTGTTCCGCTCCTACTGATAAACGACTCTGCAAATAATAATCCGGATATATTTAAAATATTCGTATAGTATTTTAAATATATTGGAATTGAGCTATACTTAATATTAACATTTGAATTATTAAAGCTATAGCTATGTAAATTGATGCTACCACCAATTCCCCAATTTTTTAAAAACCTGTGTTCTAAACGAACTCCAATCGAATTTGTCGCATCAAAATACTTCTCATAATCTGTCAAAAGACCATTTGAATGGTAAAGTCCTATGGTAGTTTCTTCTTGAGAGTACATATAGCTACTTGCTATAAATGCAATTAAAAATACTGATATATTTCTCATGTGTAAATTGTTTTTAAATAAATGATTATCTTCTTCCGCTTGTATTATCACTCAATGTCATTTTAAATCCATAATTCGGAAAATTCAACGTTATATTTTTATCTTGATAATAATCCAAATATTGATACCCAATTTTTTGACCACTTTTTGAGAAATTATATTTAACACCAATAGAAGATGTTACTCCTAATTTTTTGTTAATAGTGTCTTTGTAGTTTAAGTTTGCAGCAAATGTAAACTCCCAATCATCGGAGCTGTCACTCTCAATAACATAAAATGTTAGCATGTCAAACCAAAACCCTGGCTTCCAGTTTAATACTGTACTGCTAAATGATTGTGAATACCTATCCCCAAATAAGCTATAATTACAACGAATTTCATCTTGAACTTCATAAGGAGTTTTCTTGTCAGTACCAACATTAAGTACTTTTATGTGAAATTCAGGTCGTCCTCTTAGCCAGTTTTCTAAGCTTGAATCTGTGTATGAGAGTCTTCTTATAATTACAGGGGAAGGTGTTGACGGGTCTCGATATGGAATATTAATAAAGTCATACTTCGGATTAGAAATTCCAGTTGGTGTTTTAATCTGTATTGAATATTCTACTTTTTTTCCCTGCTCAAGATTATTATCAAAGCATTCGTAAATGTTTGATTGAAATTCTTTATATAAATTATTAGTGTTGCCTATAACTTGTTTATAAATTAGTACCTTTTCTATATATTGACTATTATCAGTTGACCATTTTAATTTTATTTCACTTGCATTATTTTGTTCCGCAGAGAAGCTTAAAACAGATGCTGGTCGGTTTGAAGCAATAACTGATACAGTGTTAGACGGCGTAGATACCTCTGTGTCATAATATGATCGAATATAATATAAATATGTTAATCCTGTTGTAGTAGTATTATCAAAATAGGATTGATTATAAACACCGTTACATGTTGACAATAATACAAAATCGTTATCAGAAGGACTTTTTCTATAAATATTATATCCTGTAATATTATTCGTGTTTGCATTTGCTGAAATAAGCCAGTTAAGCATTACACCTGTTGATGTAGCAACTGCATTTAAACTTGTGGGATTCTCAATATTAAATTCCGAATTTGCAAATTGAATTACCTCTCCATTTTCTTCTATTCGTTCATTTTGACCAATAACAATTACCGGGTAATCAGGAGGGTTAACCGCATCAATTCTTATAATTTTACCATCATTTGTATATCCTGTAACAAATTTTGTTACTCCATCTTCATATTCTTTAGGTATAAAAGTTATAATAGGTATCTCTGTTGCCGAATTCCACTTTTCTGCATTTTCGGGTATTGAAATTTGAAGTAACGGATACATCTTTAATAATTCTTCAAAAGGACTATAGTCACTTTTTACTTTTAGTTTTGAACCATTATTTCTAAAATACGAATCCTCTAAAAGATTTTTAACAGTGTAATTTGATACTACTTTATTAATACCATTTACACTTTCAATAGATGATAATTTTTTGTCGATAATCCTACTTACCAATACATCGTAGTCTCCATCGAATTGTCTTATTGCTTCGCTTTTTATTAAGCACCTAAAATCTTCGTTTGATTTTAAAGCATTTCTTACAGAATTTGTAAATTCACTTAGTTCATTATTGTAGTCATTTTGTTCAAATAAAACATTCTCTAACATAAAATCATTTTTAACTTCATCTTTCTCACACGATGATAAAACGAAAATTATTGCAATTATTGCGATAGTAAATATATTTTTTCTCATATTGTTGTTTTTCATTTGTTGAAATTTGTAAATTATTCATGGATTACTTCTGCATTAAAAGACCGAAAGCGATGGTCGTCAATTTTT
>JFJP01024676.1_pt1 | contig 11966 bp, 17 predicted proteins | sample 431651 | NCBI WGS metagenome assembly JFJP01 (sample SAMN02602958, study PRJNA72255) | Microbial mat metagenome, whole genome shotgun sequencing project. | biome: fresh water; feature: sink hole; material: water; isolation source: purple microbial (photo- and chemosynthetic) mats found in... | reverse complement strand
CGTGGTCTTCGCGCTGATCTGCTTTTTGACTTTTACGGCAATCTGGTCTGCCTTGTCCATGGTGCCCAGGTCGATTTTGCCGGGTTCTGGTCACTCGAGTCTACGCCACTTTCGAGCGATCTTCTGCTTGACCTGTTTGTTCTTCTTCTGCTTGATTGCTTTGAGTTTGCCCTGCGCCATCTCGAGAGATTACCGATTGAATATTAAAGCATCGAGAGGCAATTAATGTTTATTCACTCACGAGCTGATGAGATACGCATTATGTTCGTGTGATGAAATATCTATTCTACTCAAATATTATTATTATCCGATGCTCGCTGATTTATCTCGGGTGTGGCTCGCCGGCCGACAGTGCGCACCTGCTGCTAAAGAGAGACGGTGGCAGGCGACGGATGGAGTTTAAAGTTAAGTCAGGCTGAGGAGAGATAGCTACGGATCACACTTCAAATGCTGGAATATGTTGAGATATTGCCTCTGATCATTCTAAAAAGATTCAAAGATAAGATGGGATTATAATTCGAGGCGACGGCGGTAATTACTACTCTTTTAGGATTTTGAAGATTCTGTCGGCTTTGTCGACCATGACCCAGAACTCTTTCTCGAGGTCTTTCAGCGGTGCGAGGCTGCCACCGCGAGCCTGTCTCAGGGAAGTCTACGCCTTTCTCGATGCTTCGGCCGAGACTGTGCGCGCTGCTCAGCAGGTGGTTGAACTCTTCGAAGGTGACGCGGCCGTCTTGGTTGATGTCGAGGATGTGGAACATCACTTTGTGCTGCAGGTTCGAGAGCTTGTAGAAGTTGTCTTGCGAGAGCTGCTTGAAGACCCTCTCGAACTTCTTCTCGCTGATGATGCCCATGTCTTTGATGATGTTCGTGAAGGTCTCGAGGTCGTCCGAGACGAACTCTTTGAAGGCCTTGAACTCCTCGAGCGACACCTCGCCTTCGGGCAGCGGCTTCGACTCCATGGCTTTGAAGTAGCTGTTGCGGTGCTGCGGATGGCAGTAAGAGATGAGGCACTTCGCGAAGTCTTCGACCGTGAGCGAGCCTTTCTCGGTGAGCTTGAAGCTGTGGTACTGGGTCAGCCGAAGAGTACTTCGAAATCGTAGACGTTGTCTCTGACTCCTTTCTTCAGAGTGATGATGTCTTCGAGCGACATCGAGTCCTGCTTGCCGTACATGTTCTCCACGAACTCCACAAGCGTCTTGTTGAACTCAGACTTGGTCACCTTCGCATGTCGGCCGTCCTGCAGTCACCCTAGATTACTGGCAGCTTTGTGTCGACCAGAGCCACCTGAGCGTCCGACCCTCTGTTCTCGAGGAACTGGATGAAGGCTTCTTTCTTGATGAAGACGCGGTTGTCGATGCTCTTTGAACTGTCGGTGTAGGCGTGGATGTCTGACTGGTCGAGCCCCAAGAAAGCTTTTTGAAGATCGGGTATGCTGACTGGGTGAGCGCGCCATTACCTTCATGGAAGACCCAGAAGATGTAGAACTCGTAGACGCTCATGTTCTTGGAGTGGTCCAGGTCGAACAGCTTGATGATGGTCTTCGGCGGCTGCTTATCGACAAACTCCTAAGTTATCGATCCGCACCTTCAGCTCGGTGATGTCTTTGGTGGAGTAGTTGAAGGGACAGATCGCTCGCATCAGGTCGAAGAAGCTCATCCGCAGACCGTCGTCGGTCTTGACTGTGGCGAAGACCTCGAAGATCTTCTCGATCGGACTGCTGCGGCGGATCTTGTTCTCGTAGATGCCTTTGATGATGTCGGAGGTTTCGGGCATCTCGAGCAAATAGACGTTCTTGTTGAAGTGGTGGAATGTGAAGAGCAGCGGCACGCTGAGCTTGGCCGAGTGGCGCGTCGCGAGCCGGGCGAAGGACCGAGCGAAGTTTGAGAACATCCGATTCGAGTCGAGTTTTAATTAGAATTCACGAGGTAGTCCAGCTCTCTATACTTGCAGACAGTCTCCATCCTGAACAGCCACTGTCTGAAGCTCTTCGGCAGCTCTTCGTCGAGGAAGCGGGCGAACGACGAGCACATGTCTCGAGACTTGATCACTCCGTAGAGCAAGAAGTCTGCCTCGTCAGGCTTCTGACCCCCGTGGTACGGATGCTTGCTGGTTGAAAGAAACTCACCCGAGTCGCTCGCCGAACTCGCTCAGCGCTTGCTTCAGCCGACTGGAAGCGGAGTGGTACTCTTCTCTGTTCTTAATGATCGCAGGGACGCCGGTCCACACGCTCTTCATGAACCTGCTCACCGGAGTCTACCGCTTGAAGCCGAGCCAGATGAGCAGCTTGATCGGGTACTTCGAGTAGCTGCTCTTGTAGACGTCGGTGTTGTTGTAGAAAGAGATCTCGAGGTTGAGCTGCGTGACGGTCAACTACGATGGGACTGTAGAAGAGCGTCCGCAGGGCTGGAACCACTTTGCTCTCGACGAATCTGAGAGTCAGACAGACCTACTCGACGCCTTGCATGGACCACGCGGTGTTCGACTTGTGAGACGTCATGAAGATGAGGTTCTCGGAGAGCAGGTAGTTGAAGATGCTGTCTTCGCCGAAGAACCACTTCTCTTGCTCGATGTTGAGGATCGCCTTCATGCAGGGAAACTGGTCAGCTGGCGGGCACCTGGAAGTTCTCTGCTCCGGGGACTTTGTCATGCCTGAGGTGTCGCTCCATCCTCTCGATGAAGGTGGCGTGGAAGTTCTGGGTGAGGAGAGTCGACCCTGCGATACGACACACTGTAATAATTCAGCAGCGCCTGCGTCCGCTGGCACTTGAAGTCGAAGGGGTCGAAGAAGAGCGTGAGGTCGTACTCAGCTTCGAAGAGTCCCAGAGAGAGGCTCGCGAGCTCTTGCTTGTTGCTGGCGTCTCTGTTGAGCACTTCGTGCTGCCTCTTCAAGCGCTCGGCGATGGTCTGCGCGCTCATGCCTGGGTGACTCTTGCCTGCCTCGAACGATATTTGATGGCCCTGGAGTGGCGACTCCTGCCTGTCTGTCGGCGTCAAGCTTCTGCGAGAAGCTGCGAGCGAGGATTCGAGTGGTGCGACTGGTGACGAGCATGCAGCGGGCTTGATTCGAAATAAAATTTACATTTTTTGTTGGGAAGAGGGGCATTGGAGGTTTATTTTTACCGTTAAAGTCGATGCAGGATCTATCTTGACTAATCCGAGAGACACCAACCGCGAGTCACAACCTCGCAAAAATCTCAGCAGTTCTTGTCAGATTATATCTTTCGTTGTTAATTAATTTAACCGCAAGCCGGCTATTTGAGGTAGCCGAATTTGATGTCATATATTTTTTGGTGGAACTTGTTCTCTTCGTGGTAGCAGCACTCGACGAGCTTCTTGTTGAAGATCTTCTTCGTGATTTCCTGCGGTGAGTCGAGGCTACTCTCCTGGCGTACTGCGCGCTGGAGACTGCGGAGTACTCGACGAAGATGTGGCCCAAACCTGCGCAGTCGTTCTGGCCTTCCTTGGGCTGCGGCGCGTGCATCGAGACCACTTTGCCGTACCTCGATATCACGTCTCGGATGTCTTGCATGATGTCTTCGTACTCCTCCTGCACCAGCAGCTGGTCTTTGGTCATCATGTTCAGCAGCACCAAGATCTTCGAAGGCAGGCAGATCTTGAAGGGCTTGTTCTGGTCACTCGCGGCTACCAGCAGCGTGTGGTCTGCGCCGACCCCCGTGATGCCCAGGAGGTTCATGAAGTTGCTCGAAGAGCGTCCGAGATTCGCAGCGTTGGAGTTGACTCTGAACTTGCCCACTTTGAGCGGCTGGTGAGTGTGCGACTACGAGTCCGAAGAGCGAGATGTTGTTGAGGGAGAGGCCGTTCTCGGCGTCTTCTGCAGAGCGGAACTCGACGATGGCGTACTGGCCTGGGTGAAGAGAGGCTACAGTTGGGAGAGATCCAGCTGTTGACGATGGAGTTTCCAGGCTGATTAGAGCGACTTACAGGCTGGGTGACCCGGGCTTACTTCGGTGTTGATGTTCAGCTTTTGCAGCGCGTGGTTGAGCATTTCGGTGAGCTGCGTGAGTCGAGACTACCGACTGCGCGTTGATGTCTTTGCGGATGTTGCCGATGTAGAGCTTCTTCTCGATGTTCTGCGACTGCAGCGCGCTGACTTCTTCGAGGATCTGCAGCTGGTGGTTGATCTCGTTGGGGCTGTAGTCGTTCAGGTCTGGTCAGCAGCGGGTACTGGGGATCATTTCGTAGAGCAGGTGCAGGTTCGCCATCATGTTCTTCTTCGACTCGTCCATCATCTTCACCTCTGGCGGGGGAGAGTCGAACTTGAAGCCTCCAGACCTTTTGTTATAGTTGCGGGGACTCTGTGGTTTTGGCTTGGAGAGGAAGTGGTGGCTGGGCGTGACGGCACGGTACCGCTTGCGGTCTTTCGAAGAGCTGCGAGACCGGCTGTACTTCCGTTTGGACCGCTCGCGCGAGTCCCTGCCTTGAGCTGCGTCTACTTCCGCTTGTTTTTGCTTTGGTGTTTGTCTCTGGTGTCCTTCTTCTCCTTGTGGTCTTTCTCTTTGAGGTCTTTTTCCTTGCGCTTCTTGCTCTTCCTGCTGTCGTCTCTGTGGTGCGACTTCTTGTCTTTCTTCTTCTTTTTTCTATCCTCACTGGAACTGCTACGACTAGAACTGGATCGTCTTCCCATATTTTTTAATGATAAATAATCAGCATGACAAAACTAGTATGCAAATGCGGAGCCGCGAAGAAAAAACAGACCTGCACAGCGACAAGTTCTCCGACCGAGACAGCACCAGCTTGAAGAAGAACAGGAGGCCGAGGAGGTCGTCTGGCGACCGCAACTACGTGTGCGGCTGTTCGAAGGTTTGCCTCGAGTCACCAGGCCTACCTGAGCTACCCCGCTCTCTACACGCACGTCCGCAACAAACACTCGAACCTCTTCCCGAACGGCTCTCGCTTTTCCAGAGACTCCAAGCCCGAAGCCGCTGAACCTGAAGACCAGACCAAATCAGAAAATGGCTCACTGGAATACCAGACGAAGAAGTTCATCGAAAGGTTGCTGCCTTCGAACATCGAGTCAGTACCACCTGGTTACCAGGAAAGCCTCACGATCGATGCGCTGCTCGAGTCCACACCACCCAAAGTCTTTCCTGCGGACATGAACCTGGCTTCCTTGCTCGCAGCTCTCGATGCACTCAGAGGCAAAGATGCGAAGCAGCTCAAGATCTTCGCGAAAAAGCAAACGAACGACAAGCACAAGCTGCCTGCAGAGAAGCGAGACCCTCTGGACTGCACGAGTCTGCTCGCGAAGTTCATAGTCTACCTGATCGGCAGGATCAACCAGAAATACCTCAACTTCGGCATCGAGATCTTGATCATCAGCAACCTGATCAGACACTCGATCGATGACCAGGGACCGGCTTTCTGTCTGATGAAAGGGAAAGAGAACACTTCGGAAAGCCCCAAGGTGCAGTCTTACTCTTCGACCAGAAACATCGCGAGCTTCTTCTTGATGTCGAACTACTTTCTGACCGAGCTGTTCCCGAAGTACATGGAGCGGATCAAGTGGTATTCGATCGTGAGACAGGATAAACAACCAGTACTTCGGCCTGTCGAAAGACCAGATGCAGAACCTGGTGCAGTTCATCAGACTGCTGAACATCTGGCTCTGCAGCAGCGGACTGCTCGACCTGCACATCGACATAAACCCAGACAGCTAGACGAAGCACAACTGCTGGCAGTGTTATAGACTAGTGAATCGATTCCTCGAAAAAATCGTTTTAGTATGTTAGCAGCATCCTTCCTTCTTCCCGTCTTTCGAGACGCCACCCTTCTTCAGCCCCATTCCTTGGCCGCTAGTCGGCTGCGACCTGGATTTGGAAGAGACCGACAGGTTACCCGGCTTCACGCCGTATGCCTGGTCAAGCAAGACTACCTCGCTCGAGATGTCGATCTCGCCTTTCTCTACCTTATTATAGATCTGCGTGGCTGTGTCGAGGAAAGCCGTTTCGACGTGGTCTGCCGTCTTCGCGGAAGTCTCTATGAAGAGCAGGCCGTTGTCTGCCGCGCACTTCTGGCCTTCAGCAGTCGACACTTGTCTCCTGCAGTCACTCGCGACTACCTGTCTTCCATGTCGACCTTATTGCCGATGAGAATTATTGTCATCAGCGGGTTGCCGTGTTCTCGGCACTCTTCCAGCCATTTATGCACATTTTCAAAGGATTCTCGGTTGGTGACATCGTAGACCAGCAGGGCTCCAGCAGCAGACCGGTAGTAGGACCGGGTGATGGACTTGAAGGTTTCCTGGCCTGCAGTGTCCCAGATCTGCAGCTTGATGGGGTCTTCGTTGATGGTGACCATCTTGGCCCCGAACTCGACTCCGACGGTGACTTCGTAGCGCGTGTTGAACTTGCCTTCGAGGAAGCGCATCAGCAGGCAGCTCTTGCCGACGCCTGGGTGAGCGTCGCGTACCGGTGTCTCCGATGATGATGTACTTGAAAACGTACTTAGTGGCCATGGCTTTCTAATTGTTTATACTGGAAGGCTGCCCAATTATCGGCATTAATTGAAGAAGGAGAAAAAAGTGCACTTAATTTTGGAGAGGTTGTTGCGGACCATCCAGTCGCTGAAGGACTTGAGCCAGCTGCAGACGAGTGCGAGGTTGAAGTCGTAGCTGGTGAGGTAGGTGGGGAGGTAGTCTTTGACGAAGTAGTCGAAGCAGACGGTGACGTACCAGGGCGGTTCGATTTTCGAGAAGGTGCCGCTTTCGTCGAGGTCGGTGCTTTCCTTCAGCAGCTCGATTTTCTGGTTGGCGTTTTGTCGCGCGAAGCACTCGAGGAGGTGGTAGCCTTTGTCGTTGAGGCACTGGCGCAGGGCGCGGACGAGGAGACAGACCATGTCGTAGCAGGTCTGGTTGGTGTGGCGCGCGAGGCTCGCGAGGTAGAGCGCGAAGGCCTTGTCGCAGTTGAGGCTCGCGAAGAAGGCTTCGTCTGGGGCGTCGGTTTGGAGCGCGTTGATGATGTCGACGAGGGGGTGCAGGATGAACTGGTTGGTGATCGAGTTTTTCTCGCGCAGGAAGGTCTCCGTGGGGTTGGTGCGCGCCTCGTCTGCCTCGAAGCAGCAGCCGATGTCTTGGAAGAAGACCAGGTCTTCCAGGCCGAGGACTTCTTTGCGCAGGGGGAAGAAGCGCGAGCCTTCGTCGAGGTGCTTGATGGGCGTGAAGTCGAGGTTCGACATTTTGGACGGCCTGTCGGAGAGCGAGCGATCGTTCTCGTCGTCTCCGGCAGACTGGTCGCCGTCTGACCGCTTCGACGGGGAGTCCGTGCGCTTGGGCGGCCGGCCGGGCTTGACGCGGCTTTGGGGCTGCAGGGTGGTGCCTTTGGGCGGGACGCCTTCGTGTTTGTTCTTGATGTGGGTGTAGAGGGCCGGGTAGCTGAGGTAGGTCTTGGCGCAGCCGCAGATGTAGTTCCGGCCGCTCTTGTCTTTCTTCGAGCGACGCTTGTTCTTCTGCAGCAGCGAAGGCATCTCGCCTGGGTGAGCTGGGGGTACGCTTGTTGAGGGGGTTCGAGTCGAAGTCTGCGTTGTTCTGGATGTTCTTGTAGATCGACACTATCGTTTTGTCGTCCATTCTGTTTGCCTGAGACTGGCTCGCGTCGGCCGCTTAAATAGCGCAGACGCTGCGAATTAATTAGGTCGGTGGCGTCAGGCACGCCTGTCGCAGGAGCCGGCTAGCCGAAGCCTTCGATGTAGTTAGAGTTAGACTTGATCAGGTACTTCTTCGTCTTCACCAGCACCTGCGGACAGTCCTTCTTGGAAGCTCCTGGCGTCTTCTGGACGAGCTGTCTCGATGCGTTGCTGTCGAAGAGGTGGGTCATGTTGTTCACCTCTTGCAGCGGCGTCTTCGAAGACCTGTGCTTGGCCGACATGGTGTGGTGCAGGATGGCGCTGTGAGCGGCGAGATGCGTGGAGGAGCCGAGGTCGGGCAGGAGGCCGGAGTCTGCGCGTTTGAGCGAGCGGGGGAGGCCCGAGTTTTCTTTGTCGAGGGTTTGGGAGGATTGTCTCGAGCCGCGCGAGAGCTTCAGGATGCCTGTGCGGAGCTGGGCGGCGTCTGTCTGCTGCGAGGGCTTGGGTCGGGCTTCTGGAGGGGCTGCGCAGTCTGTGCCGGGCCTTGCGGGGAATCCGGGTTGGATTGCGGGTCGCGTGTCGAGGGACCGCTTCGAGGCCGGCTGGACGAAGTTTGACAGCTTGACGCGCACCTGGCTCTCCGTGCGCCGGTCTTCGAGCTGGCTGTCGATGCGTTTGAGGATGTTGTGGATGTTCGACATGATCAGCGAGGTGCGGATCGCGTTCGTTCTTTTGCTCGTCGTGGACTTTGAGGCAGGCTTCGGCTGCGACGTGCGGTGCGGCAGCTGGTCGCGCAGCTGCGACACCTCTTCGCGCTTGTGGAAGACAGTCCGGTTGCTCATGCGGATCGGGATTTTCTTCGGCGTCAGGCTGTGGCCCGCCTCGCACGGCGCCTGCTGCTCTGCGAACGAACAGCTCTTGGGGTCGGCCGTTGAGGAGAGCTCGGCCAGCGGCAGGCCTGCCAGCGACGCGCCTCGGCCCGGATCGCTGTGGTCGCGCGGGGGGCAGGCGTCTGCGGGCGAGGGCACCTGGGAGTCGGCCCGAAGCTTCTGCAGCAGTAGCGCGAGAGTGAGGCACTGGTCAGCTGCGCGTACCTGTCGCAGGCCGATGCGCGCCTCGAACACGCGGAACTTCTCGCTGAGGCTGAGGGGGATTTCCCCCGCCTCGTCGTCGCGCAGCCAGGGGTGCTCGGCTGCTTCGGTGATCGAGTAGCGCTCGTACTGGTCTTTCCGCAGCAGCTTCGAGATGAAGTCGCGGCCGAGTCTGCGTGAACTGCTCGCACCTGCTGATGCTCGGTTCGGGGAAGACGAGCTCGTTTTCGAGGATCTGCTTTGCAGCGTCTCGGTCGGAGCCCTGCTCGACGAAGGGGTGTCTGCCCTGGAAGAGCAGCATGAAGGCGACGACGCCGAGGCCCCACACGTCTGCAGCCTGGTGAGCAGAAGGTACCTTCGAGTAGACCTCTCTGCAGAGCTGCTCGGGAGACTTGAACACGTGCGTGCCGCACTGCAGCTGCAGGCCGTCTTCGACCATCAGGTTCAGCTTCGCGCTGATGCCGAAGTCCGTGACCTTCGCGACGGTCGGCTGCTGCGCGTCGTCCACCAGGATGTTCTCCGGCTTGATGTCGCGGTGGATTATGCGCTTCTGGTGCAGGTACTGCAGGGCAGCCAGCACCTGCCGCAAGAGTCGCTTGGCCGTCATCTCGGTCACCGGTTCGCCCAGCGCTTTCTTGCGCCGGATGAACGCGCCGAGCGACCCTCCGTCCATCAGCTCCAGCTCGAGGAAGGCCAGCTCGCGAGTGCGCTTGTACTGGGTCAGCGCTGCCTACGCCCAAGAAACGCACGATGCTCGGATGCGCCACTTTGCCGTGGATCGCGATCTCTGCGCTGACGTACCGGTCCGCCTGCGAGCTTTCTGGACCGCACTTGACGATCTTCAGCGCGATAGGCCGCTTCTTCTCCTCCATCGACACCACCTCGAGCACCAGTCCGAAGCCACCGCGGCCGATCACTCGACGGAACTGGTACCGCTTCGAGAAGTACTCGCTCTCCACAAAGCGTGGCAGGTCTTTGAGGTCGCCCTTGCCCATTCGAAATTGTTATCAGTTAAGCCTCGCCCGGCCGAGTATGTGACCCGGGTCTGCAGGTCTAATTATTTGCGAAGACGTTCGAGCTGATGAATCACCCGGGAACCGGCAGCAGCAACTTCCTCTCGATGCGCAGCGTCAAACAGTCCGGCGAGCTGAAGAACAGCCAGATCGTCGCCAGCTTGGCGAACCTGCACCACAAAGACCAGTCGCTTTCTCTCTACTTCAATTTGATAAAGAAAAAAAGGCCAGCCGAGACCAAAAAGCAGGCCACCAGGGTGAAGCAGATCGTGCTGCGCTCTCCCTCGAACCAGCAGCGAGGCTCGGACCTGCTCGCCCAGGAGCTCGGGGTCAAAGCCGGCCTAGAGAACGACCCGAAGCTGGCGAACCTACCGAAGTTCAACGCGTCGAAGGTGCTCTTCTACGACGACAAAAAACCGCACAAGTAACCCGAGCTGACCCAGGCCCGAAGACCCTGCGACCGGAGAACCTGTTGCCGCGCCGCGCGACTCGAAGAAGGGGCTGCTGGAGTTCAGCAAGAACAAGTTCTACTTCAACTCGGAAGGCTCCACCATGGAGAAGCGCGTCTCCGAGTCCGAGAAGCCGAAAGCAGCCGCGCCGCAGCAGCAGATGCTCATGAACTTCGACCAGGTCTTCTGCTCGGCCAAGCAGCAGCGAGGCGCGGTCTCCGTCTCGCCGAAGTCGAACCACGCGAAGCCCGGGTCCAGTCCCTTCCGCTCGCCCGAGTCCCAGTCCCAGTCGACCAGGCCGAAGAGCAACCTGCGCGACTCGAGGATCGACCTGCTCTTCGACCTCGAGAACTTCAGCGGCTCCAGAGTCCTGGTCCGCAAGAACCTGCTCATCAACGAGTTCTGCGTCGACCACCCAGACAAGAAGAGCAAGTTCTACATCACCAATGGCATCTTCTCCAAAGACCTCGGAGACGCCAAACTCAACCGGGGCTTCTGCTCGAAGTGCTCCGTGCAGATCGCGATGAAGGGCTTCACGCTAGAAGAAGTCCTCAAAGACGAAGAGCTGGACCGCAAGTCCCAAATAGACGCCTTCCTGCAGACCCTGGCCCAGACCCAACAAAAAGACTCAGGCCGGATAGACAACCTGCGAGCAGTGGCAGAAGCGACAGACGCGCACTTCGAGCGACAAGCAGTGCGCGCCGAGAGTCTCTTCCAGGAGCTGACGACGCTGCTGGCGGATAAGCGACAGCAGGTGCTGCAGGAGCTCAAGAGGGACCAGTCGGTGACGACCGAAGAGCTGGCCGAAGTGCGACGCCTGCTCGAGATAAAGCAGGAGACGATCCTCGCGATGAAGACCGACATCGAGTCGAACCTCGAAAAGATCATCACCAAAATAGACTCGGATCCCTTCAACCAAATCATGGCGAACTACGAACTGACCATCGCGAACCTCGAGCAGCAGGTCCTCGAAGCGGCCAAACTCGAAGCAGTCTTCATCAAGAAAAACGAGGCGTGCTTCGCGCGGCTCAAGCAGGCGCTGCAGGACGCCGTGCAGTTGCGCACGCAAACGGTGACCGAAGCGAAGAGCCAGTTCGAGGCGAACGTCTGGCTGCTGGACGACGTGCAGTCTTTCCAGGGCTCGCTGCAGACGGTCTCGTCTCGAAGTGGAGGCGAGTCAGCGTCGCAGCTGCTGCCATCGCGGATCACGCTGCACAAGGAAGAGTCCAAGCTGATGAAGGCCCACCCCTTCAACTACCAGCTCTACAAGCAGTCTCCGCAGCTCGACGGCAAGCCCCGGCCGGACTCCGAAGAAGACAAGAAGAAGCGCCGGAGAGCCAAAGGCAGGTCCGCAGCAGCGCTCTCGTTCGACAACCGCATGATCGTGTCGAAGCACCAGAAGGCAGAAGAGATCGAGAAGTAGTCCCGACTCACCAGCGAGCGACAGCAGTGGAAGGTCATGCGCGAGAACCGGCAGTTCATGAGCATGAACAGCAACATGAACGACGGCGACGACGAGGCTTCGATCTTCACGATGAACACGCACGAGCAGGACACCACGAGCAAGTACATCAACATCCTAGACAAGATCAACGACAACCAGATGAAGAAGAACAAGTTCTACAGCGACATCATCAAAGACATCGACGCAGACACCCACATCAACCACATCCTCAAGATCCACCAGCCGCAAGACTTCGACATCATCTACGAGTGCAGCAAAGAGTACACCGTGAACCAGACGCCTGACCTCCGAGACAAGGAAATGAAGATGGTCCACCTGCACACAGACGACACCGTCGACGACGTGCCGCAGCTCAACATGTACA
>JFJP01006995.1_pt1 | contig 11968 bp, 13 predicted proteins | sample 431651 | NCBI WGS metagenome assembly JFJP01 (sample SAMN02602958, study PRJNA72255) | Microbial mat metagenome, whole genome shotgun sequencing project. | biome: fresh water; feature: sink hole; material: water; isolation source: purple microbial (photo- and chemosynthetic) mats found in... | reverse complement strand
TTCAATGGCAACGCCGCAGCTTGCCCGACGCAGTTCGACGGCATCTTCACCCAGATCGACGCGGCTGTCGCTGGTGGCAAGTGCTCGTCTGACCACGTGGTCAACATGAATGGTTTGCCGCTGGACTCGGTCGAGCCCTTCACCAAGTTGCAGTCTGCCATCCAAGACTACGGCAATTGGGGCCGCATCACCGAGACCTTCATGCCGACCAGTGTGCAGACCGACCTGAACATGGGTCTGGACCCGGCATTCCGCTGGTCCACTCAGCAGAACACCACTCTGACCGTGGGCGGCCATGTTGAAGGCATCCGTCTGACCGAGGGCGTGCTCAAGACCAACATTGACACCTTCTTGCACCATGACAACTTCCCGATGGCCAAGCCCATTGAGGTGACCTGGCCTGCCGTGGCGGTGGCAAATGCCGCCTTCAAACCTGTGGCTGTGGCCGGTGTGGCTGCTGCTGACGCAACCAGCACCAGCACATTCAACACGGCGCGCGCTGGCAACTACATTTATGCAGTGGCTGGTGTGGGTCCGACAGGCGAGGGCAACTCTGCTATCACCATCGCCGCTCAAGTGGCTGTGGCTTCCGGTCAAAAGGTCACGCTGACGATCACCCCGTCTGCAGGCGACCAAGAGTCCGGCTATGCCATTTACCGCTCACGCCAGAACGGTGCCGGTGCCGTGGCTTCTGACTTCCGCTTGGTTAAGGTGATCGCCAAGGCTGGTACCTTTGTCGACTTCAACTTGGATATTCCTGGGACGGTGTCGGTGCCTTGCTTGAATTTGGCCACTTCCAGTGATGCGATCGGATGGCGCCAATTTCAGCCAATGACCAAGATTCCGTTGCCGTTCGGTATTGGTGGAGCCCCGGTGAATTCGTGGATGCAGTTCCTCTTTGGCTATTTGAGAATATCAAAACCAAAACACCACGGCTACATCAAGAACGTGGTGACTAAGAACGCCGTTTGGCGTCCACATACTACCGTGTAATAACTAGTACCCTGGAAGGGTATTAACTGGTAATATAGCGGCACCTAAAAATGCCGCTATTTTTATTATGCAAAGAAATTACGAAGAGTGCGCTGCAGTTGCTGCAAAGTTCACGTCAAAGCAAGCATTCCGCGTGAATGCTGATGTGGAGTATCAATGGTTGCGTCGAAATAAACGCTTTGATGAAGCCTGCGATCATATGCAGCCGTGTTACCGGGCTTTGGCGAATTCGGGTATTGCAGAAATAGCTGCTAAATATACAACCAGAACCGCGTTAAAAATTGGCGATCAAAGTGTTTACAACGCCGCAAAAAAACGTGGGATATTAGATTCTGTTTGTGCTCACATGGATTTAAAGCACAGGGTTTTATCTGATAATGAAATTGCAGTAATTTCCCTGAAGTACAAGTCGCGTTCTGAGTTTGTCCGATTGGACAGCGGGGCATATCAAACAGCCACCAAGCGCGGCATCCTTGATCTTGTCTGTGCTCACATGGATGGCAAGGGTGACCGTCGCCTGATCAACGATGAAATCGCAGCCATAGCCAAGCCCTACAAGTCACGGAGGTGCTTCAAGCTGGGTGACTTTGGTGCCTATGTTGCCGCCTGGCGTCGCGGCCTGCTTGAGTCAGTCTGTGCCCACATGGGTGAAAGCGAGAACGGCTTCAACCCCAAGCAGCCCGCCATCCTGTACCACATCCAACTGACCAAGCCCTGCGGCGAGGTGCTCTACAAGGTCGGCATCACCAACCGTCGCGCCAAGGTCAGGATGACGACGTTCGGGATTCACCCCGGCGTAACCGCCACCATCCTGCATGAGATCAAGTTCCCCTGCGGCGCCGACGCCCGGGCCAAGGAGCGCGCCATCCACAAGGCTATGGCGCCGTTCAGGTATCGCGGAGCCCGCGTCCTGGAAAACGGGAACACGGAGCTGTTCAGTCGTGACGCTACAACCTACCTGTCTCAACCACTCTGAATGTCAGGACCACCATGAAAGTCACCTGCTCCCTCCCCAACGCCAGCGAGTTGATCAACGGCATTCCTTTCGAGCGCCAGGAAGATGGCATCGTCACTTCCGCGGGCCTGTCTGCCGAAGCGGCTGCGCAGTTTGCCGACATTCCCGGCTACGTGATCGAGGACGATGCTGAAAAAGCCACCAAAGGCAAAGCCAAGGCTGCTGACGCCTGATCGGTCGCGCCATCGTACTGGCCCGCCACCGTGCGGGCTTTTTCGTGTCGTGACACCACCATGGCGGTATGAAATTCAACCTCATCCAACCCATCAGCTGCGGTAATGCCGTGCGCCTGGTGGTGCAGCCCACAGCAAGCGAGACGCGCTGGCGGGTGCTGCGCAAAGAAACCAGCGACTTTTCCGGGCAGGACGACCCGTCCGCCTTCGTGGTGCATGACGGTGGCGATCGGTTTCTGACGGACTCGCGCCTGCTGATCAACGGCGTGCTGTACTTTTATGCCATCTATGGACTGACCTCTCTGGGCTGGTCGGCGCCTGTGGCGGCATCCGTCACACCAGTAGCCACTTTCACAGACATCAGCCTGGACGCCCAGGAGCTGGTGCGCGAGCGCCTGGAGTCGTCTTTGCATTCCATGCTCCAGCGCGGCCTCATCACGCTGACCAAGCCGTCCGTCCCTGTCATGTCCATCCCGTTTTACAGCCAAGGCACCGACTTGCCAGTCGTGACGGTACTTTATGGCGCTGGGGCAGCAACTGGTCACGCCTTGGGCGAGCAGATGTCTGGCGACTTTAAGGATGACGGGATTTGGCAAAGCGCCCAAGGCTGGCTGGAAAACATCACGCTGGAGATATCAGCCTGGTCTTTGAATGCCTCCGAGAGAAACACGCTCAGGCGTGCCATCGAGGCGGCGATTGCGGCCAGCCTGGGTGTTCTGGAAGAACAGGGGCTCAACATGCTGGAGGTCAACTCGGTGCAAGACTCTGAGGACTTCCAGTCGATGAATGCCCCGATCTACCAAACCGTGATCCGTCTCGGCTGCCAGATCACCATTGCCGTAACCGAGTCTGATGGCAGTTTTACGAGTGAAAGCATTTCAATTTTAGGAGTTTGACAAATGGCAACTGAGAAAGCAACCGCCGAAGCATCGGCACCAGCTGGAACACCGGCGCCCGTGGAGAGCTTTGATCTCCCGCTGGCAGAGTTCTGCTTGCGTTTGTCGGCAGACAAGGTGTCCCCCGAGATGATTGGCGGATTCCATCATTCGCAAGTTGCCGCTGGCAACACCAAGGCCAGCTCTGCGGCATTTGCTGCAGCGTTTGAAGCCTTCAAAAAACAACCGGCTTAAGGAGTAAATCATGCCCGTATTTTTCAATGGCCGCCTGTGGACTTCGCCTGCCACCATGTCCGTGGTGGACGACTCCAAGATGTACAGCCGAGGCCTCTCGGTTGGCAACAACCTGGCCCTGATCGGCCGCGCCGCTGGCGGCCAGCCCGCCACCGCCCTGAAGTTTGGCTCGGTGTCTGAGGCCAAGGCCGTGTTGCGCGATGGCGACCTGCTGCGCGCCATTGAACGCGCCTTTAACGCCTCGTCTCAAAGCCCCGGACCGGCCATGATCACCGCCATTCGTGTCAATCCAGCAACCCAAGCCAGCTTGATGCTGAAAGACTCCGTTGCCTCAGATGCCATCAGCCTGGTGTCGACCAACTACGGCTTAATGGACAACCAGATCAAGGTCAAAGTGGAGGCAGCCACAACCTCTGGCCTGAAGCTGACAACCCAATTTGGCACCGCCTATTACTCGGCAGACAACGTGGCGCGGCGCGCGTTTTCGGTGCAATACAGTGGCGCCAGCGCTGGCACGATGACTATTAACAACAGCACCGTGACGCTCTTGCTCAGTGGTGCGACCACCAACATTGACCTGGCCGCTCACCCGACCGTGCAATCACTGGTGGACCGCATCAATGCGCTCGGGTCAATCACCGCCACCGTGTTGGACGGCAATGGCGAAAAGCCATCGCTCAACGGCTTGGATGGCGTGACTACCCAAGACATCAAGACCACCTTATACACCGCCACAGCCAACCTGCAAGCAGCCATTGACTGGTTCAACTCTGCGGGCGAAGGCTTTGTGACCGCCACACGCCCGGCAACGGCCACTAAAGTGCCTGACGCTTTGTCGTTCACCTACCTGGCTGGCGGTTCTGATGGCACGGTCACCAACACCGAATGGGACGCAGCCTTTACAGCCCTGCAAGGCGTTGACGCGCAATGGGTGGTGCCGCTGTCTGGCGACGCATCAATCCATGCAATGACCGATGCCCACGTGGCTTTCATGAGCAACGTCTCGCGCATGGAACGCCGGGCCATTTGTGGCACACCCTCGGCCACCACGGATGCTGCTGCCATTCTGGCTGCAAAAAACCTCAACAGCGACCGCACCTCCCTGACGCACCTTGGCATCTACGACTACGACGCCAATGGCGCCTTGGTGCTGTTTGAGCCCTACATCGCAGCAGCCTTGATTGCGGGCGCCTTTGCCGGGCTCAACCCCGGTACCGCCATGACCAACAAGGCACTGAAGGTCCGTGGGCTGGAGCGCAAGCTGCGCAACCCCACCGATACCGACGCCTTGATCACGGGCGGCGTGCTGTGCCTGGAGGACACCCCGAACGGCTACAAAGTGGTCCAGAGCATCACGACGTGGCTGCTCAACAGCAACTACAACCGTCGTGAAATCTCGGTTGGCGTGGCCCTGGACTTTGTCATGCGCAACGTCCGCAATGCAGTTGACGAGATTCGCGGCTTCAAAAACAACCCGATCCAGATGAGCCTGGCGGTGGAGCGCACAGAGTCCACTTTGCGCGAGCTGGCCCGGCCCGAACCGTCTGGTCCTGGCGTGCTGGCTGGTGACGAATCCAACCCGCCTTACAAAAACATCAGCGCGTCGGCTGATGGGGACATTCTTCGGATTGAATTCCAGTGCAGCCCCGTCATCCCGATTAACTACATTCCAGTGACGGCCTATGCCGTTCCGTGGACAGGCAAATCGGCCTGATCAATGTCAACCTAAAAGTGCCCGGCTCGCCCGGGCATTTTCACGCCTGTTTTCAGTCGTGACGCAAGTCACCAACATCAAAGTTCGGTCCGGCAACCGCACCGTCGTCATGTTCGACGGCAAGCAAGTCGGCATGATCCAATCGATTCGCGCCAGTGACAGCTACCAGATGGAGCCTGCTGGCGGCATTGGAGACATCCACGTCCAAGAGTACGTCCCAACGACTGCCCAGCACTCCATTTCGGTCCAGCAAATGGTTCTTTACAAAGGGACGCTTCGTCAGCTTGGAATTTCTCTTGAAAACGGCGACGAGGCGCTCAAAGGCTCCGTGTTTGACATTGTCACGATGGACAAAAACGGCGAGACCATTCGCAAGTACACGGGTTGCAGTTTTGATTCTGGCGATCTTGAAATCAGTGCGCACCGCATCATGAGCGCAAGCTGCCAGTTCAAGGCGCTCGATGTCTCTAATAAGGCTGCGTAATGCGCGCTGCCGCTCCAAACGATTACCAGGCCCATGTTGAAGGCCTGGGGTCTTTCACCTTTGGCCGTCGCACCATGCGCGACGAGTTCGCCATCCATGCCGAGTATTCGCGCCTGACCGAAGGTGTCGAGAGCCCGACCTACTTTTTGGCGTCTTTTGCCGAGTACTTCTCGGTGCTCAAAGTGCTGACTGTGGTTGCGCCAGACGGCTGGAATGTCGAACAAATTGACCCACAGGAGGATGCTTCCCTCGCACAGATGAAGTCGGTTTACGCCGCTTTGCGTGCGAAGGAGGCTGATTTTCGTCGCAAGCCTGGAGCGTGATTGCAAGGATGCCGCCAGGAAGGCGGCGAGTACGGTCAGGTTTTGGTACCGAAAGAAGTACAACCTTCCCATCACGGACGCCCGCTATCTGGACCTGACGGACCAGGACATGCTGACCGATTACTGGTCGCACTACTACTCCGACAGGTCAGAAGACGAATGGGAAGGCGGAACAGACAACTTCGATGAAGAGCTGGCGGCCATGGATGCCGAGATGGGCATTCCACCTGATGACGATTTCGAGGACATAAGCCATGGCTGAACAGATTAAGGTCGGCGTTGACACGGGAGAGGCGCTCAAACAGTTTGACGCTGTTTCCCAGGCGGCCAACGATGCCGCAAAAAGCATCGGTCAAGTCTCCAGCAATCCAATCAAGGTCGACACTGGCGATGCTGTTGACCAGCTCAACAACGTAGCTGACGCGGCCGACACGGCTGCGGAGAAGCTCAATCAAGTTTCCGCAAAGCCCATCAAGGTTGACGCCAGCGACTCGGTCAAGCAACTGCAAGACATGGCCGACGCGGTGAACGCGTTCACGCAAGAAATCGGCAAAACACTGGGCAAGCCGGTCAAGCTGCTGAATGTCGCCGACAACGCGGCTGAGCTAAAGAAGCTGATCGACGATTACCAAGAGGTCATCCGTCTGAGCACGACGGTGCGAGGCCCGCTCAACCAGGCCAACCAAGGCCCCGGCAATCGGCCTGCTACCCCAATGCAGCTTGATCAGACGTTGCGCCAAGACCGCAACTACATGCATGCCACCATGTCGCGCCTGATGCTGCACAACGCCAACACCAGCGCCAAACCAGCAGACGTCGGCCTGAGCTACCAGGAGCTGACCGGCCGCCTCAAGCCAGCGCCAGACCCCGGCGAAGACGTCAATCCCAAACAACGCCCGGCGCAAAACGACGCCCGCTTCAGCAAGATTGCCCAAAGTGCCGCGCAAGGCCTGGGCTCTGGCGGCGTTGCGGGGGGTGCTGCCGCCTCGTTTGCGCGCGGCGCTGGCCAGGCCAGTGATAGCGGCCTTGGCATGGCCGGAATCCTCAAAGGGGGCGGAATGGCTGCGCTGGCCTATGGCGCATTCCAGGTCGTCAGCTCAGCTGCAGGAACCATGTCCGACAAGATGGACGCTGGCAAGCAGGAGAACATCGAGGTTGACAAGTTCCGGCGCTCCTTGGGTGGCATGAGCGACAGCTTTGATCAACTGCGAAACCAGAGCCGCGCGGTCGGCGAACAGTTCAATTTGACTTATGAACAATCTCGCAAACTGACCATCGAGTTTGCCAACATGGCCAAGACCAATGCACCCGGCCAGGCCGCCGTGGGTATTGATCTGGCCCAGGCCACTGGCGTAGATGAATCGCAAGGCGTTGGCTTCATGGCTGCCATGCGGCACAGCGGGTCGCTGGGCGAAAAGGCAAGAGATGCCAAGCTGCTGGCTATCCAGTTTGCCGAGGCCCTGAAGCGCACCGGCTCCGCCCTGAACGCTGGCGACCTGATGGGCGCCATGGGCAGCTTTGCGGCCACCACTGCGCAGCGCAGCCTGGGCGCAGCCAATGTGGAGGGGTTTGCTGGCCTGCTGTCAGCCATGGTGGGCTCTGGCACGCCGGGGCTGCATGGCAACGTGGGCAATGCCGCCAACATCCTGAACCGGGCTGACGCCTCATTCCAGAGCGGCGGCGGCATGGGCGAGGCATCCAACACCCTGCAGTTCATGGCCATGGAAGGCGACAAGGTCGGCCTGCTGGGCATCAAGATGCGCCAGGCGGCGGGCATGATGGCCACCGGAGATGGCGTATTTGGCGACAAGAACAGCCAGGTCAACACGTTTTTGGGTGCCAATGGCGGTCAAGACATGACCCGGTTCGGCGGCAAAGAGTCCGGCCTGGAGCAAGTGCTGGACATGTTTGACCGGCGCGGCGTGAGCAAAGAAACTCAACTACTCAGCGCCTCCAACCACTTCAAGATGAACCCGGAGGAAATGGCAACGCTGATGAACCTGCGCGACCAGGGCCGGTTGAGCGGACTGACCGGTATGTTCGACCAGTACAAAGGCACGGTGGACCCCACCAAGCTATCCAGTCACGGGCTGATGACCATGGCGGACATTCAGAAGGCAGGCAACAGCACTGGTGATCTGGTGGCGGTCCGTAACCAAATGGCGGCGCGCGAGAACCTGACGGATGCACAGAAAAAAGGCCTGAATGATGCCAAGTCAATCAGTGACCCGAAACAACTGCAAGAGGCGCTGGTCAAAATCGCCAACTCCTTTGAGCGCGAGAAGAATCTTGGCGAGCAGGCGCAGGAAACGGCAAACAAGATTGAGCGCGACACCGCGCGCATGGCCGATCTGTTGATCCCGGCCGCCCAGGATGCCAAGGGCTATTTGGCTGCTTTGGTTGAAAAAATGGCGCCTGATACCGAGGCAGGAAAAGCAATCCTTGCAGAGAAAAAGGCCAACATTCTTTCTTCAGAGCAGGAAAAACTTGTCTCTGGAACAAGCCCCAGAACAATTGAAGGCGCAAGAAACGACTTCAACAATCGGCGCAGCACTGTTCTTCCGTGGCTGCCCGGCTCAAAAGAAAAGCTGGCAGAAATCGAAAAAGACGAGATTGCTGCGCTTGGCCCACGGATGCCAAAGCCAGGACAAGTGAATGCCGAAATGCGCAAGAAGATGCGCGACAACGATGCTGCTTTGGCGCGCATCAACCCGGCATGGCCGGTTGGAATGACCGAGGCGCAGATTGCCCAGGAGAGTAGCTTTAATCCCAAAGCAAAAGCCGATAACGGTCCAAAGCTAGGGTTTGCTCGTGGGTACGCCCAATTTTTAGATGGAACGCGGGAAACCTGGGGAAAAAGAACCGGCAAAAAATACGACCCTGAAAACTTTGACGATTCACTGGAGCTGCACCGCCTGCAAATGACGGAGAACCTCAAAGCAGAGGGTGATGTTGATGACGCGTTGCGGCTCTACCATGGCGGCCCCAACAAAAAAGCCTGGGGCGCGAACAACGCCGAGTATGTTCCCAAAATACGCGATAGATTAGAAAAGCAAGCTGCGCAACCCAAGGACGCAGCCGCCCCAGCGCGCATCCCAGAAGGCAACCCGGCGCAAAAGGCTGCCGCCGAGGCCAACAGGCAAGCCATCGAATTGAGCTTGCGCCCCCTTGCAGTGACCGGCAACTTCATGCTTCATGACCAATTTGGCCGTCAACAGTCTGAGCCCATCATGTTTACCAACACAGTCAACAAGCCCATGGCTACTGGTGGCTCGCCGAGGGCCAACTGATGATCCCCGTCAACACCCCGCAAATCAGCGTCATCCTGTTTAAGTCGTCCGCGCGAACGCGCAATGTCACGCGCGAACGCTTGAGCGCGACCAACTCACTGGAACTCACGCCCTTCCTGAACGAGGGCAGCTCAGTCACCACTCAGCGATCCCTCAACAACCCCAATGGCGGGTTCACCATTCGCCTGGGCGACCAGTACGTCGCCAAGTACGGCGACTCTATCTATGGCCTGGTGGAGCCCATGGACGCGATTGAAATCCGCATGAGCCGCACCGGCAAGCCGCTTATGGTCATGCGCGGCGTAGTGACCGACATCAGCCTGGACGAGGCCATGAGTCCTGATGGCAAGCCGTCGCGCAGCGTCACCATCACCGGCAACGACTACGGCGCGTTTTTGCGCATGATCCAGATTCTGTTCCTGAAGGGCGCCAGCCGGGATGACTTGATCATCCAAATGTCCGGTCAATACATGCAGGAAAAGTTTGGCATCCCTTATGGGTCAATGACGGCTGCGCAGTTTGTGAGCCTGATGATTGACAACGTGGTCAACAAGTTTATTGAAGGCCTTTCCAACAATGCGTTACAGCCACTGTTTGTCAACCTGGCAGGGGCCAATGCAGAAGACATCGTTTACCCGCAGGGCTATCAAGCCAACCCCGAGGGCACCATGTGGAGCCACATCCAGAGGCACGGCAACCTGGGGCCGTTTTACGAGGCCTTCTTTGATGATGGCGAAGATGTGACGACCTTCTGGTACCGCAAGCCTGCATTTAAATCGCTGCAAACAGAAGAGTACGTTTTTCTTGATGCTTCGGCCAAGTCTTTCGTCGTTCCTCCTGCCGAAATCACCGCCATCAAGTACAACCGGTCAGAGCGCGACGTGGCCAACTTCTACTACGTCCGCGCGCCAAGTGCCGACTTCATGACGGGCATGGACAGCATCACGCAATCCGTCATGAGCGATGGCCAGAAATTAGTCACCGACGGCAAAGGCTTTGAAAACTGCGACATGAACCTGTTCGGCCGTCGCGCCATGGAAGTCAACACCAACCACGGTGCGGCGCTGTTCCCGGGTGAAAAAAAGGAAAAGCACGAGCAGTCCATGAACTACCTGACCGCCTACTTGGTCAAGCAGATCGGCTACCTGCAGCAAAGCAACATCGACAACGCCGTGTTTGAGTCCGGCACGATCCGCTGCGCCGGTCGCCCTGAGTACAAGGTGGGCCACTACTGCGACATCGCCTGGGCCAGCGGGGTCAACGCGCAGGCCTACATCACCGCGGTCAGCCACACCTTTGAGCCTTACAGGGGTTACACCAGCACGCTGCAATATTCGCGCGGCACCGGCTTTGTCAACCGCACCAACGCAGCACACCCGTACCTTTACGGCCAAGGGGTTTACGCATGAAATATTTTATTGGGCGAGTCATCAAGACCCACCCGCATGACAACTCACTGGACGTAGAGCTGCTGCACGACCTATCCTGCGTGACGGCTGTGCCGTTGCTGTCGCCCACCATGACCACCTCATCCGGCCGGGTGGACATGCATGAGCCAGAAGGGAACAAATTTGGAGAAAAAGGCAGCAGCACCAGGGATTGCTTTGCGGCCCTGGCCCTCACGGACAGCGGATTTATCGCTCTGGGGTTTGTATCGCCTCCAGTCAACCAGATGGCTTTTGACCGCGCCAACTTCAAGGTCGACCGCCATGCCAGCGACGTCTATTCCACCATCGATAAAGACGGCAACCTGGAGGTGGCGCACCCATCGGGCACCTTTCTGCGCGTGGCCACCACCCCAGCGCATGAAGACCTGACCGGCCAGGACTTCGACAAGCTCTGGGCCATCACGCGCAACAAGGCCAAGAGCGTCTGGCTCTCGGTCCAGGTGGCCAACGCGGGCGGCGTCAAGGCAACGCTGACCATCGACCCATCGGGCAACGTGGCGCTGTCGCACACCGGGAACCTGACTATTGGTACCGGTGGGGCCGTGTCGGTCACGGCTGGCGGGGCCATGAACCTGACGTCGGGCGGCCCCATGACGCTCTCAGCGCCTCGGATCGATCTGAACTGACCATGCTGATCTGGACCACAGACCCTGCAGCGGTGCCTTGGGCCGAAGTCCAAGAGGACCAAGTGTGGGTTGAGCCCGTCATTTCTGCTGTGGATGACGCCATCCCGCCCAAGGCCGTTACCAGCTACGCCGCCAGCGTGATCGGTGACGGTCTGGTCGGCCTGGTCACCCACTGCAGCGCTGCGGGGGTGACAGTGTCTGCGCCCGCATCGCTGCTGGGTTCCTTCCCGGCCATCGACATCGAGTACCAGATAGCCGGGGTAACCGGGCATTGCCTGAATTGGGCCAGTCTGCCAGCCAGCGCGAACGAGGTCATCAAGTTTCAACCCAACCCGGCCAGCAATCGGACGTGGATCCTGCGGGTAACGGCAACCCTTGCCGACGGCAGCAAAGGCAGTGCCGACTTCGCCCTCAAGGTGTATGCCAACTTCACGCCAGGCTGCACCGCACTCAAGGAGGCCGTCAATGCCCGCCGTCACTAGATTGGGAGACGGCTGCACCGGTCACGGCTGCTTTGGGGGGCGCCCCAACGACCAGGCCTCGGGCGACGTGTTTGTCAACGGCATTGGCGCACACCGTCAGGGCGACCACTGGGTCACCCACTGCTGCGGCCCGGCCTGCCATGACTCAGCACTGGCAGCGGGGTCAAGCACGGTCTATGTCAACGGCAAGCAACTGGCCCGCATTGGCGACCCCATCGGCTGCGGCAGCGCATCGGCTGCAGGATCTGGAAGCGTGTTCGCTGGCGGGTAGTCGTTGCGCAAAAGCACTC
>JFJP01036289.1_pt1 | contig 11969 bp, 12 predicted proteins | sample 431651 | NCBI WGS metagenome assembly JFJP01 (sample SAMN02602958, study PRJNA72255) | Microbial mat metagenome, whole genome shotgun sequencing project. | biome: fresh water; feature: sink hole; material: water; isolation source: purple microbial (photo- and chemosynthetic) mats found in... | reverse complement strand
CTTCCCCTTCGCCGACTGCGTCGAGATGGCCGCCAAATTCGGCATCAAGGCCATTGTCCAGCCCGGCGGCTCCCTCCGCGACCAGGAATCCATCGACGCCGCCGACCGCCTCGGCCTCGCCATGGTTTTCACCGGCATAAGACACTTTAAACATTGATGATTGCACGCTCTCTGGTTGCCATGGATGGCAACCAAAAACCACCCTGAGAAATCGTAATCGATTTCTCAGATGAGGATAATTTTGCAGGATAGCAAAATTATCCTCCAGGCACTTTAAACATTGATGATTGCACGCTGATCCGTGACAAAATCACATAAAAACGGGTAAAAAAGCAGTATTATGATTGTATGAAAACATCAATACATGCCGTTTTGTCCGTGTTTTTTATGATATCCATCTTTACCCTTACCGCCTGCAATCCCAAGGCGGCTACTGCCGCACCGGCTGCGCCTTCGGCGCCGGAGACCAAAACAGAGGTCGTATCCACACCCGCTCCCTCAACGGGAATGGCCGCGGAGCTTGCGGCATTCGGTTTCCATGTATTCCCCCAGCCGGTCGACCTGCCCGTCTTCTCCGTGCCTGCACTTACGGGAGCAGCGCTTAACACCGCCGAATTGACCGGAACGATAACCATGCTCAATTTCTGGGCGACCTGGTGCCCTCCCTGCAAACGCGAAATGCCGTCCATCGAACGTCTGGGCGCGCTGATGAAAGGGACGGACTTCCGCATCGTCGCAATCAGTACGGGCGAAAAACCGAAAACGGTCGAAGACTTCATAAAGCAGAACAAATATACTTTCCCGATCTACCTCGACGAGAACGGAAGTCTCGGCGCTTCGTTCGCGTCCCAAGGCATTCCGACTACCTACCTTCTCGACAAAAACGGAAAGATAATCGCCGGTATCGTCGGCTCCCGCGAATATGACGAGAGCGCATTCGTGGCCCTTCTCAAGCGGATGGCCGCCCGATGATACCGCTCGACGGAATGGCCGGCGGTACCCCCGGACTGCTCGCTGCCCTTGCGGCAGGATTGCTTTCCTTCCTCAGTCCCTGCGTCCTTCCCCTCATACCGGTGTATGTTTCGTTCATCACCGGCGAGTCGGCCGCCGACCTCCGCACCGGCAAGGTTCGCCGGTTTCCCGTATTGGTTCGCACCCTTTTCTTCGTCGGCGGTTTTACGGTGGTATTCGTACTGCTCGCGGTCGTTTTCGGCGGCGGTATGCGCTTCATCGGCAGCTCGGCGAAAAACATCATCACCCGTTCGGCCGGCGTGCTCGTCGTCATCCTCGGCCTCAATACCCTTTTCGATTTCATCCCGCTGCTGCGGCGCGAAGCCCGTGCGCATCCGGCACCGGGCGGGACCAAGGCGTTCATCCTCGGCATGGCATTCGCCGCCGGCTGGTCTCCCTGCATCGGACCGATCCTCGCGTCGATCCTGCTCTTCGCGGGACAGTCGGGGAACATCCCGCATGCAGCCCTCCTCCTCGCCTTCTACTCCGCTGGACTCGGTCTGCCCTTCATCCTGGCCGGACTTTTCTTCGACCGACTCCTTCCCGTGCTGGGCTGGTTCAAGCGTCACATGAAAGCTATCAGGATCGTCTCGGGAATCCTGCTTCTGTTCTTCGGCATCAGCATGATCACCGGCAGCCTGTCGGGAATAACCGTATTCTTCCTCAAGGCGGGATACGCTCTGGAGGAATACGCGCTGACCGGACCGGAATTCTTCCGTCCGATCGCAGGATTCCTCGCAAAATGGTTCACCTTTCAGGGATTGTAAAAGCGGTATTTTAGCTATACTATATTTTCATGCTGTACTATCTTGCCTCGATGTTCCAACAATATTTTGGACCATTCCGACTGTTGCAGTCTTATGCCGTTCTGATCATCATCGCATTGTATGCGGGATTTTTCTTCTCAGTCCTTCTGCTCCCGAAAGCCTATCGATTCCTGCCAAAAGACCGCGGTCGGGAGTTTTCGATCAATCCCGACGCCGCCATGGGCAAACCGACTGGTGCGGGTGTCGTCTTCATTTCGATTTTCGTGGTCGTCGCATTCCTGCTCGTGCCGCTCGATCCCGCGCGCATAACCATGCTCGTGTTCACCTGGCTCGTGATGCTCTCCGGCTACATCGACGACCGTTCGCTCCATTCATGGGGTGAATATATCAAAGGCGCGATGGATCTCGTGCTTTCGGTCGCGGCTTCGGCCGCCATTTTCTGGCTGTACTTCAAGGGCGACGTCCATTACTGGCTTCCCTTCATCACGGCAGAGGTCGCGGTCCATCCGGCCATTTTCATGACCATTTCGTCCCTCGTGCTGTGGGTGTCGATCAATACCACCAACTGCACGGACGGGATCGACGGACTTTCCGGCACACTCGTGCTTCTGGCCCTGTTTTCCCTCGGCATAATCTTTTATTTCGTGCTCGGCCACGCGAAAATTTCGGCCTACCTGCTGGTACCCCATCTGAAGGACGGAGCCCAGTGGGCGGTGATGATCTTCGCGCTGTCGGGAGTCCTGATGGGATACCTGTGGCACAACGCGTTTCCGAGCAAGGTGATGATGGGAGACGCGGGATCCCGCGCGCTCGGTTTCTTCATCGGCATCTGCGTGATACTGTCGGGGAACCCTTTCCTGCTCCTCATGACGAGCGGTATGATCCTCATAAACGGCGGCACGGGACTCCTGAAGGTCGCGTTGCTGCGGTTCTTCAAAATAAAGATCCTGCACAACATCCGTTTTCCCCTGCACGACCACATGCGGAAAAACCGCTCGTGGTCGCCGACTCAGGTGTTGCTCAAGTTCATGATCCTGCAGATGCTTATCACCCTCGCGGTCGTGGGGCTGCTCTTCAAGATACGTTAACGCTTATTTCGGGGTCAGCTGCACAAGATAGCCCGAAAATTCCTTCGTGTAGTCCTCGCGGATTTTCGCCTCGGCGGCGCGAATCGCGCGGTTTTCGGCTTCGGGAACGGAGGCATGGCCCTCACGGCCGGTCACGCTGTACGGAAGAAGAACCGTGCCGAGCATGGTGTCGGTCAAACGGGCGTCCACCAGATAGCGCACGAATTTATTCGGATTGTTCGGCAGGACCGCATCTGAAAGGGCGAGCGAGGAATCCAGCTGGTAGCGGGCATCGGCTCCGCCTGTCTTGAACCCGGCACCGGTGATCACCGACGAAAAAGCGGCCTTGATGCGCCCTTCGCGGTCGTTTTCGACCTTTACGCCGATCGGAATCGTCTGGGCGATGCGCAAAACCTCGAGCCTGAGCGTATCGCCGTTGCTGACCGAACCGCGTTTGGCCGCGGCCGCTGCGGGATTCAGGACCGAAAGGACATTCAGGAACCGGCCGTTGGTGTCGCCTATCGCCGCTGCCAGATCATATCTGGCGTAAGCATCGAGGGTGTTTTTGTCACCCGCCGGGATGGCGACAAGTTTGGCAATGGTCTCTTCGTTCGATTCGAGCAGGTTGGAATACAGCATCGTCGCCTTCATCTTGTCCATGACGGCTACCGCGTAGGTCGTCTTGTTCCCGTCGAACCAGGTGTCCTTGACCTCGGCTCCGACGACCGTTTCGAGATCGAAAGAGGTCTTGACGGCCCGGTCGATGTCCGAATCCTCGGTGATCGCCACGGCACCGCTGCGTACGGCCTCGCTATAGCGGGAACTGACGGTGGTTTCGCCCTTTACGGTCTGCCCGAATACCGCGACAAGGGCACCCAGCGCGCTCTTCTCGGCGGATTCACGGTCCGCGCCGTAGCCGACCGCGGAAACATATTGATTCTCCGCGTATACGGAACGGGGATTCGATACCCAGGCGGGTTCCTTGTTCTTGGAAGCGGGGGTTCCGGCGCCGGACTGAGGCGCGCTCGCGCAGGCGGTCAAAAGGACAGCCGCGAGAATACTGATTATTTTATGCATATTGCCTCCGAAAGATTGAGAGCGTTGATACGTATTTCGACATCCCTGAACGGGACTTCGCTGATCAGCTGGTTTGCCGCGTTGTAGTACCTGACCGTCCAGGAATAAACGCCTGGATCGAGGTTGATTCCCCCGACAAGCGCGGTGGAAGGAAAGTAGCGGGAGAGCCGGAGATCCGCCTGCTCGCTCGCTTCCGCATAAATCTGGGTACTCAGGCTGAGAACGCTCAAAAGCAGGGCGGTCTGGGCGTCTCCAGCCTTGTCGGACTGGTTCTCAAGCATCATGGAGGAACTGGTCTTCGTTATGGACCGAAGCACCGTCTTCAGATAGATGAGTCCGGCTTTTTGCCTGAACGTTTCGGAAGCTACGGCACCGAGATTTTCGATGGGTTCGAGATCGAAGGTTTGCCCGCCCTCCATGGCTACCTCGGTTCTGGCGATCGCGGAAGGTCGCGCTGTGATCACGGGCAAGGCTATCTTGATCCAGTTGGTTCCGGTAAGGCCTATCCGCGTCGTATTTTCGGTCTTGATGGGCGAAAGTCCGTTGAAGCTGACGATGTTGAGGCGCGCTTTTCCCCGGGGTATATCGAGTTCCGCATCCAGGGAAGAAGGCAGCTTGAAACCGTATACGCCCGGCTGTGCCGCGAAGGCGAGCTTGATCTGGTCCCGGTCTATGCGGGCGTCGTCCCGCTTGCCTTCGGCACGGTAAAAAAGCATGCCCAGATAGCGGGCCAGGGCCGAATTAGAAAAATGAACGGTTGCGGCTTCGGGATCGTAAGGGATTTCAGAAGACTTGTCCAGGATGGCCTTCTGGGCGTTTGTTATCGCGGTTCCATATTTGGTCGATATGAATTTCAGTTTGTTGTCGATTCGCCTGATTTCGACGAGAGCCCCTTCGGTCGAACCCTTGTAATAGTAGTTCAGCGCATTGAACACATTGAGGTAGATATCCTCGTAGTCTTCGCCCGGATATTCCTTTGTGGTATCGTTCACGAGATACGAGGCGACTTCCATGGAAACGCTTTTGGTAAAAGCCGCCTCGATCCCGCGCTCGGCCTCGGCAAGGAGCTTTGCGGCCTCCTCATATTCCCGGGCATAATGCGCCAGCATGCCTGCGTCCAGATAATACAGAATCTTGTCTTTTTCGCGGTATTTCGTCTCTTTAGCGGCATTTACGAGCGCAAGGCCGCCCCGGAAATCTCCCCGGGCGACCGATGCGTCGATCTCTTCATAGTGGGCTACCGATGCGCAGGACAAAAAAAGAAGCAATACACAGACGGACAAGGCGGTATTTTTGATCACTGACATGCTAAGCCCCTGTTACTGTTTCCGGAATCAGAATTTCGCGCCGGGTGTCTTGATGACCTTTTTGATTTCGCTGTTTTCGCCGATCCAGATCTTTCGGTTGGTTTCGACGTCAATCAGCTCGGAATACACGAAATAAGTACGTGTAGCGGTCTTTCCGGCCTTGTCCACGATTGTCTTGACCGATCCGATCATCATGAAATCGGCGCCCAGTTCGTTGGCGATGGCTTTGGCGGATTCCTCGCTCGCCCAAGACTGCTGTTCGGTGCGTTCGTCGCGTACTTCGGAGCGTTCGGTCTTGCTGGCCACGAAATCGGCTTTCCCGCTGTTCAGGATGGCAGTCTCCATTTTCTTGGTGATGATGGAGGTATCGATATGCTCGTCGCTGTCGTTCTTGAAGGTTCCGACGATGATGACGGGAAGTTTTCCGGTCGTCTTCTGGAACTGCGCGACACGGGCAGAACCGAGACAGTCATTGATGAGGGTTTCGCAGACGATGCGTACATCGGTGTCGTTCCAGTATCCGCTGAGGTCGGTCTGGGTATCAGAGGTCACACGGGTAACCTTGGGAGCAGAGGAACAGCCGGCTGAAATAAGCACGGCGGCAAAGACGGCGATAATGGCTGAAAATCGTTTTAACATTTCGAATCCTCCTGATTATGATAAAAGTATATCCCTCGACACCATTAAAAACAAGGGAACAACCGGTTTTCCCACCCGGTCATTCTTCTATAAAGTCGAGTTCGACCCCATTCGGATCGACGGCGGTCATTATTTTTTTCCCGTCCTTGATCGTCTTGGGCGGCGAAATGATACGGACATTTTTCGACACGAGGTACTTTTCCGCTTCTGCGATCTGGTCCACGACGAAGGTCAGGGAAGTGCTGCCCGCGGCATGATTTTTGACCTGGTCGTTATGCAGGATCTCGATCCGGCTGCAGCTTTCCTTGTCGGACAGAAAGGCGATCTGTTTGCCCGGAGCGGCCGAAATCATGGAATCGAAGGAAAACCCGAGCACCTTTTCATAAAAATCGATGGACTTCTGGATGTCGTTCGTACGGATCACCACGCTCTTCATTCTCATGGAACTTGCACTCCTTTGCCTGGACGGCTCTCGCACTCAAACATACTATACCCTGTCAGCCAAAGCAAACAAAACCGGCACCGATACCGTTCATCGTATCGTAGAATTCAGGGAACGAAACGGCGCAGCATTCGGCCTCGCGCACGGTAACCCCGGCGCCTTCGATCGCGAGGCCCGCGACGGCAAGAGCCATCGCGATACGGTGGTCGTCGTGGCTTTCGACCTCGCCGCCGTGAAGACCCATGCCGCCGGTTCCGTGGATCACGAGATAATCGGGTCCTTCGTCGAGCGAGGCGCCGAGCTTCGCGAGTTCCTCGCGCATGAGTTTGATGCGGTCCGTTTCCTTGAGACGGCAGACGCCTATGTCGGTGAGGACGGTATCCCCTTCCGCGAAACAGGCCGCGACGGCGAGGGACGGTACCGCGTCGGGAAATCCGGCGCAGTTGAAAGTGCCGCCCTTGAGGCTCACAGGTCCGGCGGCGGGGGCGGAAAGGGAGGCATTCACGGTCAGAACTTCGCGGCCGCGGTCGAGCACGATGTCGGCGCCCATTTCCCGCAGGATGTCGACGATAGCCTCGTCGCCCTGGCTTCCGGTACAGTCCACCGCGTCTATTTCGATGCGGGATCCGGTGATGACGGCGGCGACGAGGGGAAAGGCGACGCCCTCCCAGTCAGAGGGGATGGTGCGGTCGAAGGAACGGTATTTTTGCGGTCCGGTAATCTCGAAATGGTCGAGGCGGCCGTCATCGCGGATTACCGATATGCCCACGGATTCGAGCCAGTCGCAGGTCATCTTGAGGAAGGGTTTTTCCTTGGGGTTCTTGAGGTTGATGACGGTAGTGCCGTCCACGCGGGCGGCCGCCATGAGGATGCCGCTGACGTACTGGGAGAGGTTTCCTTCGAGCTCCACCGTTCCCGCCCGAAACGGGCCCTTGACGACTGCCGGAGGGGCGTCGACGTCGGGCCTGGTGGTAAACCCGTCCGCACCGAGGGTCTTCAGCGCTTCAAGGAGGGCGCGGATCGGGCGGGTGCAGATCGAGGAATCGCCGGTGAGGACCGTCCATCCGGGAAGGGTCGCCGCGACCGGGGTCATGAAATAGAGGACCGAGCCCGAGTCGCCGACATCCACGACTTGCGACGGCAGGCGTATGCCGCTGGCGGGAGCGGTCACGGTCCACACACCGGGTTCTATCTTGACCTCCGCACCGAAGGCCCGGATCACGTCGAGACAGGACAGACAATCGGCGCTCGGCAGCGGATTCCGGATCGTCGAGGTTCCGGAAGCGAGAGCGGCGAAAATGCCCGCACGGATGGTGTGGCTTTTCGAACCGGGAACCGTAAGAGATCCCGCAAGACGCTGTTTTTTGGACAGTACTTTCATTTTATTCTCCCGGCGGGGCAATAAGGCATATTGTTGAGGGCGGTCTTGTTTCCGTCCTCGTCGACGGCAACAAAGGTCACCCGGTTCGAAAAAATCAGTTTCTCGTCGCTGTGACCGGGCATGTCGGCGTATACGTCGACCGAATAGAGCACCGAGGTGGTTCCCGCATGCTGCTGTTCGATATGAAACCGCAATATCGAGCCGTTCGGCACGCTGTACTTGAATTCGCTGTTGTCCATGGCCCGGGTGACCAGCACCGATCCGCAAAAATCACGGGAGGCGGCGAGCCAGGCGCATTCGTCGACCCATTTGAGCAACTGTCCGCCGAACAGCTTGCTGTGATGGTTGAGGTGCTCGGTCCGCACCAGAGTAAACGTATCCATTTTTTGCATCCTTATGTGCCGGTGCCTGTCCCGAAAAGCGCCTTGAAAACGTCGGGATTATAGGGTTTGAGCATGTAGCCCGCTATAACATCCCTGTTTGCCTCGAGAACCCCGGTGTTTTCGCTGGTCGCGGAGACGGCGATGACCGGACAGGTTATATTTTGTTCCTTTTTCAGGATTCTCGCTGCATCATACCCGTTAAGGCGGGGCATGTGAATATCCATCAGGATCAGGTCGTAATAATCGGGTGGGCGGGAACCGCAGTTCTCGACTGCCTCGCGCCCGTCAAATGCGTACTCGGCCGTACAGCCGATTTCGGCCAGCAGGGTTCCGGCGATCTCCGCGTTGATCTCGTTGTCCTCCACGACCAGGACCCGTCCTGTTTTTCGCTCGATTCGGGGCAGCGATTCAGTCAACAGCCCGGGCGATGCCGTTTCGGTCTTTTTGAGCACGACGACGAAATGGAAGGATGAACCCGCTCCCGGAGTGCTGTCGACCCAGATAACCCCGTCCATCAGCTCGACGAGCCGCTTGCAGATCGCAAGCCCAAGGCCGGTACCCTCGTGGTTCTTGACCAGTACCTTGCCGAATTGTGCGAAATCCGTAAAAAGCTTGAAACCGTCTTCCTCGGTAAGTCCGCATCCGGTATCCCGGACGGTACATCGGAGAATTATTTCATTTCCGATGATTTCGTGGTTGAGAAAAACGGAAACGAAGCCCACATCGGTGAATTTTATCGCGTTGCTTACGAGGTTCATGAAAATCTGCGTAAGCCGGAACTGGTCCCCGAGAACGGTGAAGCTGTCCGGACAGTCGAAGTCGATGGTAAGGACGAGTCCCTTCTGCTCCGCCTTGAGGCCGAACAGGTCGGAAAGGATTTTTTTCAGGTCCGTCAGGTTGAAATTTTCGGGCTTGAGGGTGAATTTGTGCTCCTGCATCTTGGAAAAATCGAGAATGTCGTTCACGACCCCAAGCAGCAGCTCCGAGGCGTTTTCGATTTTTTGTACGTACTCGAGACCGCGCGGATCCGTCGTCAGGTTTTTCACGAAATAGGTCATACCGAGAATCGCATTGATCGGCGTCCGGATTTCATGGCTCATGTTCGCGAAAAAATTGTCCTTCGACACGGTATACCGGTGGGTTTCCTCGAGCTGGGTCGACAGCTGCCGCTTGATTTCGTCCTCTCCCGACTTGTCGACGAGCGCTACCACGTGAATCGGGCCGAGATCCTCGTCGATGAAGGTATTTACATCGCATTGAAGGCAGCGGATACCGTCCACCAGAAATACCCGGAACTCGCGCGAGAAGGATTCCCCCGAATCGATGGCTGCGGCCAGCTTTTCGGCTATGGGGGAAAGGACCGGATGAATTACATCGAAATACGCGAGTCCTTCGAAGGATTCATCGGGATTCTTGCGACCCAACAACTTCCGGCATGCGGGATTGAGGTATTTTATGCGTTTTTCCGGGTCGAGCACCATGATTCCCGTATCGAGCCGGGCGAAAACCGACCGGTACAGACGGTATGTGCCGTTGTAAACGCGTTCGTTTCCATCCATTTTTTTTATGGAGACGAACAGGAGGGAAATCAAGATGAGACAGAGCGAGATGAAACCGAGAGAATTGACGAAAAATCCCTGTCCCCTGGCGGATGAGGGGGTCCCGGAAAAATCGACAATGGGATAAAAACCGATATAGACGATTCCGATAACTATGAACACGGCCATCAAGAGAGCGAGGCCGATAAGGATCGTCGTGTAGATTCTGCTCATCGGTACAGTATAGTCGGAGCTCCCGCGATTATGCAAATGCTTCGAGCCCGGACAGTTCGGCAGCTTTCGCCGCGACGGCTTTCCGCACCGCATCTTCGCCAAGCGGGGCATTCTCACGTATCAGATCGACGAAAACCGATCCGGCGACCGCAGCGTGTACATGGGGGGCAAGGGCAAGGGATTGTTCTCCGCTCCTGATGCCGAAACCGCCGAGAACCCTGGTACGCTCCATCGCGGGATATCCCGAAACGGAGCGGATAAAGGCAACGGTCCCCTCGTCGATGGTGGTTGCCGAGCCGGTGATGCCCGACCGGAGCGCCGCGTACACATAGGGACGGCCGAGGGCGGCAAGGGCGTCGAGGCGTTCGGTCGTCATTGACGGGGCCGCGACAGGTACGGACACAAGGCCGTGCTTCCGGCAGGCCGCATCGAGTCCCTCATCCGTGTCGAACGGGAGGTCGGGTACGATGAGGCCGGACACGCCCGCCCTTGCGGCGCGCGCGACGAATTCCTCAATACCCGTTTTATAGGCGAGATTTCCGTAAGTCATGACGAACACCGGAATATCCGGATAGTCGGCGTGCAATTCCGCGGCGAAGGCGAATCCCTCGCTCACCCGGTAACCCCGGGAAAGAACTTCGGAACAGGCGGTCTGGATGGCCTTGCCGTCGGCGCTCGGGTCGCTGAAGGGAAACTGCACCTCGAAGTACGAAACCCCGCCCTCCGCGAGCCCGCGTGCGGCCGCGCGGGCGAGATACGTCGTCGGATAGCCGGCGACCAGATGGGCCATTATGCGGACCGGCGCTTTCGCCGGCGATGTTGCGCTCATTTGACGCCTCCGTACGCATGTATGTCCTTGCCCGATTCGAGCCGCGCGAGCTCGGCCTTGAGGAATTCCTTCCATTCGGCCGGCCTGAATACGGGCGAGGTGATGAAAATATCCTTGTCGCCGCGGCCCGACATGTTGACGACGACCGCCTTGTGCTTCGGCGCGTTCCGTGCGATCTTCATCGCCGCGGCGCCGCCGTGCGCGCTTTCGAGGGCGAAGATGACGCCTTCGTTCCGCGCGAAGAAGGTGACCGCCTCGAGGGCCTCGTCATCGGTGACCGAGGTGAACTCGATGCGTCCCGATTCCCCGAGGGCCGCCAGTTCCGGGCCTATGCCCGGATAGTCGAGCCCCGCCGAGATGGAGCGGGTTTCCGCGACCTGGCCGTCGCCGTCGACGAGAAAGCGGCTCTTGTAGCCGTGGATGATGCCGTCGCTCGCCGCGTTGCCCGTCATGCGTATCGCGTTTTCGCCCGTCGCGGGACCGATCCCGCCCGCCTCCGCGCCGACGAGGCGGGGATGTTCGAGATTTATGAACGGCGAGAAAAAGCCGATCGCGTTCGAGCCGCCGCCGACGCAGGCGACGAGCGCTTCAACGTCCAGATTCCGTTCGGTCAGCTGCGCGAGTGTTTCGGTCCCGATCACGGACTGGAAGGTGCGGACCATGTCCGGGAAAGGCGCGGGACCGAGGGCCGAACCGATCAGGTAATGGGTGGTGTCGAAGGTGGCGGCCCAGTCGCGCATCGCCTCGTTGATCGCGTCCTTGAGGGTGCGCGAACCGGAAGTGACGGAAACGACCTTCGCGCCGTAGAGCTCCATCGCGGCGACGTTCGGCTGCTGGCGGCGGACGTCCACTTCGCCCATGTACACGACGCATTCGAGGCCGAGTTTCGCGCAGGCGGAGGCGGTGGCGAGTCCGTGCTGGCCGGCTCCGGTCTCCGCGATGATGCGCTTCTTGCCCATGCGCCGGGCGAGCAGGGCCTGGGCGAGGGCGTTGTTTATCTTGTGGGCCCCGGTATGCGCGAGGCCTTCCATCTTGATGTATATCCGCGCTCCGCCGACGAGCCGGGTGGCGTTTTCGGCGAAGAGGAGCGGTGTCGGCCGGCCGATGAAATCGCGCCGGAGCCCTTCAAGTTCCTCTACGAACGATGAATCCTCCATGGCGCGGACGAATGCTGTTTCGAGTTCCTCGAGCGGTCGCCGGAGAACTTCCGCCACGTACCTGCCGCCGAAACGGTCAAAATATCCTTTCATCGGCCTGTCTCCCTGAAAAACGATTTGAGCAATGCATGGTCCTT
>JFJP01002276.1_pt1 | contig 11969 bp, 15 predicted proteins | sample 431651 | NCBI WGS metagenome assembly JFJP01 (sample SAMN02602958, study PRJNA72255) | Microbial mat metagenome, whole genome shotgun sequencing project. | biome: fresh water; feature: sink hole; material: water; isolation source: purple microbial (photo- and chemosynthetic) mats found in... | reverse complement strand
TTTTGAATTGCGGGTCATCCGAGATCTGGACAATCACGTCGTGATAGGCACGCCGCTGCGAATGGAAGTGCCAGAGCCAGATGGCATGGATAGAGGAGCTTTTTTCCATGTCAATCTGGACCCACTGGAGGCCATCGAGCAGTTCCACGAAATAGCCTTCTCCCGCGTCCTTGTCGCCGTCGGTGATCAAGTCGAGACTGCCGATGATCGGGTTGTTATCGCTGCTGGTCACGGGTTTCCCGCGGGATAGCAGGACGGTGCCTTCCGGGACGAAAAACTCCGGGGCTTTGGTGGGGGCCTGCACCAGGCTTGGCAAGTTGATAGGCTTGGGAGTTCCCTCAATGAGTTCCGGAGGAAGCTCTGTTTGTAGGGAAATTCCGCTTTCGGCAACAAGCGCCGCGGCCTGGATTTCCGGCTGTTTGCCGGCGCGCGGGCTTTTCCATAGCAGCCCGGCAGCGAGTGCCACACTGGCGGCAAGGCCCAGCGACCACGCGAGTCGATGTGACGGGCGCTTGACGGTCGGGTTTGCCGGCAACGCTGCGGTTTCCGCGTCGAGCGATGCAGTGAGGCGGGTGAGGAAAATTTCATCCGCGTTTGTGCCGGCACGGGCGTGTTCGCGCAGCAGGGCGTCCATCAGGCGGTCATCGCCACCTGGCGGCATCTCGTATGAGTCGGGAGTGGTTTTCATCGGTTAGCGTTGTTAGGGGTTTTGCGGTCAAGGCAGTTGCGCAGGGCATGGCGGGCGCGCTCAAGGCGTTTTCGGAAAGTGCTGGTGTCGATTCCGAGGGCGGTGGCGATCATTTCCCCGGGTTCTTCGAGGTAGTAAAAACGGCGCACGGCATCGGCCATCGCATCCGGCAGGTGTTTCAGGCAGTCGTCGAGCGTGACGAGCAGGTCGGTGTTTCCCGTGCCGGGGTTGGCGTCCCATTGTGCGAAACGGGATTCCCACGCTTCGAGAGTCGCGTCATCGACATCGACTTCGCGGGCGTGGCGGCGGAGATGCTCGCGCCATTTGTTGCGGATGATTCCTCTCAGCCATGCCCCGAAATCGCGGGTGACATCGAAGCGGCCGAGATTGCGCCAGGCGGCGATGAAGGCATCCTGCACGAGATCGGCGGCGGTGGCCTCATTGCGGGACAGCGCCCGGGCGTAGATGAGCAGGCAACGGTGGTGATCGCGTGCCAAAGCGGCGAAGGTCTGCCGGTCGGCAGGCGGAATGGCCATGGATTCCGGATTCATAAGTGGGTGGGTGCGGCATGCATTCATCACCCCTTGTTGGCGCGGGCGGCAAGCCGCGTGACAGGAATTTCAATAAATTTCCGTCACGCTTCGTCAGTCGCGCGTCAGGCGGTTCAGCTTCCCTGCAACACCTCGACTCCGCGGCCCTGCAATTGCTCGACGAACTCCGGATCAGCCGTCTTGTCGGTGACCAGGCAGCTGAGGTCCGCGACTTGTGCGAAAAAGAAGGCGGCCTTTTGGCCAAGTTTGGAATGGTCTGCCAGGAAAACGACGTCCTCCGCGTTGGCGATGACCCGCTCCTTGAAAGCCGCCTGACGCGCGTTGCTCTCGCTGACGCCGCGCTCGAGGTGCAGTCCGTTTCCCGAGAAGAACATCCGGTGGATGTTATAGCGTTGCAGGGATTTCTCGGCAGTGAGTCCGATGAACGAGCGCGACTTGGAGTCAAACAGGCCGCCGGTGCAAATCAGATCCAGATTCGGCCGGTCCGCCAGCGCGGTGAAGACGTTGAGCGCGTTGGTCAGGATCGTCAGCGGCAGGTCCGGCAGGTATTCCGCGAGCGTCAACACCGTCGAGCTCGCATCGAGGAAAATCGTCTCGTTCGCCTGGATCCGGCTCGCGGCAAGGCGGACGATCGCCTGCTTTTCTTCCCGCCGGATCGCCTGGCGCTCGGTGAAGGGGAGTTCTCCGCGGATTCGCTCCGGGCGACTCGCCCCGCCGTGGGTCCGGATCAGCTCGCCGCGTTTCTCGAGGATCTCGAAATCCTTGCGGACGGTTTCATCCGTGACTCCAAGATCCGCCGCGGTTTCCGTAGTGCGCAACGAGCCTGATCCGTTGAGGAGTTCTAAAATCCGGCGTTGGCGGTCGATGGCGAGCATGATTCGTGAAAATCTTTGTTTCGTTGGGAATTTTTGGTTTTTTGGTTGACTTGTCAAACCAATCCGCCGATCAAAGGCGCACAGATGGCCGCACCGATCTCCCAATCCACGCCCCGCGCAGTCGTTGAACACCTCGTTCGCGAGCAGGTTTATGCAAGCCTCGGTTTGTCCCTGCCCGCCGCGTCAAAGGCACCCAACGCGTTGCTGGTCAATATTTCAGCACGGCATTGCCACCTCACGCAGGAAGCCGTTGAGGCGCTTTTCGGCCCAGGGCACCAGCTCACGCCGATGAAGGGACTCTACCAGCATGGCCAATTCGCGGCGAAGGAGTCCATCACGTTGATCGGTCCGCGCAGCCGGGTGATTTCCAACCTGCGTATCCTCGGACCTTGCCGGACTCTCAACCAGGTCGAGCTCGCTTATACCGACGCGATCGCCCTTGGTTTCGACATTCCGGTCCGCATGTCCGGCGACATCAAGGGCACTCCCGGTTGCATGTTGATGGGTCCTAACGGCTATTTCGAATTACCCGATGGAGTTATCCGCGCCCAGCCGCACGTCCACATGCATCCGGACGACGCCTCTTATTATGGGGTGAAACATCTCGATACCATGAAGTTGAAAGTCCACGGCCCGCTGGGCATGACCTTCGACAACCTCGTCGTCCGCGTGGATCCGTCGTTCAAACTCGAGGTCCACATCGACACCGACGAGGGCAACGCCTGCGGCCTCAAGCCCGACACTTTCTGCGAACTCACCAAGTAATCTCAATCCAATCCCACATCACTAACCAACAATATGAGCACTGCACTCGGCATGATCGAAACCAAAGGCTACGTCGGCAGCGTCGAAGCCACAGACGCAATGGCCAAAGCCGCCAACGTCCAAATCATCAACCAAATCCAAATCGGCGGTGCCTTCCTGACCGTCCTCGTCAAGGGCGACGTCGGCAGCGTGAAAGCCGCCGTTGATGCCGGAGCGGAAGCCGCCGGCCGTGTCGGCGAGCTCGTTGCCGCCCACGTCATCGCCCGTCCGCATCCCGAGCTTCTCAGCCAGTTCGGAATCGCCTGAGATTCTTTTGCCTCTCAACCATCAACACTCAACTTCTTACTACCATGGCTAAACAAGCAATCGGCATCATCGAAACCAAAGGATTCATCTCCCTGGTGGAAGCCTCAGACGCGGCTCTCAAGTCCGCCGACATCAGAATGACCGGCTGGGAGAAAATCGGTTCCGGTCTCGTCACCGGTTTCTTCACTGGCGACGTCGCCGCAGTCAAAGCCGGCCTCGACGCTGCTGCCGCCGCCGCATCCAAGCTCGGCACTGTCAGTTCCGTGCAAGTCATCCCACGTCCGCACGACGATTTGTCGAAGCTCGGCGGTTGGATCGGCTGATCTGACATTTCAAATCTGACATTTCAAATCTCAAATCCGAAGATGCTCGTCCTCGTCGCCAACCTGGGTTCCACCTCGTTCAAATACCGTCTCTTCCGCATGGACGGGAACGGCGGCGAGGTGATTGCCAAGGGCGGCTACGAACGGGTGACCGACTACGCCGCGGTGATCGATGACGCCTTGACCGCGCTTCAGCGCGACGGCGTCATTGCCAGCCCGGACGAAATCGAGGCGGTGGGATTCAAGACCGTTCTTGGCAAGGATCTCAGCGGCTGCGTAATGGCCGATCAACAGGTCATCGCCGCGCTCGAGGGATTCACCGCCGTCGCACCGGCTCACAATCCACCGTATGCGGCGGGCATCGCGCAGTTTGAGAAATCACTGCCTAACGCCCGCCTCGTCGCGCTGTTTGAAACGGCGTTCTATCAGTGGACAAGTCCGGCATCCTACTCCTATGCCATTCCCAGTGTATGGCGCGACATCGGCATCCGGCGCTATGGCTTCCACGGGGCGAGCCACAAGTTCATCGCCGAGCGTTCTGCCGAACTCTGCGGGCGCGAGGACGTGGCGGAAATCGTCCGCCGTCTCTATCTGGACGGGCCGCAACCGGTTGAAGGAAAACCGTTCCGCGTAATTTCCTGCCACCTCGGCGGATCGAGTTCCGTGACCGGCATCCGCAACGGTGTCGCCATCGGTTCCAGCATGGGCTTCTCGCCGCAAAGCGGTCTCCCGCAGAACAACCGCGTGGGTGATCTCGACTCCGGTGCCATTCCTTATGCGATGCGCACTCTCGGAATTTCCTTGGACGAAGCGGAGCGCCAGTTGACCAAGGAGTCTGGCCTGTTGGGGCTCTCCGGGGTTTCTAACGACATTCGCGATGTGAATGCTGCCGCGCTCGAAGGAAATCCCGACGCACAACTTGCCATCGACTCGCTCGTTCATTCGATCCGTCACTGGACCGGTGCCTTCCAATTCGAGCTCGGCGGCCTTGACGCCCTCGTCTTCACCGCGGGCATCGGTGAAAACGGCGCCGCCACCCGTGCCGCGGTCTGCAAGGACCTCGAAGCGTTCGGCATTCACCTGGACCCTGCGAAAAACGAGGCCTGCCGCGCTACCGAGTCCGTCATCAGCACCGACGACTCCTCCGTGAAAATCATCGTCATCCCGGCGAACGAGGAACTTGTTCTCGCCCGCGAGGTTTATCGCAAGCTTTCCTAACCGTCTCTCATTCTCACCTCTCACAACTCACACCAAACTAATACTACCATGGCCAAACAAGCAGTTGGACTCCTCGAAACCCGTGGCCTCGCCTGTCTCGTCGTCGGCGTGGACGCGATGCTCAAATCCGCAAACGTCGAACTCGTCGGACCGATGAAGCAAATCGGTAATGCGATGTGCAACGCAGTCGTCACCGGCGATGTCGCCGCGGTCAAAGCCGCGCTCGATGCCGGTGCCGCCGCCGCTTCCGAGTCCGGCGAAGTCATCAGCGCCCATGTCATCGCCCGTCCGGATGACGCCATCGACGGCGTTCTTCCCAAGGATCCAGGCACCGCCGCCCGCGCTCCACGCAAGTAACTCAACCCCGCCGCGCCTGCGATCCTAACCGCTTGCAGGCGCGGTCATTCCTCAACCCCGGATGTTTCTCGCAGAAGTCATCGGACAAGTCGTATCGACGAAAAAAGACGAGCTCATGGTCGGAAGGAAACTTCTCCTGCTTCGTCCCAAACTCGTTGACGACAAGGATCCGTCCAAATTCAAGGACGGGCAGAACACCATTGTCGCGATCGACACGGTGGGTGCCGGTGAGGGCGAACTCGTGCTCTTCTGTCAGGGCAGCTCGGCCCGTGCCGCGCAGGGGCTGAAGCTCATCCCGGTGGATGCCGCCATCGTCGCGATCATTGACCGCGTCGAAGTCCTCGGCAAAACCGTTTACAAAGGCGGTTAGTCCCGTCTGTCGATTTAACCGACAAGGCCTCGTGCTATTTTTAAAATTTCAATTTTCCGCATGAAAACTCTCGATCCAGAAACCCTTCGCTCCGTCGTCGAATCGGTCATTTCCCGTCTAGCAACCACCGGTGTGCAGACCGCTCCGGCACCTGCCGCCGCCAAGTCGTCCTCCTGTGGCTGCGGTTGCAGCGGGGGATCCGGCCAGCGCGGGGTTTTCACCTGCGTTGACAAGGCCGCCCACGCCGCCACCGACGCCCATCTCCAGTTGAAAAAACTCGGAGTTGCCGGCCGCGCCAAGGTGATCGAAATCGTCAAGGGCATGGCCGTTGCGAACGCCGAGCCATGGGGCAAGTTCGAAATGGAGGAGACCAAGATCGGCCGCCTCGACCACAAGATCGGCAAGCTCCTCATCACCAAGAACGTCCCCGGCACCGAGTGGCTCCAGCCTTACGCGATGAGCGGTGACGGTGGCATTACGTTGGAGGAATACGCGCCCTTCGGCGTGATCGGCGCGATTCTACCAGTCACTCACTCGGTCCCCACTCTCACCGGCAACGTCATCAACATGGTGGCCGCCGGAAATTCCATCGTCTTCAATCCGCATCCCGGCGGCGCCCGCAGCGCGGCCATGGCCGTGCGCGCTTACAACGAAGCGATCTTCCGCGAGATCGGAATTGATAACATCATCACCACCATCGAGTCGCCGAGCATCGAGTCCTTCGACCTGCTTTGCAAGAACCCGCTCGTCAACCTGCTCGCCATCACCGGCGGCCCGGCCGTTGTGAACGCGGCGATGAAATCCGGCAAGCGCGCGATCTGCGCCGGCCCGGGAAATCCCGTTGTCGTCGTCGATGCCACCGCCGACCTTGCCCGCGCGGCCCGCAACGTCATCGAAGGCGGCGCGTTCGATAACAACCTGCTCTGCATCGGAGAAAAAGTCGTCTTCGTCGTCGGCTCTGTCTTCAACAAATTCTGTGAGGAGCTCACCAAGGCTGGTGCCGCCCGTCTCAACTCGCAGGAACTCGAGCGCCTCACCGCAGCCGCATTCACGTTCAAGCCCGGCGAGGGCGGTGGTTGCTCGCACGCCTCCGTCAACCGCGCTCTCGTCGGTGCCGATCCAAGCGTGCTCGCCCAGCACGCTGGAGCTAGCATCCCTGCCGGCACCCAGCTTCTCTTCGCCGAGACCGATGCCGACCATCCGTTCGTCCAGGAAGAGCAGATGATGCCGATGATGCCGATCGTTTCGGTGCCCGACTTCGAAACCGGCGTCCGCGAGGCCAAGCGTGCCGAGCACAACTACCGCCACTCCGCCATCATCCACACCAAGGACGTCGATCACATGACCTACATGGCCAAGGAAATGGACACCACCATCTTCGTCAAGAACGGCGCGTCCGTCGCCGGCCTCGGCCTGGGTGGCGAGGGCTATCTTTCCTACTCCATCGCCACCACGACGGGCGAGGGGATCACCACTCCCAAGACTTTCACCCGCGTCCGCCGCTGCGTGCTCGTCGAAAACCTCCGCATTATCTAACCTGATGTTCCTCGCTCAAGTCGTCGGCCACGCGGTCAGCAGTCATTCCCACCCCTCTCTCAAGGGGCACAAGATGATGCTGTGCCAGGCTCTCGACCCCGAGTTGGGACTGATCGGAGCCCCGATGGTTGCCATCGACCTCTTCGGGGCCGGCCTTCATTCGAAGGTCATGGTTTCCACCGACGGTCTCGGTGCCCGCCACATCGTCCACGACGAAAAGTCTCCCATCCGTAATTTCATCCAGGGAGTCGTGGATTGAATTTCAAATCTCAAATTTCAGATCTCAAATCCAACAGAATGCGCGTAGCCCAAGTCATCGGTCGAGTGACCCTGAGTGTCCAAGATCCCTCCTTCAAAGGCGGTCGCTGGCTCATGGTCAATCCGCTGGATGCCGCGCAATTCAATGACGCGTGCAAAAAGGCACCGGCCCTGACCAGCCAGTCCAGCCTCGTCGCCTACGACAACATGGGTGCCGGTGACGGTGACATCGTCGGCATCGTCGAGGGTGCCGAAGCCACCGCGCCCTTTGATTTTCCCATTCCCATCGACGCGATCACCGTCGCCATTTTCGACTCGCTTTCCTACGAACCACCCATTTCCGATTCCTAACCGCTGAACCACATGAGCAACAAAGTCTTCACCGCCGCTGATATCGAAGCCCACCTGAAATCCGGGAAAACCGCTGCTGATCTTCCGAAAGGCTCGGTTCTCACGCCATCCGCCAAGGACGTTCTCCGCGACGGCATCGGCCCGGTCCGCGCCGGTGGCTCATCCGCTAGCCCGTCCGCGCCAGCCGCCTACGCCGAGCCGATCCTTCCCGACTACGAATTCAAGTGGACCCCCGGCAAGGACCCGAAGACTCCGGACGAGATCCACGCGTTCTTCCATTCCCCGGCCATCGTCGAACTGAAGCAACGCATGGTGGATATCGGCAAGCGCATGTGGGCGCGTGAATACACCGACGGCAATGGTGGCAACCTAACGATCCGCGTCGGCGACAACCTCGTGCTCTGCACACCGACCCTCGTTTCCAAGGGCTTCATGACACTCGAGCAAATGTGCCTTGTGGACATGGAAGGCGTGCAACTCGCCGGCAAATACAAGCGCACCTCCGAGTGCATGACCCACCTTGCGATCATGAAGCGCCAGCCCAAGGCCAAGGCTTGCTGCCACGCGCACCCGCCGCACGGCACCGCTTTCGCCGTCGCCGGTGTCCAACCGCCGACCTGCATGATTCCCGAAGCCGAGGTCTTCCTCGGTCAGATCGGCCTGTCCAAATATGAAACTCCCGGCACGCCTGCCAACGCGGTGGCTGTTGGAGATGCCGCCGTCGATCACATGGCCGTTCTGATGGTGAACCATGGTGTCATCACCTGGGGCAAGGACATCGAGGATTCCTATTGGAAGATGGAAAACGTCGAGTCCTATTGCAAAACCATCTGGGTTGCCTCGCAGCTCAATGGCGGCAAACTTCTTACCATTACCGGTGGCCAGGCCAAGGAACTCATCGCGCTGCGCAAGGTGCTCGGCATGGAAGACAAGCGCGCCAACTGGACCGAATGCCAGCTCTGCGACAACGCCGAATTCAGCCCCGGCACCGTCTGCCAGATTCCTGACAAATCCCCTCCATCCGGCGGCGGCAAGCTCGACCCGGAAGCCGAAAAGCTCGTGCAAATGCTCACCGAGCAGATCCTTGCTGCGGTTAAATAGTCTGCTTCACCATACAGGATCTCTTCCTGTCAATATGTAGAATTTTGACCACTGATTTACTGATTTAAAGACGCGAGTTTTGCCCTTTTGCCCATCGCACATCATTTCTTAATCTGTGTAATCAGTGCAATCAGTGGTTAAAACTCTTCCCTTTCTCTCACATCCAAGCTCTCAGCTTCACCACTTCTCATGAAAACTCCCATTACCGTCTCCATCACCGGCGCGGCTGGCCAGATCGGCTACGCGCTTCTTTTCCGCATCGCTTCCGGCTTCGTCTTCGGCCCGGACCAACCGGTCAATCTCCGCCTGATCGAGATCGAGCCCGGCATGGCCGCGCTGCAGGGCGTCATCATGGAACTCGATGACTGCGCGTTCCCGCTGCTCAATGAAGTCGTCGGCACCTCGGATCTCAACGAAGGATTCAAGGGCACCAACTGGGCGCTTCTCGTCGGCTCGGTACCGCGCAAGGCCGGGATGGAACGTGCCGACCTGCTCGGCATCAACGGCAAGATTTTCACCGGCCAGGGCAAGGCGATTGCCAGAAACGCCGCCAAGGATGTCCGCGTGTTAGTTGTTGGAAATCCCTGCAACACCAACGCGCTCATCGCCATGAACAACGCCGAGGGCGTGCCCAAGGACCGCTTCTTCGCGATGACCCGGCTCGATGAAAACCGCGCCAAGAGCCAGCTCTCCAAGAAGGCCAGCGTCCATCCATCCAAGGTCACCAACCTCTGCATCTGGGGCAACCACTCGGCCACCCAGTATCCGGATTTCACCAATGCCAAAATCAACGGCCGTCCGGTCACGGACGTGATTTCCCATGTCGCATGGCTCAAGGGCGACTTCATCAGCACCGTCCAACAGCGCGGTGCCGCCATCATCAAGGCCCGCGGTGCCTCCTCCGCCGCCTCCGCCGCGAATGCCGCGCTCGACACCGTGAAAAGCCTGATCACTCCGACTCCGGCCGGCGACTGGCATTCCGTCGCGGTCTGCTCGGACGGTTCCTATGGCATTGAAAAAGGCCTCATCGCCTCGATGCCGATTCGTACGATTGAGAACGGCAAATGGGAAGTCGTGCAAGGTCTGCCGATCGACGCGTTCAGCCAGGAAAAGATCGATCTCACCATTGCCGAGCTCAAGGAAGAGCGCGATGCGGTGAAGCACTTGATTCCCGGCTGATCCTTCGTCAGACAGCCCTAACCGCCCGACTTGGGGGCAAGAGCTTCGTCGATCCAGCGTTCGATATCCGCCCAGACCGTTCCCTGAAGGGATTCGTTGTGGCTGGCTCCCTGCACGAGAATCAACTGCTTGGGACCGTCAAGCGCGGCGTAAATGCGGCGTGAGTGATCCGGCGGGGTGTCCGAGTCGGCGGCACCGTGGATGACGAGCGCCGGGGCCTTGATTGTCCGGGCTGCCGCCGCGGGACTAACGGATTCTATCTGGAATTGAGCTTGTTGTTCGGCGAGCCGGATGGCCCGTCGGATGACTCCGGGAGAGAAGAAAAACGGGGCACGCTCCGTCACCACGGTCTTGAGATCCGAAAAACATTCCGCGACGACCACCGCGGAGACACGTTTGTCGGTTGCCGCCAACTGAAGGGCTACCGCCGCTCCGAGCGAACTGCCGACCAGGATGACGGGGCCCGGACGAACGGTATCCAGCACCCGCCGGAGGTCCTCTTTTTCGAAATAGCCGTAAGTGCACGCATCGCCTCCGGATTCCCCGTGGGCGCGACTGTCGTAGGCCACCACGTCGAATCCGCGTTTTTGAAAACGGCTGATCACGCCCGCTCCGCTCGCGCGGTTGTCCGCGACGCCGTGGAGGTAGATCAAGGTTCCCCGATGTTTGCCGGTCGCGTCGCCGCGCCAGCCTTGGAGGCTGACTCCGTCGCCCTTGAATGTGACCGCATGGCACTGCGGCGGCGGCTCGGCCGTGACCCGGCGGTGTGGGGGATGCAGGATCAACGCCGCGCCGATGCGTGGAAGCTGGCTTGCCGTCACTCCCACTAGCAGGAAGATGACCAGGCCGGCGATGAGTCGATTTCGTGCGCGCTTGGTCATGAAGGTGGTGGGGCGGGCTGGATCAACGAGCGTTAGTCCTGGACCCATCAGGATTTGCCGCTTCCATTTTCTTGATCTGTCTGAGGCAGTAGATCAACGGGATCATTCCGATCACGCCGAACGAGCAGTCGATCAAACGCCAGTAAAACGGGATGCCGCGAATCGGTCCGCAGATCAAGGCGAGGGGAATGACTGCCAGGCACGCGGCGATGCCGGTGTAAATCGTCGCCCGACTTGAAAGTGGATTGATGAAAGGACCGATGAAGAACGCTGCGATGACAAGGTGGCCGAATGCCAGCCAGTCGGTGCCGTAGGCGATCCACGGGAAATCGGCGTAGGTGGCTTCCAGTCCGTGCCGAACGGTGAGAATCCAGAATTGCAGACCGCTGTATCCCTCGGGAGATGTCGCTGCGCCGACTCCCAGCAGCTGCGACAGGATCCTCAGTTCCCACAGCAGTGGAAACGCCGTCACTCCACTGATCACCAGGCCGACGATGAATAAAAGCATGGAGGCGCGGTATCGGAACAAGGCGGATTGGTGATTCATGGTGGCTTCGGGAAAACTACGCGGGACGGACGTCGCACCAGCCGTTGTTCCAGAAGACCCGGAGTTCGACTTGATAGAGTTCGCTCAGGCGGGCGGAGGTAATGACGTCCCGCTTGTCACCGTCGGCGAAGATCCTGCCGTTTTGCAGCAGGACGATGCGTTGGATTTCCGGAGGGATTTCCCCGGGGTGGTGGGTGACGAGCACGAGATCCCGTCCCAGTTCTAGCAGGGATCGCAGTGTGCCGGTGAGCTGGAGGGCCGCGGCGAAATCGAGGGCGGTGGAAGGTTCGTCGAGCACCAGCACTTCGGGATCATGGACAAGGGCGCGGGCGATAAGGATGCGCCGCCGTTCACCGGAGGATAGTGTTCCGAACTCCCGGTCTGCCAGGTCCGCGACTCCCAGCAATTCCATGGACCGCAGGGCGTGTTCCTTGTCGGTTTGGGAAAACCGCATGTCCCGCGTCCGACCGTAAGCGCCGCGCAGGGACGAGAGCACGGCATCGCGGGCGAGTTCGCCGGGATCGAAGCGCTCGACTTCCTCCGGCATCACCACGCCGATCCGGTGGCGGAGTTCCTCAAGAGACCAAAGCTCTTCGCCGAACAAACGGCAACTTGTCGCGGGATCCGCTTCAGGCCTGACTTCGCCGGTTAGCAGTTTGAGAA
>JFJP01040362.1_pt1 | contig 11970 bp, 8 predicted proteins | sample 431651 | NCBI WGS metagenome assembly JFJP01 (sample SAMN02602958, study PRJNA72255) | Microbial mat metagenome, whole genome shotgun sequencing project. | biome: fresh water; feature: sink hole; material: water; isolation source: purple microbial (photo- and chemosynthetic) mats found in... | reverse complement strand
ACAATGTAATCTTCATCAAGGCCACCCATATTATACATGGCAATGCTGTTGAAACCCATAGCCTTCACACTGCTGGCAAACTTAGAGGCTGCCGTTTCCGACATCAGTGACCCGCCACCCTGGTTCCACTGGATGTGCAAGCCTGGGAACCCGGCCTTTTTTACTTCATCGCGGAAATAGTCAAGCGCCTTACGCGCCTCTTTCTCATTATTGCCAAAGCTTTCAAGGAGTTTGTTCACACTGAATATTGAAAATACCGGTTCGCCGTTTATTTTAAAGTAGTTTGGTTGTTTGAAGTACTGGTTGATGATCCTGTCCACTATGATCTGATAGTTTCTCCCGTCCACTTTTGCATTCCATAATATATCTGTATTGTCCTTGTAGCGGTGATAGTTCCAGTAATTGTACTTCACATCGTGGTTGGCCCACATGACGTAAAACTGCATCTTTCCATTGTTCCTTGCTTTCAGGAACCCATCGTTTAGGGCGCTTTCCAGGTAAGGACCCCCTTCATACCAGTACCAGTCGAATACAAATACATTTACCCCATGGTCAGTGGCTGCATCAATCCATTTTTCCACCACCTTTGGATCATTGTCCATTTCATAACCCCAAAGAGGCTGACGTGGCTGGTAGTGTCCGTCGAAACGCGGATTACCCTTTTTAATTACTTCCCACTCACCTGTGCCTTCCGGCCAAAGCTTCTCCATTCCCAATGAATCGTTGTGGCACGATGGCCATATATATGCCGCCACATAATAGTCGTTTTGCACGGGTTTCTCTTCCTGTTGAGGAGATGGAGCAGTCGGCGAACATCCTAATAGAGTAATTAACACTACTAAAGCACTGACTGTGACCGATAAGTTTTTCATTGCTATAAAATTTTCATTAATATAATAAAATTCTCTGGATGCAAGACTTGAGGTACCTAAATATATTTCCATAATTTGTAAGACAGAGAAGCTAATGACCCTTAATGTAAATGGCACACGAATTACAATAGAGGCGAAACGGATGAAATAGGAGAATTCTATTTGATTATTTGGCCTTGTTGGTTAATATTATAAGTATTGCCTTTAAGTTTAACAGATGTCTTACCAAAAATAAAGTTACCGGTTTCCTCGAATTGCATCGGAATTACAGTTCTCCCGCTTTTATCGATAAATCCGAAAAGACCATTTAATTTAACCGCGGCCAGACCCTCGCTAAACTTTTTTGCAGCCTCATACTTTGGACTAATAATTTCTTCCATGTTATAATCAATGAACCCAAATTTCCCATTGTCGCTGACAATTGCCATATCCTCGTAGAAAGAGTTATCAATAAAATCATAACCTGTTGTAATTACTCCCTTTGGATTTGCCAGAAGATATTTTTTATCGAGAGTTAATTTGTAGACTCCGTGTTTATCATACCAATCAGCACGATCGTAAATTACAGGAACTATCTCTTTGCCGGTACTGTCAATCAGACCGTATTTTCTCATACTTTTTGCTTGTGCTACGGGAGCAGGAGCAGCACCCCCCGGCAATTTTCTGACTATTTTGTTTTCAACTGGTTTTGTATCAATAACTATCTCTACTGAGGCTATTCCTCCAATAAAATGATTGATTATACCATATTTTAATGGAGTTATTTCTCGTCCCGATCCATTTATCAGACCTGATCCTTCTTCATTGGATGCTCTTATTACAAAAAGACCGTTTTGTGAAGGACTGAAATAGATGTATTTCATTGATGTAATATCTTTCCCATTATTGTCAACAATCCCAATCTTGCCATCTTTTTTTACCATAAAAGCTATCTTTGAAAGAGCTGATACCTCATCATATATCACAGGTATAAATTCTCTGCCTGTAGTATCCAGCATCCCTCTCAGATTTCCAATGTCAACTCGTACTGCACCATTCTCAAAATAATAAATGGTATTATATTTAAACGGTGTAAGTTCCTGCCCGTATCTATTCATAAGACCGCATCGGGTTCCAATACTATCTATGTTTGTATATGCTCTGAAAAGCCCATTTCTTACACCTTCCAAACTGACATATTTCAGAGGTGTAAGCTCTTTGCCTTTGTTATCAATCAATCCGTATTTTTTATCAATCTCGACAATTGCAACACCGTATTCGAATTTCAGGTTCGCATTAGTAACTCCCCCCTTGTCATATTTGATCGGAGTGACTTCCATCCCGGTATAATCAACTACACCCCACTTCCCTTTTAAGCTTACCCAAATCAATCCCTGATCGGGATACTTTACTTCATCATATTTTAACGGAATAACTTCATTACCTTTATTATCGATATATCCACGTTTCCTGGTTTGATCTTCATAAAAGCCAGTTTGTACATATGCAAATCCATTAATAAAGTCTTCAGCAGCTGTGTATTTTAGTGCGACCAGTTCTGTCCCGTTTTTGTCAATAAAGCCCCATTTATCATTAAGTTTCACAAGTGCAAGGTCTCCGGAAAACTTATTAATCTTGTTGTATTTTGGCGCTACTATTTCCTTTCCTGAATTATTAATAAGGCCAAGTTTAAAGGAGGGTGTTGTGCCAATCCCTACTCTTGCATATCCATCAGATTCAAAGTCATCTATGGCATCGTATTTCGGAGCGATGAGTTCATTCCCCAGAGTGTCGCAGATCCCAATTTTCCCGGCATTAAATACTCTGACAAGATTCCCATTTAAAGGTTTAAAACCGCTGTATGAAGTATTACTCTTGTTAATATAAAGTGTACTATTGTTAAGGATGACTTTTGCCAAACCTTTAATAAAGAATTCAGACCGGTCATATAATACCGGGATGACAATTTTGCCTGTTTTATCAATGAACCCATATTTACCCCCACTTACACTTTTGTTTTCAAGAACTCCGCCTGAATTAACAAGTGCTAAATCATCCTTGAAACCCCATACATAAGAATATTGTAAAGGGATAATTTCCTGCATGTTTTTATCAATGAAACCATATTTCCCATTCCTTACAACCTTGGCAAAGCCTCCATGAAATTCATCTATATCATTATATTTAGGTGAAATAAGGATCTTGCCCGATTTTGTATCAATTATTCCATAAAGGCTATCCTGTTTTACATAGGTTAAACCATCCCCATATCCAAAAATATTATCATATATAAGAGCGATAATTTCTTTTCCGGTTCTGTCAATTAGTCCCCATTTCCCACCAACTAGTTCACCTAAGCTATTTAATGTGCAGCCTGTATTTACATATGTTGAATCACCTCTGAAGATATTTGCTTTATCAAATTTTGGTGGAATTACTTCTTTACCAGTCATGTCTACAAAGCCAAACTTATTATTAAGTTTCACCATTATCAGATCTTCTGATGACTCATAAACTTCATCATAAACAGGGGAAACTACTTCTTTTCCGGTTTTATCAATAAATCCCCATTTACTATTAAGTAAATAAGTTGCATATCCTTTTTCAAAGAATGTAATTTCATCATACTTTAAAGGGATAACAATATCACCGTTTTTGTCGGTGTATCCATATTTTTTCGACAATCCAACACCTGAGAACCCTTCATGGTACTGACCTACTCTGTCAAATTTTTCTTCTTTTTTGTTTATTTTGAAATAGTTATCTCCAATATTTACAGAGGCAATTCCCGGATTATCCATTCCGAAGTAGAAGGCATAATCATATTTCAGGGGAATTACAACCTTACCTGTTTTGTCAATATAGCCATACTTCTTGTCACTTTCAACAACTGCAAGACCTTCATGAAATTCATTGATCCAGTCGTAGACCGGGGGTGCAAGTTCTTTTCCGGAGATATCTATTAAACCATATTTTTCATCTAACCGAACTAAAGCAATCCCATTATTAAAGCTTTGTATGTCAGAGTATTTTGGAGGAATAATCTCAACGCCCAGTTTATTAATTATGCCATATTTATAAAAACCCAACTCCCCAATAGTGTCATATACAGCCACTAAGGCCATACCGTGTGAGAAATTTTCAGCATCATCATATTTAGGTTTAATTACCTCTTTGCCAGTTTTATCAAGGTACCCGTATTGACCTCCAACATTGATTGCTTTAACAGAATCATAAAATATATTAGTTCGTACAAGTGATAAACCTTCTGAAAAGTGGGAAACATCCAGATATTTTAGTTTTATAATTTCTTTTCCGGTTTTGTCAATGAATCCCCAAAGCCCGCCCACATAAGCAAAAGCATCAACATCGAAAACCATACCTCTATTAACCGCTGCCAATCCATTATTGAACGAAGTTGCATCATCGTACCGATAAGGAATCACAGATTTCCCGGTCTTATCTATAAAACCAAATTGTGGTTTTCCTTTGAGTGTGTCTTCAATTGAAACAAGTGCTAATCCTTCGGAAAATTCAGCACACTCTTTAAATATTGGCTTTATAACTATTTTGTTTGTAACTGAATCTTTGTAACCAAAAAGCCAATTATCATACGACATAAATGGAAGTAATACCTGTTTGACCGGCGTGCTGATTTTCTGAATTACTTTGGGTTGTTGCGGAGAAGTAACAGGTTTGGTTGTTTGTGAAAATAAATTTGGGCTATATATAAACATAGCAGAAAGCAAGCAAAAGCTAATCTTCTTCATTTAAGGGAGGATTTGGATTGTTTAGTTTTATTTCTGGACTACAGCTTGGGTTAATCAAATATACGATAATTATATTACGAAGGGTAAATATTATGAATAACACGGGAAAAGAATATTTTAATTTTAAATCACCGGAAATCTGAAAAGTATGCCGTCTGTGTCCCGGTGCTTTAGCCGAAGCCTTCAAAGTAAAAGGAGGGGATGGTGCACTTTTTGCCGACATGGAACAAATGCTATTGAGCCTTACGCGTATAGCTGTACAAACTATTTCGGTGCCGGAAATTTGTCTCGGTACAGAAAACTAATTGTGCACAGATGCGAACATCTTGATGCAAGAACCATTATAAGCCTGTATTGGGATAAAGCGCATCCCGATATCCATCGGGACGGGAGCAAGACTGTGATAAATCCTATAAATTAAACCGTCAGTATTGGCGTTTCATTACATTTAGATTTCCAGTAAAATCAGAGAAATTACTCAGTCTTTTACACATCTGACAGAAAATCCGTTATTCTTTTTTATATAGCTTATTGCTACTTCTTTTGTATGTCCATAAATAAGAACATGATAGGCCTTTTCTGCATCCTTCTCATCAGAACACCACCACCATCCATTATACCCGAGTACATAGAAGTCACCATTTTCGTTTCGGTATCCGCCCGGGATTGCCGTAAATCCTGTTTCATTGGTTGATTGGGAGACTGGTTTTTGCCAATGAATAGTACCTGATTCTTTTAATTTATCTGCGGCTGTTGTCTCACCACCCAGAAATGTTGATAGCGTTATCCATTCTTTTTGGGAAGAGAGATGCCATCCTGAAGGGCAAACTTTATTTGCAGTTTCCCAAGTATATAAATACCCAAAGTTGCTTAGATGTTCTTCATTGTTTTCATATGCATAACATCCAATATCTGATTTGTAGGCAAGATTTTCAGCCATCCATGTTTGAGTGCCTATACTAACTGTTTTATATTGTCTTCCATCTCTGGTATCAGTATACGTTCCTGTCACCTGGGCAGACGTATACACTACAATCATCAAAAATGAGATTGTCATATACAAAGTTTTGTTTTTCATGGTGTCGACTTTATTAATTGACTTAATGATTATAAATTTATGAATTTACAGGGAATTTATCAAGTTAAAACATAAATGAAATTGGATGAAGAAGTTATTTTATGCTTATAATTTAAAGTTTTTCTTTATGAATTTCAAGGGTAATAGTAGGGGAAAGGAATAGGCAGTCGGGTCCAAATAGTCTTAATAGTTGATTTAGAAAATATTTAATAGCATTTAAAAATTTGTTTTCTGAATAAGCATAATAAGAGTTTGTAATTTTTATGGTCATGTTTAATTTTCCCGTAAATTTTTTTAATTGTTTCAGGTCTATTAATTTTTCTGTCCAATTTCCATTATAAGGATCGCAAGTGTTTGTGGGATGTTTCATTTTGTAAGTAATCTTACTTGTTTTCATATAATCAGTAACAATTTTTTCTATTTCATTTTTTCGCAGACCCCTGGTTTCTCTTGATAATAAAATAATCTCCTGGGTACTTAAATTTGGGAAGAGATTTTTAATAATTATACTCCTTTGCTCTAATATTGAGGTGTTTAGGAACCGGTCATTAATTCTGATATTCTTTTCGCATCCTTGATACTCAGCAATTTTATGAATTTTCTTAAGTCGTCGTACTATAAATAAATTTTCAGGATTAGCACCTGTCATGAAAAAAAGGGAAAAACTATTTAAATCTGAAATGGATTTTATCCAGCTTTCTAAATCATAGATGTGTTCTAAAACATCTAATGAACATATTAAATCCGGGTTAATTTTGAAGAGTTTTAAATTAACAATTAAATCATCAATATCTCCATGGAAATAGTGCTGAAGGACGATATTTAATTTGCCTGCAATGATTTTTGCATCAGTTACTGCGTTTATAAAAATATCATTATATACAATAGTTTTGAATCCCAATTCTTTTGCTATATAAGATAATATTCCGCATCCACCTCCATAATCAATGAAAGTACTTTCATTTAAAGGTTTATTTAGCTTGCTTAAAGCTTTTTTCAAAAGCTGTGAGTACGTTGAAATATAGAATAAATCGTTGTCACGGTATTTTTTTAAATATTCTCTTGTGTGGTCAGAAATGCTAATGTCCTGCAGATCAATAAGTTTTATTTTAAAAAATACCTTTTCTACGGAGTCGGTTATTGTATCAATTTCCATGAATTTTACTGGTGTTATTGATGCCAATAATTAGATACTAACATCTTCAGTCTATTTAATCAAAGTTAGGAAACTGGCTCTTATAAAAGAAGTCGAACCTTATATTTATTTTGAACCAGTTACCAGATCTGGTTGTATATAGTACTTCAGTTCAGTCCTATGAATTAGGTTTTTATTAATGATTTTAAAATTAACCTATGCCTGTTATGAATATTATGAGATGTCTTTTCCAGGGAAATTTGTCATGGGTAAAAGTATTGATAAAATATTTGAATTGTCTCGATAAAGTAAAATAGCTTGTTATTCCCTCTTATATTTTATTTATGCACCTTATTTTAATACACCTTGTAATTTCTTGTAATCTCCCACCATTTCCAGTCCGGTAATATTTGTGCTGTCTGCAAAAACAACATTCCCCTTTTTATCCAACATAGTAATCTTAAGTATAGCATCAATGCTTTCAGGAATTCTGCGATCCATTGAACCTTCAACCGGAGCTTTAAGCATACCTGAATTATTTGATGTTGCGTTTAGTATAAAGGTGTTTTTTCTATTCTCTATTTTTATCTCCACTATATTTGGATCAGAGATTTCCAGTTGCAGTTTTGTAGAGCGATAAGTCGCAAAGTTATGCATCTTATTGTCATGATAAAAAAACCCTAAAAATCCGGTAAATGATTTTCCCAGCCAAGGTATATCAGCAACTGAGAGCATAAATGAACTGTTGGAGTTACTGAAATGATTGCTTTGCATCCATATCCAGGCTAAAGGCATGCTTGATCCCCAATCCTTTTCAATGTATCCTTTGCCGCCATTAAAATTATATACTTCGTTGTTGATATTCAGTTTCCCTTTTAAGTTATTTGAAAGACTTATAACTCCATGATAACACTGCATAAAAGGTACGAAGCGATACCAACCCATTATTCCGGGATTCATCAACCTGCCCGATTTATACCCGACTTGGTCGGCCATTTCTATTTTTCCTGACACAAAGGAATTATTGTCCTTTAAATCAAGAACAATCATATCTTTTGAGAAATAATTATCTCCGATTTTTATTGAAAAATATTTTTTTGAAAATGAAAATTCCTCAATGGGAAATGAATAGTAGCTGGTCTGAGCTGTAACCCCGTTAATTAATTGAATAAAGGCATGTTTTTCCTTGCCATCCTCTGACAATGATATACCGGGAATTACGCTAAGAATGGCAGATCCATCTTCTGCAACCATTTTAAAGTACCAGCCTTCAAAGTATTTTCTTTTCTTTTGATTTCCTTGAAAAATAGTCGTATTACCAATTTTTCTAAGATTATAAAAAGGCAAGACTTTTTGCTGCGAGAAATTGATTTCCTTTTTTAAATCTTGCGCATGTGTGGAGATAAATGCAAAACATAAGACTACACTTATTAATATACTGAGAGTACGATTGGTTTTTATAAGCATTGCTGAACCTTTTTTTTCTTTATTTCATTCAATACACCTGCATTCGTTAACTCATTGCAGATTTAATAATTAAGTCTTATGAGTATCCCTCTATGTCCAGAAGAAGCTGATCAGATTACCCAAATGTCATTTCTGCGATGGCATTTTTTACTGCATGATACCTGTTGCCCAACTCTCTTTCTTTAATCATAGTTTACAATAGCTGATTAAGAATATTATTATTAAGTCTTGAATCATCTGTTTTCACTAATCCAGCCACAAATTACAGCTAATGGTTGGCAGTTTGGCTCGCCACTCATTGTTCCGGTTTGTTTTAAATATTGACGCCAAAGAGATAACCAACAAAAGCAGACAATACCATTGCTATGGTCCCCCAAACAACTATTCTGATGATAGCTTTTTTGATACCTGAACCTCCAGTTTTTGCTGATACTGCACCGAGTGTAATCAGGAACAATATGGTAAATCCGTAAAGGAAATACTCTATATTATGAACAGGGGCAAAGATCGTAACTATAAGAGGCAGAAGTCCGCCCACGGTAAAGGCTGTTCCTGAGCTAAAAGCCGCCTGAATAGGTTTCGCGTGATTTAATTCATTAATACCTAACTCATCCCTGATATGCGCTCCTAAAGCATCTTTTTTCATTAATTCCCTGGCTACTTGCAGGGCTGTTTCTTCTTTTAATCCCCGTTTCTCATAGATCTCTGCCAAAATTTTTAATTCATTTTCGGGCATGTCTTTAAGTTCTTGTTTCTCTCTTTCTATGTCAGCATTCTCAATGTCCGTCTGAGAACTCACTGAAACATATTCTCCAGCAGCCATAGACAATGCACCAGCAACAAGTCCTGCAATAGTTGCCAGTAATATTGGGTCTCTGGTTGCGCTTGCTGCCGCTACTCCAATTGCAAGACTTGAAATAGAAATAATTCCATCGTTTGCACCCAAAACAGCTGCCCTTAACCAATTGCTACGGTTAATGTAATGGTTGTCTAAATAATTGTCAATGGTTATCATTTTATTATTTGTCTGTTTGTTTTTAAATTACCCCCAGCGGGAATCTGTCTGTAAGCTTCCATTGAATTGCTCTAAACTGCCCCTGCAAAGGTAAAAATATCAAAAACAATGATAAAAGTATCATTAGATACTCTATGGGTATAACTCTGGTCAAAGTATTACCATTTCGCCGGAGATTACATGCAATATACATCAAACAGCCTCTAAAGATTCTTGTAATTGTCTTTCCTCTGCTGTGGGTTATAATTTCATCATGTACTATTTCCCTGTTATCTTTTGATCATTGTAAGTAGAAATTAGTATTTGAAATTGATTGGGATCATGTAGTAAAAATCAATAGGTTCTCCATCATAATAAGCAGGTGTAAATTTGCCTAATGTTTTAATAACTCTCACTGCTTCCTTATTAAGCTCACCATTAATTCCTTTAAGTATGTCAATATTTGTTATGTTCCCAAGTTTATTTATAGCAAATCTTACAATCACTCTTCCTTGAATCCCGAGATCTCGGGATATTTTAGGATATTTCGAGTTATTTGAGATATCCTGAAGTAATTTTTTATCGCCACCCTTATATTTTGGCATTTTTTCAAGTTCGAAATATGGTGTCTGATTCCCTAGACTATCATAGCATGTCCCATTTATGAATTTATTTTCATTGTATATTTCTTTTCTCTTTATCAATCCATTTTTCCAATATGTTTTGAGTTCTCCATGATTCTGATGGTTTTTATAATCAATCTCGCTTTTAATTTGCCCATTATCGTACCACTTAAATATTTTTCCTTCAATCTTGTTATCAACATAGGTATATTCTGATTCTAATTGCCCATTATCAAACCATGTAAGATGTTTTCCGGTTGCATTGCCACGAAAATAGTTATCTTCACTTTTTAATTGACCATTTATGTACCATGTAGTTGACTTGCCATTTCTCACGTAATTTCCATATTGATTACTAATATCCCAAACAAAAGATATTCCCTCATTATTTGTTGATTTAATGTAATTTGCCTCTGATTTTTTTTCATCAGTTATGTGGTAATAGGTTTCTTTGAGAGTTTCTGGACCATTTCCATTACTAATTATTACATACTGTTTTGCTACCGAAGGGTCTACAACTGAAGCTTTATATTCATCCAGGAACACCTTCTGTCCGGTCAATGTTATAGATAAGGATAGAGAAATTAGAAAGAGTAGTCTTTTCATGTTTTGCTAATTGGCTGGTTAATTATTAGTATCAAAGTATGATAATTTTTCGTAACTGAATACTGAAATATTTAGTTTGTCCAATTTTCTATACGGTTATATTTAGGCTGGGGCTAAAGATATCTATCTTGAGCCAATTGACTGGGTATGGATTGTATTTAAGGGAGTTGTCATAGTAAAGTTACAAACTACTTTATCATTGCGAGTTTAAAGGTTCAAAATTGATAAATGGCTAAGTATTTATCATTGAGCAGAAATGAATTAAACTGGGGTTGAAGCGATCGTGGTAGCAGCTTTATTTATCAGTCAAGAAGGCAGAGGTAATTTGCAAAAAAATGGTTATAATAAAATATAATTATTACGTAAAAGACTAACGTATATCTTTGCCATAAAGGTAGTTGGTCTTTTTTATAATTCTACCATCTAAGTCATAAAACACCCACTCCCCGTTTTTTTGGCCATTTTTAAATTGACCGACTGTGCATATTTTATTAGAGTTATAGCTAATAAATCTTCCATCCTTTTTATTGTTTATGAAGCTCATTTGGAAATAAAGGTCTCCTTTCTTTGAAATGTATAACCATCTACTTCTATTATCACAAGAATCGCTAACATATCCTATTCCCCAAATCGCACCATTTTTACGATAACTTATCACAATATTAATTGAATCAGGCATAGGAGAAAGAAGGTTAAGATAATCTTTGAATTGTGATAAAAGACTTGGATATTTAAATGGTTCGTAAATGTCCGGTCATTTTTATTTTTCCGGTTTTATAATAATCATTGACATGTACAACACCTCTATCCTGAAATGCAATACGATAGAATTTAAAATTTTTATAGTTTATTTCATCCCAATTTTTATCATAATAAATTGTGTCTCTATTTTGTCCTGCAGTATAATCTAAAAAGAAGATTAACAAAGACAACAGCATTAAAACTGTTTTCATATAGTCTTGTTGATTAATATTATAGCTATCAATAATGTGTAATTTTACAAATTTCTTTTAGGTTATACAAGTTAATATCTCTATCCTTCATGGTCGGATAGTTCGGGCGGATTGCCCCACATTTCACCGCATACGGCTCAAACACTCCAAAGGCAACAAACAAATGTTAGCTGGAAACGGAAATCTGTCACCTTCCCGATACTAAGCTATAGTGATCCAACCTTCCACATGGATGAAAGAAAGATATCAAGAGCACATCTTAAAAGGATACATTTGCAATCTTGAATAATGGATCTTAACTAAGGTTTCTTGCGACAGAGCTCCTGTGTTTATCATACCACCCAAGCCAGCTCCCATTGAATGTTGTTATCAAGTGGGTAACCTTGTCCCGACAGCTTCATACAAGGAAATCACTCTCCATCCGTGTAATGTGGTCGTAGCAACTTTTTTGTCATGGATATGAGATTATATCCTAAAACATTAATTTTTAACT
>JFJP01040240.1_pt1 | contig 11970 bp, 6 predicted proteins | sample 431651 | NCBI WGS metagenome assembly JFJP01 (sample SAMN02602958, study PRJNA72255) | Microbial mat metagenome, whole genome shotgun sequencing project. | biome: fresh water; feature: sink hole; material: water; isolation source: purple microbial (photo- and chemosynthetic) mats found in... | reverse complement strand
AGTTGAAACTAAGCACTAAGTAATTAAAACACAGGATAAGATTCCAATAATGCCACACCTCCTTATTCATAAATTAGCGTTTAAAGACCAATGGTGGCTGCAAAAAGTTCCCAAAGTTTGTATATATTTGTACAACCACCACTTTTCGCTATTGACTTTTGCCAATGCGCCTAAGAAAATTCCGATCTTAGGTTTAGGTATAATTGCGTATTACACCTAGAGTTGATTTTAGCATTAACATATTAAGATGTCCAGACAAAATATCATTTGCAACAAATATATTTTTCAATTTGAATTATAGTCTTTTAAGTTGGATTAGATACTAGGCGCGAGGAACCGAAGCCTATGAATATTAGGTGAGTCACGAGCAACAAAAGGAATTTTCTCTAAGAATTAGGTAGTAAATAAGTTTTTAAGATGGATTCCCACTTTCGTGGGACCCAAAACGCACTGTTAAAATAGGCAGCAAACAACGTAACTATTCAGATCCTCAGTTTAAAACTTAAAGACTTTCAATAATTTTTCTATCTCGAATTTGCGCTTCTTTTTTAGCCATATTCATGTAAAAACCCGTTCCAGCTGGTATCAACCTACCAACAATTACATTCTCCTTTAAACCAACCAATTTATCAAGTTTCCCAGCCACGGCAGCTTCCGTTAAAACTTTAGTTGTTTCCATAAAAGAAGCGGCAGATATAAATGAGTTCGTTTGCAATGACGCCTTAGTAATACCTTGCAAGACCGGTTCGCCGCGAACGATTTCCTTACCATCTTTCAGAAGTTTTTCATTAATATCTTCAAGTTCTATAGCATCAACTAATTCACCTACTGTAAAAGTAGTATCACCAGAATGAGTAACTTCTACTTTCTGCAACATTTGACGAATTATAACTTCAATGTGTTTATCATCAATTTTTACACCTTGTAACCTATAAACAGCCTGAATCTGTTCAACCATATATCTTGCAAGAGCTTCGACACCCATAACTTTCAAAATATCTTGAAGAACAGGATTGCCATCAATAAGCATATCTCCTCTTTTTACAAAGTCACCTTCATTTACGACAACGTGTTTTCCTTTAGGTAACATATATTCGATTGGCTCAGATCCATCAGATGGATGTAAAACAACTCTTCTCTTTGATTTATAATCTTTGCCAAATTCAATACGCCCATCTACTTCTGCAATCACTGCATGATCTTTAGGCCTCCTTGCTTCTACAAGTTCAGCAACTCTCGGTAGACCACCCGTAATATCTCTTGTTTTCGTTGATTCTCTAGGAATACGAGCAACGATATCTCCAGCAGCTACTTCTGAACCATCAGTTATACTAAGCACCGCATTTACTGGTAAATAATATTTAGCTTCTAAACCATTTGATAATTCAATTTTTTTGCCATTAGAATCAAGCAATTGTATACGTGGTCGTAAATCAGCGCCTTTTGAATATTGTTTAGATTCAATAACTACCTTACTTGAAATCCCAGTAGTATCATCCATAACATCTCTAACTGACAAACCTTCTATCATATCGGTAAACACAACTTTACCTGATTTCTCTGTAATGATTGGAATAGTATAAGGATCCCATTCAGCCATTTTTTGCCCTTTTTGAACGATATAACCATCATCAACCATCAACCTTGCACCATAAGGTATTTTATTTCTTGAACGTTCATTACCTTTATCATCCACTAACAATACTTCACAAGCACGGCTCATAACAATCTGACGTCCTTCAGAATTAACAACTAAATTACGACCTGTAATTTTGACCTTTGCATCATAAAAAGCTTCCACGGAGGACACTTCAGCTCCTTTTGTAGCAGCCCCACCAATATGGAAAGTTCTCATGGTAAGCTGAGTACCTGGTTCACCAATAGATTGCGCAGCAATAACACCTATAGCTTCACCTATAGAAGCTATTTTTCCTGTTGATAAGTCACGACCATAACATCTAGCACATGTACCAGAACGTATTTTACAAGTAAGAACAGATCTAACCTTAAGAAAATCTATTCCAGAAGATTCTATAGTTTCTAATTTTTCTTCATCGATTAACTGACCAGCAGAGATCATCAGTTCATTTGTCACTGGGTGATAAACATCAACTGTCACTGATCTTCCTAAAATCTGATCAGCTAGAGATATAACAACCTCACCACCATCAATTATAGTTTTTATTTCTATACCATCTGTTGTACCACAATCGTATGAAGTGATAATACAATTCTGAGCTACGTCAACTAATCTTCTAGTCAAATATCCTGAATTCGCAGTTTTTAAAGCAGTATCAGCAAGACCTTTACGCGCTCCGTGTGTAGAATTAAAATATTCTCTAACAGTTAGCCCCTCTCTGAAATTTGAAATAATAGGAGTTTCAATGATTTCACCAGAAGGTTTCGTCATAAGACCTCTCATACCAGCGAGCTGTTTGATCTGAGCAGCAGATCCTCTAGCACCTGAGATAGCCATCATATGAATTGAGTTTAACTTTTGTACATTATTTTTGTGTGCTCCAGAAGGTTTTGCAATGTCTTCCATCATATCACCAGCAACCTTATCAGTACAAGCTGACCAAGCATCAACTACTTTATTAAACTTTTCTCCAAAAGTAATTAACCCCTCAGAATATTGCTGTTCAAATGCTTTTACTAAAGCTGATGTTTCTTTTATATGCTTTCCTTTTGAAGTCGGTATCACCATATCATCCATACCAAACGAAATACCAGATTGACAAGCATATCTAAAACCTAATTGCATCAAATGATCTGAAAATATTACCGTAGCCTTCTGTCCACAATAACGATAAATAGAATCAATGGCATTAGAAATTGCCTTTTTTGTCATCTGCTTATTTACTAATTTGAAATCAATATTCAAATCACCCCTAGGCAATAATTCTCCAAGAATCAATCTACCAGGCGTTGTGTCTACTACACTCTCAACGTACTCCCCTTCTGAATTAATAATTTTCATACGGAACTTAATCTTAGAATGCAAAGTAACTACTTTTTCATGAAGAGCAAATTCAACTTCAGCCATATTAGCGAAAATCATTCCTTCACCAGGTTCATTTGCAAGCTCAAGGGTAAGATAGTATAAACCAAGAACAACATCCTTATCCGCAGAAATAATAGGCTTACCATTCGCAGGACTCAATATGTTGTTTGTGGACATCATGAGCACTCTAGCTTCAAGCTGAGCTTCTATAGACAGAGGAATATGCACAGCCATCTGATCGCCATCAAAATCGGCATTGAACGCAGCGCAAACAAGTGGATGTAATTGAATAGCCTTACCTTCAATAAGCAAAGGTTCAAAAGCTTGAATTCCAAGTCTATGTAAAGTTGGAGCCCTGTTTAGCAGCACTGGATGCTCACGAATCACTTCCTCTAAAATATCCCAAACTTCTACTCTTTCAGCTTCTACAATCTTTTTAGCTGCTTTAATAGTAGTTGCTATTCCATAAAGCTCAAGTTTTGAATATATAAAAGGTTTAAATAATTCAAGCGCCATTTTTTTCGGCAAGCCACATTGATGCAATTTTAGCTCTGGACCAACCACAATAACAGAACGCCCTGAATAATCTACTCTCTTACCAAGTAAGTTTTGTCTAAAACGCCCTTGTTTCCCCTTTAACATATCGCTTAAAGATTTCAATGGACGTTTGTTTGGGTTTTTAATAACTTTACCACGACGACCATTATCAAATAAAGCATCAACAGACTCTTGTAACATTCTCTTTTCATTACGAATAATGATGTCTGGAGCTTTTAATTCAAGCAATCTACGTAAGCGATTATTTCTATTAATAACTCTTCTATATAACTCGTTCAAATCAGATGTAGCAAACCTTCCTCCATCAAGCATTACAAGAGGTCTGATTTCAGGAGGAATAACAGGCAATACATTAACTATCATCCATTCAGGCTTGTTACCAGACATAAGAAAATCTTCAACAAGCTTTAAACGTTTAATTAATTTTTTCTTTTTAGTTTCAGAATTAGTTTCATGAAGTTCGACTTGCAGTTGCTTACTTAACTCTTCTAAATTCAGTTCCGAAAGAAGACGTTGCACAACTTCGGCACCTATTAAGGCAACAAAACTATCTTCACCATATTCATCTTGCGCCTTAATATAGGCATCATCACTTAACAAATCGCCTTTTTGTAATGGCGACATACCAGGTTCAATAACTACATAATTTTCAAAATATAGGATTTTTTCTAAATCCTTCATCGCAATATCAAGCAGAGTGCTTATTCTAGACGGAAGAGACTTTAAGAACCATATATGAGCAACAGGCGCTGCAAGCTCTACATGACCCATTCTCTCTCTTCTTACTCTTGAAGTTGTAACTTCAACACCACATTTTTCACAAGTAATACCTTTATATTTCATGCGTTTATATTTACCACATAAACATTCATAATCCTTTACAGGACCAAAAATTCTAGCACAAAACAACCCTTCTTTTTCAGGTTTAAAAGTACGATAATTAATCGTTTCAGGTTTTGTCACTTCTCCAAAAGACCAAGATCTTATCTGCTCTGGACTTGCAATATTTATTTTGATTTGATCAAATTGCTGAGTACTGCTCAATTGACCGTAAAAATTAACTTTCGTTGACATAATAGTTCTTCCTCAAACTTAAAATCTTGCGATCTTGCTTTTAAAATTAAGTAATACCAGTAAAAACAGTACACATCAAAACTCGATGTGTACTGTGATAGCTAAACTTATTCTGAAGTTTCTTCTAGTAATTGTACATTCAAACAAAGAGATCTAAATTCTTTAATCATAACATTAAATGACTCTGGTATACCCGATTCAAAATTAGTATCACCCTTAACAATAGTTTCGTAAATTTTGATTCTTCCAGCAACGTCATCCGATTTAACCGTTAACATCTCCTGCAATGTATAAGCTGCCCCATAAGCTTGCAAAGCCCAACATTCCATTTCACCAAATCTCTGACCACCAAAATGAGATTTACCGCCTAGAGGTTGTTGTGTAACTAAACTATAAGGACCGATAGAGCGAGCATGTATTTTATCATCAACAAGGTGGTGTAGTTTTAAAATATACTTATAACCAACTGTTACATCACGATCAAAATATTCACCCGTTCTACCGTCAATAAGTTTTACTTGACCAGAAGGATCTTGATCAGCCAATTCTAACATCTCCTTAACATGCTCAACTTTAGCTCCATCAAATACAGGAGTTGCAAAATGAACTCCTTGTTTGATTTTGTCACAAAAATCAACGAACTCTTCTTTCGTCAGTTTTTTAACCATAGAAGTAATATCACTATGGCCATAAATTTTATAAACAAAATCTTTAATTGCATCAATTTCTAGTTCGTTTTTGTTGTAAGCATTTAACATATTACCAACTTTAAAACCCAAATTCTTTGCAGCCCATCCTAAATGAGTTTCTAAAATCTGACCAACATTCATCCTAGAAGGTAATCCAAGTGGATTTAGCACCACATCAACAACAGTACCATCTTCAAGGAAAGGCATATCCTCTTCTGGCATGATACGTGATATCACCCCTTTATTACCATGACGACCAGCCATCTTGTCACCAGGTTGTAACTTGTGTTTTGTCGCTATAAACACTTTTACTACTTTCAAAGCTCCTTGAGGCAAATCATCGCCACTTTGAACCTTCTCAACCTTGCTAGTAAATCGTTTATTCAACTCATCTTTCTTTTCATCATATTGCGTTTTAATCTGTTCAATTTCACTCATCACGACGTTATCTTCAACAATCAACTGCCAATATTGCCCCTTAGACAAACTAGATAGCAAAGCTTTATCAATCGTGGCACCAGCTTTAACAGATTTAGGACCAGATAGTATTTTCTGACCTTCTAAAATACTCTGCAAACGCATAAACACAAAATGATCAATAATAGCTACTTCATCATCCCTATCTTTTGCTAATTTTTCAATTTGTTGTTTTTCAATTGTAATCGCTCGCTCATCTTTCTCTACACCTCTACGCGAAAGAACTCTAACTTCAACAACAGTACCAGAAACTCCAGGTGGAACATATAAGGAAGAATCCCTAACATCAGAAGCTTTCTCACCAAAAATTGCTCTAAGTAATTTTTCCTCAGGAGTCATCGGAGATTCGCTTTTCGGAGTTACTTTACCCACTAGAATATCGCCAGATTTTACTTCGGCTCCAACATGCACAATACCAACTTCATCTAAATTACGCAGGTTTTCCTCACCTACATTTGGCATATCTCTCGTAATCTCTTCAGGCCCAAGCCTTGTATCTCTTGCAACAACCTCAAATTCTTCAATATGGACAGATGTAAAAACATCATCTTTTACTATACGTTCAGAGATTAAGATTGAATCTTCAAAGTTGTACCCACTCCACGAAAGAAACGCAACTAGTACATTTCTACCAAGAGCAATCTCACCATTGTCAATAGCAGGGCCATCAGCAATCACTTCACCACGCCTTACTTGATCACCAACATTAACAAGAGGTTTTTGATTAATACAAGTATTATGATTTGATTTCCGGAACTTGAGCAATGAATATATATCCACCTCTGGCGCACCATTTTTCTTACGTTCCAAAGTCCTAATAACTATACGTGTAGCATCTACCTGCTCAACAATACCATCATTCAATGCTACTACCGCAGCACCAGAGTCTTCAGCTACAACCCCTTCAATTCCTGTACCAACAAGGGGAGCATCAGTTTTTATTAATGGCACTGCTTGTCGTTGCATATTCGAACCCATAAGAGCCCGATTCGCATCATCATTTTCCAAAAATGGAATCAAAGATGCGGCAACTGAGACCACCTGCATAGGCGTTACATCTATAAAATCAACCTGAGAAAGTGGCACAGTTACGAAGTTTCCCGACTCAACTCGACAATTAACTAGTTCTGATTTAATCCTACCATCTGGTTGAATTTCCATATCAGCTTGAGCAATTTTATATCTCCCCTCTTCAATAGCAGAAAGATAAACAACCTCATCTGTTACAAACCCTTCTACAACTCTTCTATATGGACTTTCTATAAAACCATGTCTATTAATTCTAGCATAAGTAGCCATAGAGTTAATCAAGCCAATATTTTGACCTTCCGGAGTCTCGATTGGGCAAATACGCCCATAGTGAGTAGGATGCACATCGCGAACTTCAAAACCAACACGATCACGACTTACACCACCAGGTCCAAGGGCTGACAACCTCCTTTTATGAGTTATTTCCGACAATGGATTAGTCTGATCCATAAATTGAGAAAGTTGCGAAGTACTAAAAAACTCCTTAACAACCGAAACTAAAACCTTAGAATTAACTAGATCATGAGGCATAACCGCATCAATATCAACTACCGACATTCTCTCTAATATAGCCTTTTCCATCCTGACTAAACCAATTCTAAATTGATTCTCTATCAGTTCACCAACGGATCTAACCCTTCTATTACCTAAGTGATCTATATCATCTATAGAGCCCTTACCATCTTTAAGATCGACTAACAACTGTACAATAGTTTTTATATCATCCTTAGTCAGACAAGTATTTTCTTCGTTTATAGCCAGATTAAGTCTAGCATTCATCTTAATTCTGCCGACTTCAGAAAGATCATACCTGTCACTATCAAAGAATAAACTATTGAACAAAATACCACCAGCTTCAACAGTGGCCGGCTCTCCTGGTCTCAAAACTCTAAATATATCCATTAAAGCAGCACCTTGATCCTGATTCTTATCAGCAAACAAAGTATTTCTTATATAAGCATCACCTTGATTAGAAACTTTCAGAACAGAAAGAGTTTTTATACCAGCGCTATCGACCGCAGCTAAAATATCTTCAGTTATCTGCACCCCTATTTTCGCTAATACTTCGCTACTTGATTTATCAAGTAAATCATTACCTAAATAAGTACCAAGCAAATTACTATTTGGTACAACAACCTTTTTCAGCCCATCTTCTGCAAACTTTCTAGCAAGTCTTGGAGTGATTTTTTGACCAGCTTCCAAAACTACTTCATTATTTTCTGCATTTACAAGATCATAGTTCAATCTTTGAAGAGTTACCGTTTCTACCTGAAAATCTGTTACCCAACTTTTCTTTTTTAATTCATAGCTTGTGGTTGCATAATAACTGGTCAATATTTCAGAAGATGACATACCAAGAGCTAGAAGCAGAGTAGTAACAGGCAACTTTCTTTTTCGGTCAATTCTAAAAAAAACCGTATCTTTTGCATCGAATTCAAAATCCAGCCACGACCCTCTGTAAGGAATGATACGAGCAGAATGCAAGAACTTTCCAGAGGAGTGAGTTTTACCATCATCGTGATAGAAAAAAACACCTGGAGATCTATGCATTTGAGATACCACAACCCTTTCGGTACCATTAATAACAAAGGTTCCGTTGTGAGTCATCAAAGGGATCTCTCCCATGTATACTTCTTGTTCCTTAATCCCTTTTATTTCTTTAGCTCCTGTTACTTCATCCACTTCCCATACGCTCAGACGAAGCGTAACCTTAAGAGGCGCAACAAAACTCAAACCTCTTTGTAAGCATTCTTCAACATCATATTTCGGAGCATCAAAATTATATTTTACAAAGTCTAAACTTGCTGTGTTTGATTGATCTTTTATTGGAAAAATTGAACATAGAACCGACTGCAATCCTTTATTTTTCTTGTTGGATTCAGAAATTCCAAGCTGCAAAAAACTATCTTCGTAAGATTTTTTTTGTATTTCAATCAAATTAGGTATCGAAGCGACTAATTTAATTTTACCGAAGTTTTTTCTAAAACGCTTACTTGTTTGTAAGGATTGCGCCATATGATCTCCAGATATTTATATAATTTTTGTATATTTCCATCAAAAATGAATTGCATTATCTTAAATAAGTACATTTCAAAATATTAACAGAATCAGTAATTTCTTTCTTATAAAGGTAATTTTAGTAACAACACTTCTAAACAACTGTTAACCAAAATGTGGTTAAACAAATATTTGATCTAACTTAGACTTTAATTTTTATTTTACATCAGCAAATAAATTTAAAAATATCTACAAATTAACCTTGAATTTTAAGTGTAATCACCTATTTAGTTACATTTATCTTTAACTATACGCCAACTTTCAAATAAACATAATTTTGTTTATTTTTACAACCAACACAAAGCTATCAATCTAAAAATACTACAAGTCTAAAAACAAGTTTTACTGATTTATTGAATATTTTAGAATAACTTTGATATCGCAACCAAAATACCCCCCAAAACTTTTCTTAACTTCTGACGAACAAGTATAATAAATAGACTGATATACTTGTTTGTCAATAAGTTTAAATAAGTAAAGCCTTGAGGCCTTCTTAATTACTTCATTTCTACTTTAGCACCAGCAGCTTCAAGTTTAGCTTTAATATCATCAGCTTCCGCTTTTGATACAGCTTGTTTCACAGGAGACGGAGCACCATCAACTAAATCTTTAGCTTCTTTTAAACCAAGATTAGTAATCGCTCTAACAACTTTTATTACTTCGATTTTCTTTTCTCCAGAACTTACTAAAATCACGTCAAAGTCTGTTTTTTCAGCCACCGCTTCAGCAGCTGACACAGGAGCCGCAGCTGCTACTGGAGCCGCAGCAGACACACCCCATTTTTCTTCTAAAAGCTTAGAAAGCTCTGCAGCTTCCATTACCGTAAGAGCAGAAAGCTCGTCTACTATCTTTGTTATATTAGCCATAATAAATTACCTCTTTTGACTTTGTAAATTAAAATTAATTATTTTTTTCTGCATAAGCACGCACTACTCTAGCAAGAGAACCAGCCGGAGCTTGAACTATTCTTGCTAAATTTGAAGCTGGAGCCTGTAGAATACCGACAATTTTACCTCTAAGCTGATCAAGCGACGGCAGTTTAGCTAACTGCTGCACTTCACTTACACTTAGAATTTTGTCATTCACTATACCACCAATAACTTTTAAATTATCATTAGCTTTAGCAAATTCAACCACCCCTTTCGCAGCAGCTACTGGATCTTTAGAATAAGCTATAGCTGTTGGCCCAGAAAAAATCTCTGGATTGTGCTCTAGCTTAGCATTAGCAGCTGCTATTCTTGATAGTGTATTTTTTATTATTTTAAAAGACGCACCATTTTCTCTTAAGGATTTACGCAAATTCGTAACTTGTAAAACCGTAAGCCCATGATAGTGAGTAACAATTACAGAACTAGAATCTTTATAGATTTGCTCTAACTCCGAAACAAAAGTCTTTTTTTCTGATCTTAACACCTTATATTCTCCAAAAATTTCTACTGTGACACTGTTGACAAATCGACCTTAAGAGACGGCCCCATAGTAGAAGATACATGAATCTTTCTTAGGTAAGCTCCTTTTGCGCCAGCTGGTTTCGCCTTAACAACAGAATCTATAAAAACCTTAGCATTTTTCAGTAAATCACCTTCTGTAAACGATATTTTACCAATCCCAGCATGAATTATCCCGCCTTTTTCAACCCTATACTCCACTTGTCCACTTTTTGCATTTTTTACCGCTGTTGCAACATCTGGGGTCACAGTTCCAAGTTTTGGATTTGGCATCAAACCTTTAGGACCAAGAACCCTCGCTACTTGACCAACTACACCCATCATATCAGGCGTTGCAATACAAATATCAAAATCTATCTTACCTGCTTTTATATCATCTATAATTTCAACAGATCCAGCAATATCAGCACCAGCAGCTTTTGCTTCAGCAACTTTATCTTCTTTGCAAATAACAGCCACCCTTACATCCTTACCAGTACCAGCAGGCAAAGAAACCATACCTCTTACCATTTGATCCGAGTGCCTTGGATCAACACCAAGATTAATCGCAATATCCAAAGTCTCATCAAATTTAACAAAGTGAGACGATTTAGCTAAAGCTATTGCCTCTTGCAGAGCATACTCTTTTGTTTTATCAATTAATTTTTTTGCAGCAGCTATTTTTTTACCCATAAGATTTTTTCTCAGTCCTTAATTATATATCACCTTAGATTTTATTAGTTTTTTATTACTTCAATACCCATAGATTCGGCTGTTCCTGCTATAATTTTTGCAGCAGATTCTATATCATTTGCATTTAAATCCTGCATTTTAATCCTAGCAATCTCTTCGCAATCAGCCATAGTAACAGTACCAACTACAGCATCTTTTTTTGTAGCTGAAGAGCCTTTTGTTACCTTTGCAAACTTTTTCAAAAAGAAAGAAGCTGGGGGAGTCTTTGTAATAAAGTCAAAACTCTTATCAGCATACACGGTAATAACTACAGGCAAAGGCGTTCCAGGCTCCATAGAGCTAGTTGCAGCATTGAAAGCCTTGCAAAATTCCATAATATTAACACCTTTCTGACCAAGAGCTGGGCCTATAGGAGGCGCAGGATTAGCCTTACCAGCAGGTATTGTTAATTTAATGTAACCATCTATTTTCTTTGCCATTTTATCACTACCTTAAAAACTTATATCTTCAATTAATTATACGCAATTTTTATTTCTTACACAGGTCGCTATTTTTTTATCCCACAAACACTAAACACGCAAACAAACTCACTACCCCTTCTTTACTTGATTAAAACTGAGCTCTATAGGCGTAGCCTTACCAAAAATAGAAACAGAGATTTTTAATCTTTGCGCTTCAACGTCAATCTCTTCAACAAAACCCGAAAAACTGTCAAAAGGACCATCTATAACCTGAATCTTATCACCAACATTATACAAACTCGAAGATGTAGCATTCTTAGTCTCCGATTCTAATTGCTTAAATATCCTCTCAACTTCATCTTCACTCATGGGATTTGGAGTAGTTTTAGTACCCAAAAATCCTGTTATCTTTGGTACACTTTTTACCAAATGCCAAGATTCATCCGTCATCTTCATTTTTATAAGAACATAACCAGGCATAAACTTTTTTTCAGTTACAA
>JFJP01010512.1_pt1 | contig 11970 bp, 10 predicted proteins | sample 431651 | NCBI WGS metagenome assembly JFJP01 (sample SAMN02602958, study PRJNA72255) | Microbial mat metagenome, whole genome shotgun sequencing project. | biome: fresh water; feature: sink hole; material: water; isolation source: purple microbial (photo- and chemosynthetic) mats found in... | reverse complement strand
AACACCAAATGGCCGGTCAGCGCTGCTTGAATAGCAATCTCCGCCGTTTCGCGATCACGGATTTCACCGATCATCACCACATCGGGATCCTGGCGAAGGATGGCGCGTAGCGCGCGGGCAAAGGTGTAGCCAATTTCGGCATTCGCTTGAATCTGTGTGATGCCGTGAACCCGGTACTCGACGGGGTCTTCTACCGTGATGATTTTTTCGGCGCGATCGTTGATGCTCTCCAACGTGGCGTAAAGCGTGGTCGATTTTCCCGATCCAGTAGGCCCGGTGACCAACACGATGCCGTGCGGTTCGCCGGCCCAACGCCGAAAAAGAGCGAGATCGCGAGGTTCGAAACCCAATCGCTCCAAGCTCAACTCTTCGCGCTCTTTGGGCAACAAGCGCATCACGATGGACTCGCCGTGCACACCGGGCACAGCCGATGCACGCACATCGACTTCTCGACCACTGACGCGCGCCGACAATCGCCCGTCTTGAGGCAAGCGACGTTCCGCGATGTCCATGCCCGAAATCAACTTCACTCGCGACGCGACCGCGGCAAAACGAGAAAGCGGCAGCGACAGAACCGCGTGCAGAACCCCGTCGACTCGAAAGCGCACACTGAACGTGTCTTCCTCTGGCTCGACGTGGATATCGGAAGCACCCCGGTCCATGGCTTGAGCCAGCAAGTTGTTGACCAACTCAATCACCGGCGCCTCTTCGGCAAGCTCGCGGAGATGGCCGATATCGTCATCGTCGTCAGCGACCTGATTGGCGCGCTGAAAGGCATCGACCAGTCGCTCGATTTCCTGCATCCGCGCCAAACGCCACTGCCAGCCGGGCGTAAGTCGCGACTCAAGAAGCTCATTCACGCCGCAATCCAGCGGATCACGGGCCACCAGAAGCAGCGCACCTTCGCTGGTGCGCCAAGGCACCACGGCTTGATCGGCCCACCAGTCAGCAGAGATTCCGCCCGACGCATCATCGAGACGAAGCGCCTGGCTTTCTTGCGGCCACTCAGCCGAGGTCAACAGTGGGATGCACAGCTGCTCGGAAATGACCGGAAGCAGGGACTCCTCGGAAACGGCACCCAAGCGCACGAGTATCTGGCCCAGCCGACCGCCGATTTGCTGCTGCAATGACAAAGCGCGCGCCAAATCCGCAGGAACCAACAGCCCGCGATCAATCAGCATCTCGCCCAGTCTCTTGGGCTGGCCAACTTCGGAAACGACGGGGAGGGCCTGGGCGGCGGCAGTCTGGCTCATGCCCACATCTTACCCGCGCACTGCCACCACGCAGAAACAACACGGCCCGCATCAAGCGGGCCGTGGGCCTTGCCGATCAATGAAGGTCAGTGTCGCGTTCGTGCGAAAAGCCGGGTCAAGCGGTCTTTGGCCTGCAGTTTCTGCTTCTTCATCTTGGCCAGAGTCACGTCATCGATGGGGAGAACGCCGAGCTCCGCATCCATCACCTGGCTGTTGAGCTTCTGGTGTTGGCGGTAGAGCTGGCGAAATTCCGAATCGGTCTTGATCAAGGCTTCGACATCGGCGGGGGATTGACCTTCGAACATGGGATGACCTCCTTCAAACGCAAACGCCTCGGCACATGGGCTCGAGGCGTCGGGGTGGGACGGGGTCAGGTCGGGAAGGCTGGCCGCCTCGGGCCGCGCGCTGGAACGGCTTCGCAGGAAGCGCAACAGCGACGGCGGGATGAGGTCAGCGGTCATCGGCCTGGCTCGGTGACCAGAGGGAAAAGCCCCTCTGGGAAACCGACGCTACGCCGGGTTTTGGGTGTCGGCAAGCGGATTCTGGGCGTGTTTGCGCGGATTAACGGAGGCCTCACGGTCTACCCGTGAAGGCCTCACATGCCGCTAACGCTGTTCAGCGAAAAGCGTTCAATCCGCCTCAGCGGACCGTGATTTCCACCCGGCGATTGCGCGCGCGGCCCTCATCCGTGGCGTTGTCGGCAATCGGGTCTGCCTCCCCTCGCCCGTCGGCCTGAACACTGCCCGATGCGCCCGACTCTTTGAGGATGGCGGCCACGGCCTCGGCCCGGCGCTTCGACAGTGCCAAGTTCGCAGCATCTGCGCCCTGGCTGTCGGAGTAACCCACGATCTGCACGCTGCGGCTGCCCACATCCTTGGCAAGACGACGCAGGCTGGCATTGGCCTCAGTGGTCAGGGTGGCGCGGCCGCTGGAGAACGCGCTGCCGGCCAAGGTGTAGACGGTGGCAGCGCCCAGCTGACGCGATGGCGGCAGCGGGGCATCAGCGGCCATGGCCTCGGCCACCATCGAGCTGGCTAGATCGGCCTCTTGGCGGGCCAATTCGGCTTCACGGGTGCGACTGGCGGCCAGACGGCGGGCTTGGGCGGCTTCGGCCTGCGCCTGCTCCGCCATCGCGAAGGTTTCAGCACGCGCCGTGCGCTCCATTTCAGCCTCTTCGGTCAGGCGCGCTGCCTCTTCTTGGCGGGCCAAGTTCTGTGTGCGCAGGCGCTCGGCCTCGCGACGGGCGCTGTCGGCTTCGCGACGGCTGGCGTCAATCAGGATCTGATCGCGTTCGCGGTCGAGAGACGCCGACTGCCTTGCCAAGGCATCGGCCTGCGCGGCAGCACTTGCCGCACGCACGCGTTGCTCAGCGATGTACAAGGCGGCGGGGCGCTGCTTGCTCTTGGCTAGACCCAAGGCCTCGATGGCCTGTGCGGCCCGCAAGCGCTCCACATCGCCCATGCCGGCGAGCTGGTCATCGGCGTCGAGTTGGGCCAGTTCGGCCTGCAGGCGCGCAACATCCGGGTCGACCGTATCGGCGGCATGCGCCACGGGAAGGGCCAACAGCAGGGCCAGTACAAAGGTATGGCGCATGGTCAGTCTCCCTGGATCAGAACGCGACGGCGAAGCTCGGCATTGCGGGCTCCCTTGGAATCCACTTCCGCCTCGAGCATGGCCCGACGTGCCTCGGCGGCGGCGTACTGCGCCGCAGCATCGGCCTGCTGGGCGAGGCTCAGGGCCTCTTCGTTGCGCCCCCGATTGGCCGCGTCACGCGCAGCATTCAATCGCGTGCGCGCCTCAGACAGCGCCTGCTGGGCAGGCCCGCGCGGGCTCAAGGCGTCGGCAGAGCGAACAGAACGATCCGCCGCATCCAGCTGGGCGGTCGGGGGCGGCACGCTGGCGCAGGCGGCCAGCAGAGCCGAAGCGAGGAGCCCGGCGCACAGGCCGGAACAAGTTTGGGATTTCATGAGGTCCTGAATCGCTTTTGGGGGTGGAACGCGGCTATTCTCGAAACCCTCTGCCGGTAACGCAACGCCTTTGAGGAGCCTACACCTATGGACATCGGCTATTTCCTGAAGCTGATGACGGAGAAAAACGCCTCCGACATGTTCCTGACCACCGGGGCGCCGGTGTACATCAAGGTGGAAGGCAAACTTTACCCCTTGGGCAATACCGGCCTTCCTGCCGGCATGGTGAAGAAAATCGCCTACTCGCTGATGGACGAAGGCCAAGTGCCGCAGTTCGAGCGAGATCTTGAGTACAACATGGCCATCGCCGTGAAGGACGCCGGGCGCTTCCGCGTCAACGTGTTCAAGCAGCGCGGCGAAGTGGGTATGGTCATCCGCGCCATCAAGAGCACGGTGCCTTCGCTCGAGCAGCTGCAACTGCCTGCTGTGCTCAAAGACATCATCATGGAGCCGCGCGGGCTCGTGCTGGTGGTCGGCTCGACCGGTTCGGGCAAGTCCACTGCCCTCGCCTCGATGATTGACTACCGCAACACCAATTCGACCGGGCATATCCTCACCATTGAGGACCCGATCGAGTTTCTGCACACGCACAAGAAATCCATCGTCAACCAACGCGAAGTTGGCCTCGACACGCACGCGTTCCACAGCGCGCTGAAGAACGCGATGCGCGAGGCGCCGGACGTCATTCTGATCGGCGAAATCTTGGATTCCGTCACCATGGAATCCTCCATCGCCTTCGCAGAAACCGGCCATCTATGCTTGGCCACGCTGCACTCGAACAACGCCGACCAAACGCTTGAGCGCATCCTCAACTTCTTCCCGGAGTCGGCGCACAAGAACATCCTGATGAACCTCTCCTTGAACTTGAAAGCGGTCATCTCGCTGCGCTTGGTGATTGGCAAGGACGGCAAGCGCTTGCCGGCCACCGAGATTCTCGTGAACACGCCGATGATTCGCGACCTGATCCGCCGCGGTCAGGTGCACGAAGTCAAAGAGGCGATGGAGAAATCGCTGCAGGAAGGCATGCACACCTTCGACCAGTCGCTGTTCAAGCTGTACAAGGACGGCAAGATCGACTTGGAAGAAGCCCTGCGCAAAGCCGATTCGCGCGATGGCTTGGCCCTGCGCATCCGCCTGTCGGAAGGCGCCACGGGCGAGCACGATCCCTATGCCGACGTGTTCGGCGGTGCAGGCGGCGCCTTCGGCTAAGCCGGAGGCGGTGCGTCGGGTTGCGCCTCAGGCGCAGCCTTCTTGAACGCCTCAAGCGCCATGCACGCCGCATCAATGCGCCGCGCGGTCGGAAATGGTGCCAGATCCAAGCCGAAACGCCGCGCGTTGTACAACTGCGGCACCAAGAGGCAATCAGCCATGCCCGGCTGGTCGCCTTCACAGAAATCGCCGGTCGTGGAGTTCTCGGCCAGCAGTGCCTCCATGGCTTGAAACCCCAGCCCCAGCCAATGGCGTACCCAAGCCTCGCGTTGCTCGGGTTTGGCATTGAACTCGCGTTCCAGATACTGAAGCACGCGCAGATTGCCCAGCGGATGGGTGTCGCATGCGATCAACTGCGCCATGCCGCGCACGCGGGCACGATCGCGCGCCAACGAGGGCAGCAGCGGCTTATCGGCAAAGGTTTCATCGAGGTATTCGATGATCGCCATCGACTGCCGAATCAGGCGCTGCCCATGCTGCAGCGTGGGAACGAGCCCCTGCGGGTTGACCTTGCGGAAGGCATCACCGTGCTGCTCACCGCCATCCCGAACCAAGTGAACGGGCGTGAGCTGGTAGTCCAATCCCTTCAGATTGAGCGCGATGCGCACACGGTAGGCCGCACTGGAACGCCAGTACGAGTAGAGCCGCAAACCGCCACTGACCATCGCACCTCTCTCCCGTGCCGTGTGGGCATTCCACCGCTGTCGCGACAAGCCGTCAGGGTTGACGGGTCATCACCTGCTCAATGGCGCCGAAGACACTGGCACCATCACGATCCAGCACTTCAATGCGCACAGTATCGCCAAACGACATGAAGGGCGTGGAAGGCTTGCCATCGCGCAAGGTTTCGATGGTGCGCTGCTCGGCAAAGCAGCTCGCACCCCGGTCTGTGCTCTGGTTAGCCACGGTGCCGGAACCCACGATGGTGCCGGCGCTCAGGGGGCGAGTTTTCGCCGCATGCGCGACCAACTGCGCGAAGCTGAATTGCATGTCCTCGCCAGCTTCGGGCGCACCAAACCATTGGCCGTTGATGTGCGTCAGCAAGGGGCGGTGCAACTTGCTGTCCTTCCAGGAATCGCCCAGCTCATCGGGTGTCACAAACACCGGCGAGAGTGCGCTGCGTGGCTTGCTTTGCAGAAAGCCAAAACCCTTCGCGAGCTCGTTAGGAATCAAGTTGCGCAGACTGACGTCGTTGATCAAGCCGATGAGCTGAATGTGATCGGCGGCCGCCTCGGTCGACACGCCATGCGGCACATCGTCAGTCACAATGATGATTTCGGCTTCCAGATCGATGCCGTAGGCCTCGTCGCGTACCAGCACGGGATCACGCGGGCCATAGAAGCCGGCGCTCACGCCTTGGTACATCAATGGGTCGCTGTAGAAGCTCTCGGGAACCTCGGCACCGCGCGCGCGACGCACGCGCTCCACGTGCGGCAGATAGGCCGAACCATCGACGAATTCATACGCCCGCGGCAGCGGTGCCGCCAAGGTTTTCATATCGACAGCAAACACGTCGAAGCCATCAATCGTCTGTGCGGTAGAGCCATTCAGCGCTTCCGAAACACCGTTCAAGCGCGGCGCCGTGTTGCTCCAGTCTTCCAGAGCGCGCTGCAAGGTGGGCGCGATATGCGGCACGCGGACGGCGCGCGTGAGATCACGCGAGACAACGATGAGCGTGCCGTCGCGGCCGCCTTCCTTGAGACTGCCTAGTTTCATGAGCGTGTCCTGTGTGCTTGCGCGCGATCAGCGGCGCGTGGGGTCGAAGTTCTTTTTTAGGCCGGACCAGCAGGCCTGATAATCGCGCTGGCGATGGGCCGCTTCAACGGCCTGCCCGGCCGGCCGCAGCACGATGCGCGACTCGAACATAAAGGCCATCGTGTCACGGATGTAGTGCGGCTTCGAGGTGTCGGCCATGCTGGCCTTCTCGAAGGTTTCCGCATCGGGTCCGTGCCCGGTAAAGCTGTTGTGCAGCGAAGAACCTCCCGGTGCGAATCCATCGGCCTTCGCATCGTAAGCGCCGTGAATCAGGCCCATGAACTCGCTGGCCACATTGCGATGGAACCACGGCGGGCGGAAGGGGTTTTCCATGGCCAGAATGCGCGGCGGAAAGATCACGAAGTCCATGTTGCCCACGCCCGGCGTGTCACTGGGCGAAGTGAGCACCAGAAAGATGCTCGGATCCGGGTGGTCGTAGCTGATCGAACCAATGGTATTGAAGCGGCGCAGATCGTACTTGCAAGGCGCGTAATTGCCGTGCCACGCCACCACATCCAGCGGTGAGTGGCCAATGGCGGCGCGCCACAAGCGACCTTGGAACTTGGTGAGTAACTCGAATTGCCCTTCGACTTCTTCATACGCCGCAACAGGCGACAGGAAGTCACGCGGATTCGCCAGACCATTGCTGCCAATCGGTCCCAGATCCGCTAAGCGCAGCATGGCACCGAAGTTCTCGCACACGTAGCCGCGCGCTTCGCCATCCAGCAGATCAACTGCGAAGCGAATGCCACGCGGAATGAGGGCGATCTCCTGCGGCTCAATCTCGATGACGCCGAACTCGGTGCGCAGGCGCAGTCGGCCCTGCTGCGGAACGATCAGCATCTCGCCATCTGCGTTGTAAAAGTAACGGCCAGCCATCGAGCGATTCGCGGCATACAAGTGAATGCCGATGCCAGTGCCCGCTTCCGGCGCACCATTACCCGCCATCGTGAATAGCCCGTCGATGAAATCCGTCGGCGCTGCGGGAATCGGGTGCGGATTCCAACGCATCTGGTCAGGGCTGGGCAGGCCACTGAAGTCGCTGTGAAACGCGCCCACAGGCAGCACTTCGAACGGCCCGTGCATCGCAGCGGGGCGGATGCGATAGAGCCAACTGCGGCGGTTCTGGTGGCGCGGCGCAGTGAAGGCCGTGCCGGAGAGCTGCTCGGCATACAGGCCGTAGGGGCATACCTGCGGCGAGTTGCGGCCCTCGGGCAGAGCGCCTTCGAGAGCTTCCGTCGCAAATTCGTTTCCAAAGCCGGATTGATACTTCAGCACAGCGCAAATCCTCCTCGAAAAATGAGCACGCTGCCCCGAAGGGCAGCCCAGGCTTAGAGCACGCCGCGACGCATCTGGTCGCGCTCGATGCTTTCGAACAAGGCTTGGAAATTGCCTTCGCCGAAGCCCTCGTTGCCCTTGCGCTGGATGATTTCGAAGAAGATTGGGCCAATCGCGTTCTGCGTGAAAATCTGCAGCAGGCGACGCTGTTTGGTTTCCGGATCGGCGTCGATCAGGATCTTGTTGTCCTTCAAGCGCGCCAAGTCTTCACCGTGGCCAGGAATACGCACATCCACGACGTCGTAGTAGGTGTCGGGCGTGTTGAGGAACTGCATGCCCTGCGCACGCATGGCCTCGATGGTGGTGTAGATGTCGTCGGTGAAGCAGGCGATGTGCTGAATGCCCTCGCCCTGATACTCGTTCAAGTACTCGTTGATCTGCGACTTCGGATCGCTCGATTCATTGAGCGGAATGCGCACGATACCGTCCGGCGCGGTCATCGCCTTCGACACGAGGCCCGTCTTCAAGCCCTTGATGTCGAAGTAGCGGATCTCGCGGAAGTTGAACAACTTCTCGTAGTAGTCCGACCACTTCTGCATGTTCCCGAAGAACAGGTTGTGCGTGAGGTGGTCGATGAAGGTCAGACCGAAACCGGCGGGATTCTGGTCGGCGCCGGCGATCGCGATGAAATCGCCATAGATGGCGTCGATGCTGGCGTAGTTATCCACCAAGTACAGCATGCAGCCGCCGATGCCTTGGATCACCGGACGGTCAATGGCTTTCGTGCCCTCGCGGCTGACGTGCTCGCCGCCGGCGGCCAGCGCTGCGCTCTGAACTTCCAAAGCAGGCGTCTTGAAGCGAATCGCAAACCCGCAGGCGCAGGGGCCGTGCGCTTTGGCGAAGTCAGCCGCAAAGCTGTCGGGATCTTCGTTGAGCAGGAAGTGCACCCCGCCCTGCTTGAACAGGGTGATGGGGCGGCTCTTGTGCTTGCGCACGGCCGTAAAGCCCATCGAGCGGAAGTACTCGCGAAGGGCCTCGGCCTTGCCGGCCGGTGCAGCGAACTCAACGAATTCAAAGCCATCGATACCCATGGGGTTTTCGAACGTGGTCACGTTCATTCCAAGGTTGTGCGTGGCCGTTGCAGCGGTGGCGTTCATGGCATGCTCCGAACAGGAAGGCGGGGGCTTAGCGACTGAGCCTCCGTTATAGTTTCAATTGAAACCAAGCGCAACTTTTGCGGCATTGCACCATCCATGCTCGATCTCGAACGCTTCCTGCCCTACCGGCTCTCCGTGCTGTCCAATCGCATCAGTGCCGACATTGCCAAGCTGTACGACACCCGCCACGGGCTTTCTATTCCCGAATGGCGCGTCATTGCCGTACTCGCCAAACGGCCCGGGCTTTCGGCCACCGAGGTGGCTCAGCGCACGGCCATGGACAAAGTGGCGGTGAGCCGCGCGGTGTCCTCCCTGCTCGACGACGGCCGCATTCAACGCGATACCGATGGCGACGACCGCCGCAAGAGCGTACTCCGACTGAGCGAGGCTGGCCGGGCGGTTTACGACGATGTGGCGCCGAAGGCCTTGGCCTATGAGCAGAAGCTCCTGGGCACCCTGAAGCCTGAAGAGCGCCAAGCGCTTGATCGCCTTTTGGCGCGCATGGAGCAAGTGACCGAGAACCTCGGCGGGGAATGATCTAGCTGTCTGACCAGACCAGGCCGCTCAATGAAAAACGGCCCGTGATCAACGGGCCGTTTTCTTTTGCCGTTGCGAAAGACACTTACTTCACGCCGTGCATCAACTTATTGATCAGTGGGGCGAACAACAGGAACGCGACTCCGAACACAAAGCCTGCGATCGCAATCTGCGTATACGTCGTTGCGTACTGAGCCATGCCCAATGCGGCGTCGCCACTTGATGCCACCGAAGCGACAGCGCCGGCCACGTAGTTACCAATCGCGGTGCAAAGAAACCATGCGCCCATCGCCAACCCGGTGTCCTTCGCTGCGGCCAGCTTGCTCACCATCGATAGGCCGATCGGCGACAGGCAAAGCTCGCCCATGGTGTTGATGAGGTAGGTCGCCGCAAGGATCTCCCAAGGAATACGACCATTGCTGCCCACCAGTGCGCCGATGGCCCAAACAAGCAGACTGAATCCCACCGCGACGAAAAGCACAGCGATACCGAACTTGCGCGGAATGGAGGGATTGACGCCCTTGGCCTCCAATCGAGGCCACAGCCAAGCAAAGACCGGTGCGAGAAGGATGATGAAGACCGGATTCGCTGACTGGAACAACGTGAAGTCGAACGGCGTGTCGACATGGTCCTTGGCAAAAAAATTCAAGGAAGAGCCGGCCTGCTCGAACATGCCCCAGAAAAGAATCTTGGCGAGGAACAGCAGCAACATAGCGATGTAGCGATGCAGTTGCACTTTGTCGCCACTGCGAATACCCGACACCACGAAGAACATGGTGAGTGCCAAAAACAGGCCCATTAGCAGCCAGCCCACCAATGTTTTCTGATTGAGCAGCAGGTACACCAGAGGCACCGCCACCAGCGCGCCGAGAACGACCACCACAACGCGCCCGAATCCCTCGCCACTTTGCGGCGCGCGACCGATGTTGCCCAGTTGAGCAATGCGCCATTGGAACACCGCCAAGCCGAGCAGCATGCCCATGCCCGCAGTAAAGAATCCCCACTCGTAACCAAAACGTGCGCCGATCAACCAGCCGCAAACCACAGGCGCCACCGCACCGCCGGCGTTGATGCCCATGTAGAACCAGGTAAAACCCGAGTCACGGCGCACATCGTCAGGCGCGTAAAGCCGCCCCACCATGGTCGAAATATTCGGCTTGAACAGACCGTTGCCCACGACGATGAAAGACAGCCCGAGCAAGAACCAGTTCAAGTCCTTGATCAGTAGCAGAAACAGACCTGCCGCCATGAACAGGCCACCAATCACAATCGCCTTGCGATAGCCGATGAATCGGTCAGCAATGCTTCCGCCAAAGATGCCTGTGGCGTAGATCAACGCGGTGTATGCGCCATACGTCAATGCAGCCTGTGCCTTGGCCTCACCTTCCGGAAGCAAGGAGAAAAAAGTGGACGCCACATAGACGGCGAGCAGCGCGCGCATGCCGTAGTAGGCGAACCGCTCCCAGAACTCGGAATGCACCAGTTGCCAAAGCGCCTGAGGGTGGCCGAAGCGATCGCCGGGAGGAGGCGGATCGAACGGCGCAGTGGTAACGATGGGGGCGGCCATGTGCTTCTCGCTTCAAAAAAGACGGCCCGGAACATCCGGGCCGTTTGGGTGTCGATGCTTTCTTCGCTTACTTCACGCCGTGCATCAGCTTGTTGATCAGCGGCGCCGCCAGGAAGAACAGCACCGCGATGATGATGCCCAGCCAGAACATCTGGTTGAACACGTCACCGTACTGAGCCAAAGAACCTGCGGCTTCATGCCCACTGCCGCCGCCGGACGCGATGGCTGCAATGCGTCCGGCCACGAAGTTCGCCATCGCAATCGACAGGAACCAGCCGCCCATCGCCAAGCCGGTCTCATGCGGACGCGCCAGCTTGGTGACCATGGCCAGGCCAATCGGCGAGAGGCAGAGTTCGCCCATCGTGTGAATCAGATAGGTCAGCGTGAGCCAGATCCAGCTGATCTTGCCGTCGTCGCCGACAAAGCTGCCGATCGCGAGAACCAGCACATAGAAACCCACCGCTGCGCCTGCAAGGCCGTAAGCAAACTTGCGCGGGATGGAGGGGTTCCAATCGGCCTTGTCCAGCTTGACCCACAGCGTGGCGAACAAGGGCGCGAGCATGATGATGAAAATCGGGTTCACCGACTGGAAGATTTCGAAAGTCGGCGTCCAGCCGAAGATCGACACATCCGGCATGCGCACGTAGTCCTGCGCGAGGAAGTTCAACGAGGAACCCGCCTGCTCAAACAAGGCCCAGAACAAGATGTTGGCGCCGAACAAGATGAGCATGGCGATGTAGCGATGCAGCTGCTGCTTCGAACCACTCGAGAAACCGCTCCACACGAAGTAGGCCACGAGGCCCAACATCATCACGATCAACAACCCGCCCAGCACATCGCTCTTGCTGAGCAGGAAGTACACCGGCACCACAAGAATCAGCGCAAAAATCAACACCTGCACAATCGGGCCGTAGCCTTTCTTGCCTTCCGGCGCCGTGCCCACATGGCCCAACCAGCTCTTCAGGGCTTGGAACACCACCAGGCCGAGAATCATGCCGATGCCGGCAGTGAAGAAGCCCCAGCGATAACCGAATTGCTGGCCGATGATCGAGGCACACACGATGGGCGCAACCAGCGCGCCGGCATTGATGCCCATGTAGAAGATGGTGAAGCCCGAATCGCGTCGGGCATCGCCGGGCGCGTAGAGCTTGCCGACCATGGTCGAAATGTTCGGCTTGAACATGCCGTTGCCGACCACGATGACCGCAAGTCCAATCAAGAAGGTGGTCAGATCGGGCGCCATGAGC
>JFJP01040066.1_pt1 | contig 11971 bp, 12 predicted proteins | sample 431651 | NCBI WGS metagenome assembly JFJP01 (sample SAMN02602958, study PRJNA72255) | Microbial mat metagenome, whole genome shotgun sequencing project. | biome: fresh water; feature: sink hole; material: water; isolation source: purple microbial (photo- and chemosynthetic) mats found in... | reverse complement strand
TATACGAGTGGTTACTCGTTTACGTGCAGTAACTATTGCTTTTTCGAATTTTATGCGATTAGCAGCATAATTTTCTAGATTTATTTCTTTTTTATCCAGAAATATTTTAATTCCATTCATAGGAAGAATGTTGTACATAAAAGAATAATAAAACTCTTTTATGTTGGTTATTAAATACTTATTATTACTTTATAATTTTCCATTGCTGGAATTGATAATATTTCAGAATTTTCATTTTGAAACATTAATAGAGTTTCACCAGATTTAGTAAAATTAAACTCGATTTTGGTGTTAGATTTGCTGATAACATTCACAGACGATGCATCGTCTGTGACTAAGAATATTGAATTTTTGTGAGTTTCATACGTTTCCTTTAGAATTCCATATTCATTATAAACTTTAATGATAACATAATCACCATAAAGTTTATTTACGTTAAATTCAGAAATATATGCTTGTTCAGCAACATATTGTTGTTTTAATGTATTTTCAGAATCGTTAGATATTCCTATAAAGAATAGGAAAAAACAAATGAAAATTAAAAATAATATTCTATTCATAATGAATTAAGTTTTATTGAACAAGTGCAAGTAATAAAACTTACACTTGTTTTCTTAGATTTCAACTAAAACTTCAACAGAATTTCTTATCTCGAAGTTTATCGGTTTCCCATTGATGTTTATATATCCATGCTTGAATTTAAACATGGAATTTAAAACCTCAATTGGGTTAGAAACAAAATTACTCTTTAGAAAAGAGATAATTTCACTACACGTAAATACTTTCATATTAATTAGTAGTTTTAAATCTTTCTAAATAATAAGCCAGTGAAACTTCACCGACCACTTCGAATAATTGTTTGTCTTGGTGCATAAATTTGGTTTTTTAGTTAAATTGTCCGATTTGTTAAAATCTAACAAATCGGTTATGTATAATAGAACATTAAAATGTTCTACGAACATACAAGTTTTATTTTTTTAATTTTGCTAATTTTGCTGTAAGTCGATTTTTTTGAGATTTCTCAAATTCTTCAATTGTAGCTAAATCGTCGTCTGTAATGGTTGATTCAATTACAGGAATTACTTCGGATTCGGCATTAGTTTTAACTTCTTTATCAGAAACTTTTTTCTCAGCTTCTTCTGCGTCAGTTATATACAATAACACATCCATTGACCGTGTTATAGCTACATACATTAAGTTGTCTTCTTGTTCGGCTTGCCATTCAGCCTCACATCGACCTCTTGTAATTTCATATAACTCTCTCTTTATGATTGCTACGTTGTGAAATTCTAACCCTTTAGAAGCGTGCATTGACATGCAAGGAATTCCAACCTTTTTGGCATCGTTTGGATTTTCAGCGTCAGTGAAAATACTTTTTATTTCAATGATTACATCTTTAATCGTTGAGCATTTGGTATTATTCATAACAGCAGAAACACAACGTTGCATATCAACCAATGCTTGATAATCTCGATGTTTTGCAGCTTCTTCAACCGATAACTGTTCTTTCTTTTGGATCTTCTTTAAGAGTTTATCTAGGTCTTTCTCAAATCCAGCTTCCATATCTTTGATTGATTTATACCGTTCAATCATGGAAACCAAATTCTTTGAAATATCTTTACCCATAATATATGCTGGTTTCTTTTGTGCTATTAATTTATACACAAACGAAACTAATGGTGTATTATTTCTACAAAGTACAGCCCAACCATCTTTTTGGATTTCTTTTGTTAAACCATTTCGCACTTCACCTTTTTTAGCAAATGGACTTGCTTTTATTAGGGAATTAAATTTTTGAGCTTCGATAACAACCGCTTCAGAGCATCTCCAACTAACGGTTAGGGGTAAAGTTATTGTGTTATTTAAGCTGCACAATTTTTTAAACACATCAGAATCCGAACCAGCGAATCCGAAAATTGCTTGCTTTATATCACCAACAGCTACGAATCTGCTGTATGGTTTTTTAAGCATTTTAAGTAGAAGTTTTAAGCTAATCACTGATAAATCTTGAGCTTCATCAACGAATATCAAGTCAAAGTATTCAACTTTTACTCTATCATCTGTAGCTGCAATATAAAGCATATCGGTGAAATCAATATCACCAGATTTCTCTAATATATCTAAAAATTTATCTGCAATTAGTATAGCTTGTTTAGCTTTAGGACTTGAACCCAAATCTCTTGACATTCTACCAATTACGAATTGTCTAGAATTATCGAATTTAGCTTCTCGAAGCATTTCGATATATGGAATTACAATTTCTAATAATTCCATTAAATTCATATACGGAGGTAGAGTTTTATATCGGTTGTCGCCGTAAGTTTCGATTCCAAATGATTCTTTTAAAATCATTTTGTCTTCGATTATAGATAAAATCCTCGATTTAGAGTATTTATAGTCATTCGATGGATTTTTCATCAAAGACATAATTTCTACTACAAATTTTGGATATTTGTCGTAGTCTATTGGTAGCACATATTTTTCTGCTACTCGAATCATATCACTCGCGGATTTACAATCGTAGTATCTGTATAAATCGACCATTTTGTTAAGGTCTTCTACGATTTTGTCAATCTCCGATATATCTAATCTAGAAACATCGAACCAATCTCGCAGTTTTCCACGAATTATTTGCTCGACTTTCTTTTGATTGAAAATTAGATTGCGACCTAAAACTCTACGGATATTAGCAAACCCATTTGCATGTAATGTACTTGCAACTATGCCATACGGGGAAAGTATGTGGTTTAATTCAATTGTTATTTTTTTCGCAAATGCCATAAACCCAATCTTGGCATTTGGGTATTTTTTCTTGTATGCAATTGCCATATTAACTGCTGTTGTGGTTTTACCACTACCAGCAACGGCATTCATTACTATATTCAAACGGGTTTGTAATAATACATTGATGCCCATTTTCTGGGCTTCGGTTGCATCAAAACCGTTTGTGAGGCGATGCCCATAGTAATGGACACCATTCAAATATTTCAAGTACATTGAAATATTTGGGTTGGTTGACCAACTGTTTAGCTCTTTTATTTCAGCTATAATTTCGGGAGATAGTTGTTTACTAAAAGTAAAGGTTAAAATACCTTTTATTTTTTCAATATAATATGGATATTTAGAACATTCACCCTTAACTGTTTTTAGTATACTTATACCTGAAATTTCTTTGAATGGGTAATGAGATGCGGCAAAAATTGGTATCAATGATATTTTATTAATACCAGATATTACAATAACATCTTTATTGTAGTAGGGATTTGTAGAAATACTATATACTTGTACCATATTATTTTGTTATATTTTTCTTCGGTTTTCTAATTTTAGCTTTATTAACCGAAGATATGTTATTAAGTTTTATTCCTTTTTGTTTGATGTAATCGAACGTTAGTTGTAAACTTTCGATTTTTAAAATTTCTGACCAGCCATTTTGTCCTTTGAATTGGTCGGATATAAAATTTTTAGTAATTGATTTTAGTTCTGTTTCTAACAATCGAACTGAGTCTTCGATTCCATAATGGCTAAAACTTTCATCTAAATTAATATCATACATTAGATGTAATCTTCTCAATCGGTAAGAATCTTTTGTTATACCGATTTTAAAGTGTTTTTTGTCATTTAAAACTAAAATATACAAATACATATAAATTTATATTAATGGGTATTACCGTTTCGATGATTCTCACATCTCATCAGACCTGTTATCCAATTACCAGTTGGAGGTTACGGAGACTTGGGTTAAATGAATTAACCCAAGTCTTTTAAAGGTTATAGTGGTAAAATGTTTACCAGTCTTAATCGTTTGTTTAGAACTTTAATCATGTTATTGATTGGTTCTTTATTGTAATTTCTAAGACCAGCCGCAAACTGATTTAGCTGGAAATCTAAAGAACTTTTTTCATTCCATTGATTCCAATCAGTTTTAACATCAGGAACTTTTCCTGATGTTAAAAACCTTAATAAGTTTGCGTTTTTACGATGTATGGCTTTCCATCCATTCAGCCACAACAATGCGTATTCTGTTGTGTTTATTTCGTCGGAAATTTCGACCCACTCAGCAGTTTCATTAAAGATGTTGAAATTTTGGGGTTTGCAGATCGAATTCAATCTTTTGGTATGTAGGGTATAAAAATCTTCTTTGTAGATACTACACTTATATTCTGGTGTGTTATCCTCAAACAAATGAAGATATTCAAGTTTTGGAACTTGAATTAGTTCCATTTTATCGACATCTTCCACTGTAAACACATACCCATTCCAACCCGTTGTTGAAAAGTGTGGTGTCATTCCGAGGATGTAAAACCTCTGTCCGTGGTTGCCATTGGCGTCAAGTTGCCTCGATCCGTCTAAGAAATACAAAACTTCCGTACTTGTTAGCACGAAACTGTCATCTCTTTCTAAAAACCAGATGTCTTTTTCATCTGAATTTAATGCAATCAGGACGAAATCGTCAAGGTCTTTTTTGCGACCTATGAGTACTTTACGGTACTCTTTCTTGATAGGCGTAATTTCTGCTTTTTGTAGCAGATATCTACCTACCAGACGTTTAAGTCCAGCTTCAGCCATTTTTTTGCCCGTAATTGCTACGGAAATAATTGCATTATCTTTGAACCTTGTTTGTTCGTCAATGGCGAAATAACTGTTGAAAGTTATTCCTTTGTGGAAAGTATCCGAACTACTACTAGAGTAGCGGTCGCCATAACCCATATCGTAGCTGGTGTAGGAATACTTAAACAACTTGAATGTTTGCGCATCATTATCTGCATCGCAAATATAAGCTGTGGTTTTTAACCAACCTATTTCAGCATTTGTTGTGCCTTTTTCTGTGGGTTTGTTGTAATCACCACGAAATGTACCATAGCTGCTATCAGCAGAATAGTTAGCTTCTTCAGCTACTATAAACCCTACTAATTGTTCAGAAACCTTAACATCTAACAATGTCATGAGCCTTTTAAAAGACTCCATTTTTTCTGGATTGATAGTGTTACCTTCAATGCAGTTGTTAGCTGCAATTTCTGCGATTTTCATCAATAATTTTTCCATTTTATATAGTTCTTTATGTTTATACTGGTAATAAACAACACCAGTTTAAGTTTGAGCTACCATGCACTTCATACACTCTATTAATAGAGCTTTTATTTTGAACTTTTTTAAGTCTGTTCAAGGAACATTAAAGACTAATTTGTTTAACCAGTTTATTCTGGTAATAAACAAGGACTTACATCTTACGAATGCCTTGTTATTATTTAAGAATTTGTAGCTCGTACCATTTTTACGAGCTTGTTGTATTCAACTAATGCCATTGCATTAGTTGGGTCAGGTTTTGGTATCCGACCAATTATTTCTTCTACTGTTGGTTTAGCTGGTGGTGCAACTTGTTGCGGTGGTGTGGTTTTAATTCCGCCTTTTTTACCACCATTTAATCGGCTATTTCTGGCATCCTCTTCCTGTTTTTTACGCTTCGCCAAGAACTCCGTATTTCTAACGGTGTAGTCATCATGACTGGCTCTAGCAACACGTTCGAAGACAGTATAAAACTCCAACATTTTGAACTCTGAATCAACCATTCGAGGTAGTGTCAGTGCTTGTTGTGCGGGGTTTAATGCACGATATTCTTCAATCGTACACTTCACTTGACATTTTACCAAATGTGGATTTTGATAAGATAAAAACTGTTCTAATTTAACTGCAGTATTTTTGGAATTGTTAGCTAAATATTGTTCGAACTTTAAGAACCAGTGGTTATAGTTCGAAAATAACCGCAAAGCCATTAATAAATTGCTTGCCCCGTAATTCTGCGCAAATTGCACCGATTTCGGTAGCTGAAACTCAAATGGAAGAGATTCCAATTTTTTATTAGCTTTTTTTAGTTCGGCGATAGCTGCTTCGCTATAATCACCATTCAAATGATCTACTTTCATCATTTGGTTGGTTGCGAGTAACTGACGTTGTTCGTCAGTAAACCCACATTTTAAAAGCGCCAACAAAATATCCAAAATTTGCTCGGCTTCCTTAATACCATCCTGCGGTTGGATATTGAAGTATTTGCACATATTGTGCGTAATTCCGTATGCCGAAAGGATTTGCATAACTTTGGCATATTTCGCACCACCTTTGGGTAGGTCGGTGAAATTGATGGAGTGAGATAAAAATTCCCTCGACATCGCCGATTTACTCAACTGAATGAGTTCATCGAACGCGCCACTGTTGTATAGCAAAGTAGCTTTTGCATATACGTCATCGCGAAGTGTTGTCGATTTCTGCTCTTCGAAGAGTTTTTCGGCAAAATATGCTTTTTGCAGAGCATCCAAAGAATTTACCACCATATTGGTAAACTTGCTTCGCTCAACGTCGGTTGTCAGTTTGTAACCAATGGCGTTTCGCTGAATTTCGGGCATAAAACCTGCCATAATTTCAACAACTTTGGTTCCAAGCAAAGTGTTACCATACTGTATGGCTTTGCTCATGCGCAATTTGTTTTCAAATTGCGCATTGATAGTCTGTGCAACTCGACCGATTGCGATTATACAATCAACGATAGCTTCATCAACCTCTTCTGATTGGTTGATTATTACTATCCTCTCGGCATCAATTTGTTTGATTGTTTTGTGAACTCTGGGGTCAGCTTTAACCGTAATGCCTACGGTTTTAATGTCTTCAGTTAATTCAATGTTGGTTGGTTCAACATTTGGTTCAACAGTTGATTCGACATTCTTGATTCCAGCTTCTACTAACAAATCATCTTTAATGGTTTGTAATTTATCTAAATCCAATTTCATAAATATGTTATTTAATGGTTATAAAACAAATTTACATTCTTGCTATTCTCGCACGATTGTCGCCTGTTGCAAGTTCCCTATCAAATAGGCAGTCCCACATTCAATTGGTTGAATGTGGGTTAAGGATATATTAATGTGCCGTTAATTTCAATGAACTAGGCAGAGCTTGTTGCTCGCGTCGGGGTCGTTTCCCCCACCGCAAAAATACAAAAAATTTTTGAATTTTTATACAAACGAAACAAATTATTTTTATACAAACGTTTTTTATTTTCGTGCCGTAACAATTCGAAAATTTTGCCAAGTTCACATTAAACATTACTACAGTGAGTTGTAGAACACCCAAACGATACTCTTTTTCTCGCCGTTAGGTAGTTCTCTGTACATTTTTGGATTTGTTAAGTCCCACACAATAGAACTTTTTTCGTACATAGATGGTATGTCAAAAATAGTATCGAGTTTATCGAATATGCCATCGAGGGTTAGGCAATTTTTGATTAGTTGACTTTTATAAAAACCATTCTGCCCAGCCGAGAATACGATTACTTCAGTCAAGAAAGTCTTATAATCTTGGATCGTTTTTGCTGAATTTTTCCAATCCGACCATGCAGTTTTTTCTCTTAACAAAGAGAGCATGTCTCTACCCATCTCGTATCTTGTTTCGAAGGCAATGCACTTGTTGAATTTGCCTATTTCGGCTTTAAAGCTAAATAAGCCGTCAAGCTTTTTATCCGATTGAATTGAATAGGTTACACCGTCATTTCTGTCTATGAATCTGGCGGAAGAGCCTTTTGCATTGCTTGTGAAGTGTGCTTTACCGACCACAACATCAATTGTTGCAAGGTATTCGTTTCCAGCATCGGTCTTTCTGGAAACTGTCAATTGTTCTACCATAATATTTATTGTGTATTAAAAATTAAATAAGTTTTACGTTTGTACATACCCACTCTGGGGTTTTACCGTTAATTGATGGAATTACGATATTTTCTAACTGAAATGAAAACTTTTGATTAGTAGTTTTCCAATTATCCAATGTGGTTTTGTTATTTATTACAGGGAAAAAATCTTGCAATTTAAAGCTTACGCCACTTTTGTCGCCACCATTTCTCACAACATAATCAAATTTCAAAAATACTTGTAATTTTTTGAAATTGATATAGTCGGTAAATTCACCAGAAGCTTCGTCTTTAATAATTTTATAATCGGGTTTACTATAACCCGAAATGGTCGAAGTGAAAGTTTTATCCGTGAATAATATTGACATCAACTCGCTCGACGGAAAGTCTATTATATTGCAACCCTGTCTATCTGCAACGTCGATAAAATCTCTCGATGTTGATACAGTTGAAGTATTAAAGTTTGTAATAAACAATCGGTTCTTTTGCTCTAACGTAGCACTGTAAATAAGTCCAAGAAAATCGGCATCTCCGCTAATTAAAGTAGCACTTTCGCCTTTACTCAATTCGCTTAAAATAGCGAGCATTAGACCAGCATCTATAGCTGATTCAGATTTAATACCGTTATTGATTTTAGGGTTAAATGAAATCAAATTCGTGGGTGTACCATTTATGTCTGCAAATTTAGAAATCGCATTCAAAAATGTTATATCATCCAATTCTAACTGGGCATTACCTTTAAGCATTACAATTCGCCCAAATTTATTAGAGTGATTCTCTATAAATTTTAGAATTTTTGTTATGTTAAATTCACTTTTATTGTTTTTGACTACACCTTTCTTGAAAAAGGTGTAGTCAATAAATAATATATTCATGTTTATTCGTGTTATTCTGTTAGCTGATAATTTAAATGTAATAACTCACATATTTCAAGATTGTACTCTTTATTACCTATACAATCAAAATATTCAGGGTGTTCACATTTTAATTTTTTAAATTTATTGTGATTACTTTGAATGATTTTTAATGAAATGTTTTTATGATTATGGTTTAAAATTAACCATAATACAGTTGGAACTGCGCCTCTCCGAAATACTCTATAAGCATCTCGAATTATTTCAGATTCTTTTTTTACAGACTCCCATTTTGTTCGCCAATTTATTTTATAATCATTGATGATGATTTCTTTTATAGGTGTAAGCATTACAATTTATTTTTTTCTGTTTAATAACTTAGCCAATCTGTTTTTTTGAGCTTCTTGAGCTTCCAAGATCAATTTGGCAATTTCTACAGATTCCCTCTCAATTTCAGCTTTTCTTATGGATTCTTGTTCTTCCATTTCAGCCGAAGTTAAAAGTTCTAACTCATCAAAAGTTAAAATTTGTTCAATTTCAACTTTTTTAATATTAACTTTTGATGTTTCGGTGTTTCTTATTACAGGAATTTCTCTATTGATAGTTCTTTTTAAGAACTTAGCTAATATCGGTAATGCCGATTTATAGTTAGCGTTTAAATAAGAATCTCTGTAATCAGAGAATAGTTCATCATCAACTTTTTTTCTTAATGCTTCAATCGAAGTATATTCTGTAGAATATTTTTCAACCATTTTATATAACTTCTTTTCATATCGTTCATCTAAAGATATAAAGTTATTAGCTATACTTCGACCTAATACAGAAACACCACCATAAATAAATTTCCTAAATTCTGCTGAAATTGCACGTTTAATTAAAGGATTTTTAAATAATTCTAATAATTCATAACCATTTAAATTTTGATTGTTATTCATTCTAATGATTGCTTTGTAATACAATACATCAGATTCAAATAATTCCAAATGTAAATTTGTTGGTATTAAATCTCTACGCATCAATTCTTCTAAAATAGGTGTTGCGATGTTGCGAGGAAATATTTGAGTTGTCCTGTTAAACATCGGTTGATACATCGAGAATTCCCCCAAACCAAACAGCATTGAATATATTACATACTTAGCCTCTCCTTGATTTCTGGTTTCTCTAAGATTGTTTATAAATTTTTCCAATTGCAACTTGGAAGCTGCTGCTTGAATGTTGAAATCACTCGAGTAAGACTCGTAAGCAGCCAAAGTATCACCCAAAGTATATCCATCTTCGTCACCGATAGATGCTGATGTAGATTGTTTTTGTGCATTTAAAAATAACAAATCTTTTTCGTTAATTTTTAATGCTTCGCAGATCTCGTCAGTTGATGGTGGCAATTCATATTGCGCGATGTAAGATGATATAAACCTATTTACTTTAGACTTAATCCTAACTATATGCATCGGTTGACGCAAAGCGTTGGTTGTTTCGGCTATATGCTGATCCGCAGATTGCAAAACCCACGCTTTGGAATAAGTTCCAAAAGTACATAAATATGGGTTATAATTTTCAAGGCACTTCATCATACCTAAGTAGCCGTGATTTATCAAATCACCAAGTTGGATACCATATTGAGATTCCAATGATACTAAATACCCGAATCCATATTTTTTTGCAATCCAACCATGGATCAGTCTTAGATTAGATTTACAAATTTGGGATTGTAAATCTGTTATATAATCTAATTTAGCTTGTTCATTATCTGCATCTTCTTCGAAAAATTTTTGAGTATAAACAAAATCAGATTCGATTATTTCAGAATTAATAGAATAATCAAATTCAGATTCTGTGGTAGGATCTATACCAGCATCAAACTCGTCATCTCCAGATCCTTGATCTATTTTGTTTTCCGTTTCAGATTCATAATAAAAACTATCTAAATCATCATCATAAGTGATATAATTGGTATTGGTATTGGTATCGACATCATCTGATTGTAAAAAGTCGTCGAGTGGTTCAGCTTCTGTAAGCTGTATAAATTTCGGATTTAGTTCATCTCTGAAATAGTCTATTTTTAAATTATTAACCCCCGATTTTTTTTCTTGGGTCTTGTAGTACTCGCATATTTCAACGAGCATCTTTTTTTCGACATTTGGGGTTAAGCGTGGAGTTTGCTTAATTTCCAGTATAAACATTTCGGTAGACGTTTTTTGCCTTTCCTTCAATGTTCCCAGTTGAATAGCTTGTTCATCTGTTACTAATGTAGCCATATTATTATGTGTTATTAATGGTTTATAAACAATACTTTTTCTTGCGATTCCTGCACGATTCTTACGTCTGTTGCAAGTTCCCTAGCAAATAGGTGGAACCATATTCGGTGTGTTGAATATGGTTATATTAATGTGCCGCTAATTTCAATGAACTTTTGACATAGCTTTTTGCTCGCGTTTTGTCCGCGTGTCAATCGGCACAAAAATACAAAAAAAATTCGAACCAATATACAAACGAAACAATTTTTTTTATTACAAACGTTTTTTAATTCCGACGGTTGAAATTTTTAACATTTACAGTTAGCATTAAATTAGTATAACTTGAATCTGTACTGTAACCAATTTGGTTGATATATTCGATATAATTCGAAGTATCTTTACCTCTGCTTAGATGATAATCGAGTATAGATTTAAAATCTCTTATAGAATTTTTCCAACAATTGTAACTGGCGACTTTTCTGGTTTTACCAACATCACCCCAAAAATATTCTGACGCATAAACTTTACGTTTAGTGTATTTTTGAGATATTGTATCTATATAACCAATTCCGAATAAGTTATTATGATTAACACAAGCATTAGATGTTAACCATCCAGTTTCGATTGCTATTTGTTTCAATACCCATTCGGAATATAAATTCTGAGATTTTAATTCTTTTACTAAATTTTCATAATTTAATTCCTCTGATGTATTTGTATTTGTATATGTAGGAACTAAATTATTTGCAATGTTATTATAAGTTAATAAAAATAACATTGCAAATATAACTTTTTTCATATTTATGACTATTCGTTAAACAACAGGCGTAAAGCCAAGTTTTTTACCAATTTCAAGCATATATTGGTATAAAGGTTCATACTCGTTTGGAATTGTTCCTATAAGAACTGATTCCACTAAAGCATCTTTTATGTTTTTTATTTCATAACCAGGCTTTAAATTAAATGTTTCCATTATTTTATAGCCATCAATTACTATTCTAAAGTTTTTCAAATTATCAGATTCAACTAATTCTTTACAACGTTTATCCAACAACTGATACATTACTTTTAATAGTAATTCAAATACATTGTTTTCAGTGTTTGTATCAGCTGCACAAAATTTCAATAATTCTGAAAATAGTAATTCTTCACCAACTTGGTTATTTGTTACTATTCGACGAACTGAACTATCGGTAGTTTCTATTCCA
>JFJP01040065.1_pt1 | contig 11971 bp, 13 predicted proteins | sample 431651 | NCBI WGS metagenome assembly JFJP01 (sample SAMN02602958, study PRJNA72255) | Microbial mat metagenome, whole genome shotgun sequencing project. | biome: fresh water; feature: sink hole; material: water; isolation source: purple microbial (photo- and chemosynthetic) mats found in... | reverse complement strand
GATCGAGAAGTCCCATGATCGAATCAGGAGAAGAATCATACATACGGGCGGCAATATAGATCGCATCATTGTCGTACGCAATCCACACTTCCGTTTTTTCACTCGGCACCGATCCTTGGTTGGGATCTTTTTGTTTGAAATCAGAAAATGGTTGATGAGCATTCCAGATTTTTTCTTCTAATTTCCCGTCAACGAAAATCTGCTCATTAAGTTTAAGCGCCTGAATTTGCTGCGCGGCGTTTGTAAGTGTTGCAATCACTGCAATACATAATACCAAACGGTAAATCAAAATCATTGCTCCTCCTTAAAACTTAAAAGCGGCTATAGTTATGAAAGCTACGCCGCTTCTGTACGTTTGTTGCACTACTTTTTTATATTATTTTTTCTTGATATCGATATACCCATTCACTGTTTCCAGTATAATAGTTTCTCCCCCGCCATTTATGATATAGCGACCACGAATTTCTTCCCGGTCATCATCTTTTTCATAGGATTCCGCTTTAAAATCAGACCGAATTTCATATTTTGATTTTCGTGAAGAAGATCCCCAATTATCTCGTAATCGAATTGTTGCTTCAATTGTGGCTTTTGCATTTTCAGGCAACGAAAGTCGAACATCACCGCCTGCGGTTTTCAGTTTGCTGCTTCCTTTTCCGCTGGGAATCAATTCAGCGGTAACATTTCCCCCTGCAGTGCTGGCTTCAATCGATCCAGTAATATTCTTTAGATCAATATCACCACCGGCAGTTTTTGCTTCAACGGTTCCGAAAGCCCCTTTTAAATTAAGATCTCCTCCTGCCGTTCTAAGATATGCGCTACCGCTTACTTTGCCAACTCGAACATCGCCGCCTGCGGTTGAAAGTGAAGCATCTCCGCCAATATCACCAACCTCTATATCTCCACCCGAAGTTCGGGCATCAAGTTTTTTTGCAACTCTTTCAATGCTAATATCTCCACCGGATGTACTCACCGTTGCTTCACCATTAACATTTGCCAGTGTAATATTCCCCCCTGAAGTACGAAGATCAGCTTTGCCTTCAATGTCGCCTGTCTTAACATCGCCACCCGACGTGGACATGCTGACCGTTCCTTTTACTTTCTCAATTGTAATGTTTCCGCCTGATGTTGAACCTTTTACATCTGCTGATATATTTCCCTGCAGTTCAATATCACCGCCCGATGTTCTAAGATCCAATTTCGTCTGCGAGGGAACGGTAATCATAAATCTTCCATCGCTATGATTTCCCCATTTTGGACGATAGGAGACTCTCACTTCATCACCGGATTGGGTTATCTTTACAAATTCCATATCCTCATCATCAATTCCATCGACAACAACGTTGATCTCGTTCTTTTCTGAAGAACGAATGATGATCTCACAGCCGCTGACGGAAACCTCTAACGAACTTCCTTTTCCAACAGTGAATGTTTGTTCTTTGCGTGACTGCAAGCCTGAGCCTGATGAACTGGTCACCAATCCTGCATGTGAACCTGTTGTTCGTGGTGGTTTTGGCGCTTTTGGAACTCCTTGATCACTTGCAAACATCAATGCATATGTAAATACCATGCACACCATCAACAACTGAATACGTTTCGTTTTCATTGATATATCTCCTTTACTAAGTTGACCGCACGACTGCGGATATAGTTATTTTGTTCTTTTTCAATTTGTAGTTTTAATGCTGCAATTGTTCTTTCATCAAATTTTGTTCCATCCATTTTTGCCATTTCAAGTGCATTGATCGCAGAAACACGGATACCTGAATTTTCATCTTTTGTGATAACGTGCAGCAATGCATCGCGGATATCTGCATCGAAGTCATACTGTTGAAGCACTCGCAACGCCTCGCTTCGTACACCAGGATTCTCATCCGTTTGAAGTGATTTTATTAAAACAGTTTTAATCGATGGATCGACGATTTTTTTGTTTTCAGATTGATTTCGGATGGCATTAACCGATGAAAGGCGTACACCAACATTCGATTCGTTCAACAAGGCATGCGTAAGTAATTTCTGAATTTCAGGATCATCAATCTTTCCTTTAATGTGCATCGGAGCGACTGCATCAAATTCAAATTCTATTTCGCCATCGCTTGCATCATTGTCAATGAATCGCACATTGGAAATGGTTGTTTGCGGTTTCGTATCTGTGGAATTTGAGACCGGCTGGAAAGCAAATCCTTGGGTATTCGATTTCGGCGAGGATAAATAATATCCAACTACCATACCAACTATTAGAATAACTGCACTGCCAAACGCAATTTTGGGTTGAAGAAATTCCGCAGCAACACTAATAATTTGATTACCAATTGATTTTCTATTCCGCTCTTTGCGTAATGCTTGGCGTAATTGACCACGGGCATCATTCAACAGATCATCCGAGGTTTTTGAAGACGTATTCTTCGAAATGAATGTCTTCAGTTTTCTCAACTCTTGATATTCTTTATTCAAATCCGGATGCTTTTTTAGATACGAATCGAGCTTCACCTGGTCCTCGCTGCTCAGTTCGCCATAAATAGAAAGCTGCATCAGTTCTCTATATTCTTCTTTTTTCATAATTATTCTTCGTATAAATCTTTTAATTGTATTCTCATCTTTTGTGTCGCTTCAAATAGATATTTCTTTACCGTTCCTTCAGCACAACTCATCATTATCGCAATGTCTTTTATCTTATAATCCTGATAATGCCGAAGTGTAAATACCAGTTTTTGTTTTGGAGATAGATCTTGAAGTGCATCTTCAATTCTTAGCGAGATTTCATTCCCATAGGTTTGTGAATCCGTCTCAACATCACTGACTGCATGCACAACAGTCGTTTCATCATCATCTTCATCATCCATTGAAACGTGGGATATCCGTTTTTTCTTTTCGCGATGTGTTAAGCAAACATTGGTCGCAATTCGGAATATCCACGTCGAAAACTCGCTTTGCTGCTGGAACTTTGACAGCCCTTTAAAAACGCGGATAAACGTTTCCTGATAAATATCTTTTGCATCATCGGCACAGCGGGTATAACGGGATGCAATATTAATCACATCTTTATCATATCGAAAGATCAGCTGCTCAAACGCAGAATAATCCCCTGCTTTAGATTGCTCTATGAGTTCGGTATCCGTTTGCACCATATGAATGCGTTTATCTATTAGACTTTTGATGCAGCGAAAAGGTTGTGGTACAATTGACTGCTGATTCAGTGAACCGTATATTATTGAAATAATGGTGAATTTACGATGAAAATATTGTTCGGTTGCATTTTGTTTTTGCCAATTCTGACGATTGGACAACTGCGGGAATTTAACTTTTATATAGAGAGAAAGGATTCGACTGTTACATTCCGACTCACTTCTATGGAGACTTTTCCCTGTTTAGGGTATTCAATCAGAACTTTTGAGATGTGGAATCATGATACGTTGGTCATTGAAATTCGGGGATTCGTTAAGCCGTCGAATTGTTATTCTACAGTTGATGCAGCAAGGAAGATTCAACCGATCAGAGCATTACGATCAAAAAAGTTTGCAGTAAAACTTCGATGGAAAGAAAAAAGCGATCTGTGGCTCGTAGATGCAACTACTGAATCAGTAACCGCAAAAGAAAAGCAGGTCTCTTTTACTTCGTGGTTCCGAGATTGATATGAAACCACAACACCAAAAGGAATATTTTTCGACTTCATATTCCCCTTTTTATTTTTTGGATTTCAACGTTCGCCGGAATGACGATAAACGTATCGGGTTAGTTTGTCTAAAAAAAATCTCTTGTTAATTTTTACGAACTGCAGGATTGCTTGATTCGATCTGCAACACTCTTCTCTTTGGAAAATTCTTTTTTTCCTGTAATTGAAACTGCACATCAAAAACTACTTCCGAAGCGCGTTTTTTACCGTTGTATGTTTCCGGTGTCCATTTTATTTTTCGAAGGGTGGATTTGACCGAACTACTGAAAATTCCGTAACCGCCAAAATCGATAGAAGTGACATTGCCAAGAGAATCAATTTCAACACTCACTCTCGCAATATCTTCAACTCCGGCACGTCGTGCTATTTCGGGATAGACGATAAGACTCTTCAGTGAATCCCAACCGATCTCCGGCTTAGCTTCCACCAGAGCGTCTTGCGAATACCCAAACGAAACTAACAACAAAATTGACAAACAAATTGTTTTCATATTACGCTCCTTGTAAATAATTACTATGGAATGTCATTGAATTTCGATAGAGAATCAAGTCTAAAATCAATTCTTCAATAAAAAGAAATGAAAAAGCATTTACTGTCGGTGCAGATATAAAAGAAATGGTGGATATAAAAACCGAACAAAGATTCCCCAATAATCAGCAAGAATTGTTTTACAAATTTTTGAAAAATTATTCACCAGATTACTGAACAATAACATTAATTATGGATGAATACTCGGATTTTGGATGAGGATTAGAAAATTTGGGATACGGATCTAACTGCAAAAGCGAGAGACCAACGGCTACAGTATCCACTGTAATATGTCGTTGTGAATATCGGTCTACATATCCATAAATAGGGAGGTTAATAAAAACGGTATCCTGGTCATTTTTTTTGATCCAAAATTGAGCCTTCGCAACACCTTCCCATTTACAAAAAACACCTGACGGACAACGACTATCATCAAGAACATCTTTGAATCCAATTGAAATATTTTTTGCTTGCAGCAAAGTATCTTTACCAAATTTTAAATTAACAATGTGCGATGTACCATAATTTTGAAAATAAATTCTTTGAATATTTGTAAGCCATAACGAGTCTGTCTTGCCATCCGATTTATGAATGATCATTTTCATCTGACCAAAACTGATTGTACACATCAATAGTGCACCTGTAAAAAATAATGGTAGACGCATAAAAACTCCGTTCTTCATTTGATCAACATTAGTTTCTTAGTCATCGTTCTGCCGTTGTATTTTACATCGAAAAAATAGGAGCCGCTGGAGACGATCTGTCCGGCATCATTTCGTCCATTCCACACAATCGAATGCAGTCCGGCATCCTGAGTCCGTTTCTCAAACGTTCTAATAACCCTCCCCTGCACATCAAAAATTAATGCTTCCACTTCACCGTGTTGAGGTATTTCATACTCAATTTTCGTAGTTGGATTAAAAGGATTGGGGTAATTTTGACGAAGGGTAAATGAAAAGATAATCTGCTGAATCAAATTCTGTTGTTGAACTTCTGTGGTATTTCCAACAAATTTAATCTGCGTGATATCTTTTAGTGAGTATGATTGTTTTTTGCCGTCTTTGGTATAGATATGCAGTGTATCTATTTGAGCGGTAACTAACACCACAATAACGTTTAGCAAGAGAAAACAATGGATAAAATTTCTAAACATAAATTACTCTAATCGTATACTGTGAATATCAGACAGAATTGAACATCACTATAAAATGTACCGTTGGTTTTCGCTAAAAGCAACCCCAATAATCTCTCCTTTCTTTTTCCAATCACTTCACCTATATTTCGGCAAATAATACCTGCAAAATCATCGGAGAAATTATGGCTTACGAGACACTGTTACTCACCAAAGAAAATGGTTATGCACTCATTCAAATCAATCGCCCTCATGCATTGAATGCTCTCAACTCTCACGTAATAAAAGATCTATATAACGCGCTGTTTGAGATAGACCATGATGATGAAATGAAATGTTCTATTGTAACGGGAAATGAAAAGGCGTTTGCCGCCGGTGCTGATATAAAAGAAATGGCAGATAAGAACGGAAAACAGATGTTCAATGACAATCAGTTTGAATCGTTCTACAAAATTCGAACAATCAAAAAACCGATCATTGCGGCAGTGAATGGATTTGCGCTTGGCGGAGGTTGCGAACTGGTAATGGCGTGCGATATGATCATTGCCAGCGAAACAGCAAAGTTCGGCCAGCCGGAGATCAATCTTGGCGTTATTCCCGGAATGGGGGGCTCGCAGCGTTTAACGCATGCCGTTGGAAAATATCGTGCTATGGAATTGCTCCTGACCGGCGATATGTTCTCCGCAGAAGATGCATTACAATGGGGATTAATAAACAAAGTGGTGCCAAGTGAATTTTTACTTGAAGAAGCAAAATCTCTTGCAAAAAAAATTGCAGGCAAACCGATGATTGCTGTTCAGATTGCAAAAGAAATGATCTGTAAAGCACACGATCTTTCTTTACGCGAAGGATTGGAATATGAACGAAGAAAATTTGCTGATCTCTTCGACACTGAAGACCAAAAAGAAGGTATGAAAGCATTTGTGGAGAAGCGAAAAGCGGTGTGGAAGAATAAATAATGAAGTATATAAGTCGTTGAGTCGATGAGTAAAAAACAGTGGAGGATACAGAGTACACAGAAAATTCTTCTCAACTAAATATCATTAACAAACATTAATTGGAACTCTACTATTTTTTGTGTATCTTTAACCGTTGCAAATATGCAACACCGCATCTGAAAATCTAACACTGTCTCAGAAGCGGATATACGACACGCTTCTCTGATGGCAATTCGCATTAGGATTTTCCTTCCGCACACTGCATCCAAAAAGCAGCGAGTCATTTTTTAAAACAACATTTGCCTTACATCAACACCCTGCGACTATTCTCGTTTGAGATTCTTCGCACCGCTCAGAATAAGAGTGATTTGTCTGTTTCTGCGCTTTGTTTACGGCAAATAATAAACAAAAGGATCTAAAATAATGGCTTTTCAAGCCCTTGGTCTAAACGACCGACTTGTGCAAGGTATTCTTGCGACCGGGTACTCTACCCCAACAGAAATTCAAGCACGTGCAATTCCGCTGGCGGTAGCCGGCAAAGATATTATCGGCAGTGCGCAAACAGGAACAGGTAAAACTGCAGCGTTCACTCTTCCGATCCTGAACCGCTTAGCAGGACAGACGGAAAAATCGCATCACATTAAAGCGCTTATTCTTACACCAACACGCGAACTTGCACAACAGATAGAAGATGCCGTTAAACAATACGGACGATTCCTTCCGGTGAAAGCTCTTTCAATTTATGGTGGAACAAATATTCAAAATCAGTTAAAACAATTATCACGCGGCGTAGATATTCTTATCGCAACACCCGGACGTTTGATCGATCACTTAGAACGTAGAAGTGTCAATCTCTCGCAGGTAGAAGTACTGGTGCTTGACGAAGCGGACAGAATGTTCGATATGGGATTTATCGACGATATGCGATTGATCATTAAACAAACACCCGCTACTCGGCAGACGCTACTATTTTCTGCAACAATGGGAAAAGAAGTACGTGCACTGGTAAAGAACATCCAAAAGAATCCGGAATTAATCGAAGTTGGTCATCAACGCACGCCAGCAACAACAGTAACGCAGCATTTTTATTCCGTTAATGACGATAAAAAGCTGAGTCTTCTTCTTCACATCCTTCAAACGAAAGAATTGGACTGTGTGTTGGTGTTTTCAAAAACGAAAGTCGGAGCAGAAAAAGTTTCGAACAATTTACACAAGAACGGCGTTAAAGCTATTTCAATTCATTCGGACAGGACACAGGCGCAGCGACAACGAGCACTTGCCGGATTTAAACAGGGTCAATACAAAGTATTGGTTGCAACGGATGTTGCCGCTCGCGGAATTGACGTGGAAGGAATTTCACACGTTATAAATTATGATATTCCGACGTATGCTGAAGATTATATCCACCGTATCGGGCGAACAGGACGTGCACTTTCAACCGGTGATGCAATAACATTTGTAACGCGAAGTGAAGCACGGCATGTAAAAAAGATCGAACAGTTCATCGGGAAAAAATTCGAAATAAAAAAATACCCTGATTTTGACTACAATAAGGTAGAAGAAAAAGTTGTTAAACACGCTGGCCATTCGGAAACCGAGCATCAATCAGACGATGAGCCAAATTTCAACAGAGAACATCGGGGAGAGAACAGAGATCGATTCAAACGAAATGACCGCGGCACGGATAGGCGTTCGAGTTTCGGCAGTCGTCCGGATCGACGCGAAGGATTCAAACGAGATGATCGTCGAACAAGCGGCAGTGGATTTGGCGGCGGTGAGAAACGAAGTCCCAGTTTCGCAAAACGTGATTCATTTGGCGGAGATCGCAAAGAAGGCGGTTTCCCAAAACGTGAATCGTTTGGCGGAGATCGCAAAGAAAGCGGTTTTCCACGTCGTGAATCATTTGGTGGAGCCCGTAAAGAAGGTGGTTTCCCAAAGCGTGATTCATTCGGCGGTGGTCGCAGAGATAGCGGTTATCCTAAACGTGAAACATTTGGCGGAGAACGTAAGGATAGTGGATTTGTAAAACGCGAGTCATTCGGCGGCGAACGAAAAGAAGGCGGATATACTAAACGAGAATCATTCGGCGGAGAGCGTCGAAGTTTCGGTAAGAAACCTTCGTTCGGCGGCGGCGAGCGTAAAAGTTTTGCCAAACGGGATTCATTCGGCGCAGGCCGCAGAGAAGGCGGTGTTGCAAAACGTGAACCGTTTGATGCACAGAAACGAGAACATAATTTTGAAAAACGGGAATCGTTTACCGAAACAAGAGGATTTGACAGACCGAAACCGCACGGCGGTCCGGAATGGAAATCATTGATTCCAGAAGAAAAAGAATATAAATCGCGCGAACACAAAGTCGTGCGTAAAATGGTTAGCAGAAAAAAGAAGGATTAGTAACCCTGGTATTTATGCTGGTGAGTCACGCTGCGCTTTGACAAAAGCGTGACTTAACGAAACTAAAAAGAAGCAGCCGGAAGCGGTTGCTTCTTTTGTTTTAAAGGAACAAGTTGAGAGAAAGCAAAACTTTCAGTATGTTTACATAACGATGGGAGAACATATGATACTTACAAAAACGAAATCTCATATAAAAATTAATCGCAAGGACTGGAAAAGTATGAAGACAAATCCTGCATTAAGTGAAGCAATTGAGCTTCTAGAAGATATTTCCGATCTTGAAAAAGCTAAAAAAATTCATGGAAGAAGTGTAACCATAAAAACATATTTAGTAAACCGTCAAATCAAACACACCCCTAAATCCCCTCTCGCCAAGGTTTAATCAAACACACAGAGGGGACTTAAATTTCCTCCAAAACCATTTCTCGGATTTAATTATGGATTACTCTACAGTCCTCTACTCGGTTTCAGAAAATGTTCTCACTATTTCATTCAATCGTTCGGAGAGTTACAACGCGGTGAATGAGCAAATGAAAAAAGAACTGCTTGATGCTTTCAAGCAGGCAGAGAAAGATCCGGCCGTGAAATGTATTGTCTTACGCGGTACCGGAGAAAAAGCATTCTGTTCGGGACAAGATCTGAAAGAATATCAGGAAGCAAAAAGTTCGATGAAAGAGATGCTCGAAAATGGATACAATCCTATCATCAAACAAATGCGTACGATGGAGAAGCCGATCATTGGAATGATCAATGGTGTTGCCGCCGGTGCAGGATTCAGTTTTGCGCTTGCGTGCGATATGCGCATCATGTCCGACAAAGCAAAACTCATTCAAGCTTTTGTCCGAATCGGTTTAGTTGCTGATTCCGGAAGTCACTGGTTCCTTCCCCGATTGGTCGGGACAGCAAAAGCATTCGAGTTTGCCGCTACAGGAAAAGATATTGATGCGATAGAAGCGAAAGAAGTCGGACTTGTCAATCATGTAGTTCCTCACGCTGAACTGGAAAAATTCACGTACGAACTTGCGAATAAATTAGCGAACGGTGCAACCAAAGCGATCGGCATTATTAAACGAACTCTCAATAAATCTCTCACAATGTCGTTCGACGAACTGCTTATGTATGAAGCAATGATGCAAGAAATTGCAGCACAATCGCTCGATCATAAAGAAGGGCTCGCGGCGTTCATTGAAAAACGTGCTCCCAAGTTTGAGGGGAAATAATTAAAAAACCTTAAAACCCTTTGAATCAAATCATGAATATCGATCCATATTTCGAGTTAATCCCACAGTCGCAAAGCGATCAATTGCTTCGGGGATGGGGTTATGATCTTCTCAGAGAATATTTCTCCATTGCTCAACAACTTCCTGTGACCAATTCTCCGGTCATAGAATTGGCTACAGGTACAGGACGAATGTGTGCAACGCTTTCTTGTATCTTCCCAACGATACTTTCGGGTGATATCACTTTAAATGATCTTCCCCGTGTATATCAGCGCATACCGGAACAGTTCATGGAACGTGTTAATTTTGTTCAATTGGATATGGAGGCTCTTCCTTTCCCATCAAAAAGTATTTCCACTCTTGTCTGTCTGAACACGATGCATGAAGTATCTCATCCTCATTTGTGTTTACAGGAAATGATTCGTGTCATGAATCCGAAAGGAACTTTGGTAATCGGCGATTTTAATCAGACGGGATTCGATACAATGCGGAGGATCCATGAGATTGTTTATCATAATGATCATCAAGAAGGATTCATTTCTACGGATGAAATCGAAAAGATATTAACTTCATCGTTTCATTATGTCCATTCGGTTACAACTCCTTTAAACATCACCTATTTCGCTTCAGATAAACGATAATCTTCAAAAAATTAAAAATCCTTTCTTTTTTTGAACATGTTGATGAATGATTGATTTTTATATTGTTTTTTTACCAATTCAGTGGTACACTCTTTTATTCATTTTCTAATTGACTTAAAGCGACATATTCATTCAGACAGAAATCTCTGTAATTAACGAAAGGCAACACTATGCGAATCGGAATTCTTACCGGCGGCGGAGACGTTCCCGGATTAAATCCATGTATTAAAGAAGTGGTCTATCACGCAACAAATGCAGGAGCAGAAGTGTACGGCATTCGCCGCGGCTGGGGTGGGTTGTTAAATTTTAATATTGATGATGTTGATGATCAAAAGAACTGGGTTATCCCATTAACAAAACAAAATACTCGAACTATTGATCGTTCCGGAGGTACATTTCTTCATACATCGCGAACAAATCCGCAAAAAGTAAAATGGGCTGATATTCCAATGTTCCTGCAAGACCCAAAGCGTCCACCGCAAGATGGGGATCCAATCAGCGATTTTACACCTCATGTTCTCCGCGTTCTTGAATATTTGAAGATCGATGCGTTGATCGCCATTGGCGGTGATGATACACAAAGTTATGCTGTCCGTTTGCACAACGAAAAATTTCCAGTCGTCTCTATTCCAAAAACGATGGATAATGATGTGTACGGAACCGATTACTGTATTGGATTTTCAACGGCAGTAACACGCAGTGTTGAATTCATCACAAATCTTCGCACATCAACAGGTTCGCACGAACGTATTGCGGTGATCGAACTTTTCGGACGCAATTCCGGTGAAACTTCGCTCATCTCTGCATATCTTGCCGGAGTTGATCGCGCAGTCATATCTGAAGTCCATTTCGATCCGGAAAAATTAGCAGCATTGCTCATGGATGATAAGAAAACAAATCCGAGCGGATACGCGATCATGACAATTTCCGAAGGAGCTCAAATGATCGGCGGAAAAGTTGTTGAATACGGACAGGCAGATGCTTATGGTCATAAAAAACTTGGCGGTATCGGACAAATAACCGGTGAAGCAATTCAGAAAATTACCGGACAGCACATCATCAATCAACAGGTTGCCTATTTGATGCGAAGCGGTGAACCCGATGCTTTGGATAGAATGGTGGCAATGTGTTATGCAAATCTTGCAACGGATATGGTAATAAAGAAACATACCGGAAGAATGGTTGCGTTGCGTGATGGAAAATATACGACTGTTCCGCTTCATTCTATTACCGATGGAGTGAAGCGTGTTGACGTTCAAGAATTATATGATTCTGAAAATTATCGTCCGCGCATTTTGAATGTGATCGGTAAACCGATGTTCTTGTATTAAATTTGAACTAGGTGCTTCTAAAATCTCCACGATTTTGGAAGCACCTCTTTTACAAAGCTGAGAATAACAATTGTTTCAAAATTCCATAAATTTTTTATCTTAATAGAGCGATGAGAA
>JFJP01034847.1_pt1 | contig 11971 bp, 7 predicted proteins | sample 431651 | NCBI WGS metagenome assembly JFJP01 (sample SAMN02602958, study PRJNA72255) | Microbial mat metagenome, whole genome shotgun sequencing project. | biome: fresh water; feature: sink hole; material: water; isolation source: purple microbial (photo- and chemosynthetic) mats found in... | reverse complement strand
CCGGGGTCCTACGCCCCTCAAGCCGATTTCGACGAACTGCTCCTGTCCGTGGACGAGAAGGATGTCCTCCGCCGTCTGGGGACAGAGCTGGCCGCAATAGCAGCCCAGCCGGTCCACGCCGAGACCGCGAAGTTGTGGCAGCGGCTCAACGACCTGGACTCGGTGCGCCCCATGGTGTGGATAAACGAGATCCCGTGGCACGAGATGAATGTCGACGACGAACTGACGCTGCGCACCGTCCACCCCTGGGCGCGGGAACTCGAGACGCGGATGAGGCGGACGATCTACCAGTGGAAGCACATGCGCGGCGACATGGTGGTGAGCGACTACCTTGACTGCCCTCTGGCCATCCATTCGACCGATTTCGGCATCCACGAGGACGTGGACATCGCGAGGACCGACGCGGGCAACGAGATCATATCGCGGCACTTCCACATCCAGATTTCGTCGATCGAAGACATCGAAAAAATAAAGATGCCAAAGGTCACGCACAACGAGCGGATGACAGAACTCGCCTTCTCCACCATGAAGGATCTTTTCAAGGACATCATACCTGTCAAGAAGGTCGGCCAGACGCATATATGGTTTACGCCCTGGGACTACCTTATCCGCTGGACAGGGGTACAGGAGGCGATGATAGCCCTGTACGAGCAGCCCGACATGGTCAATGCGGCCGTCGAGCGCATGGTCGACGCGTGGATGGTCGAACTCGACCAGTTCGTCGGACAGAACCTCCTGTCGCTCGACAATGACAACACCCGCATAGGTTCCGGCGGATATGGGTACATAAGCACCTTGCCCGGGAAAAACTTCGATCCGGAATACGTAAAGCCGCACAACATGTGGGGTTGCTCCAATGCCCAGATTTTCTCCGAGGTCTCGCCGGAGATGCACTGGGAGTTTGCCATGCGCCACGACTTCCGCTGGCTCGAACGCTGGGGACACACCTACTACGGCTGCTGCGAACCGCTTCAGAACAAGGTTCACCTGCTGCGCAAGATCCCCAACCTGCGCAAAGTGTCAGTCAGCCCGTGGAACGATTTGAACAAGATCCTGCCGGCTTTGGCCGGCGACTACGCGGCGAGCGTCAAGCCCAGCCCGGCTATCTTCGTCGACGACGGTTTTTGCCCCGACATGGTCAAGGATACCATCCGGAAGGCGATCACCGCCGGCGGGGATGACAGCCACATCGAGTTCATCATGAAAGACATCTCCACCGTCAGGTACAAGCCGCAGAACCTGTGGACCTGGTCGGAGACCGCGATGGACGTGGTCAGGCGGGCGGAGAAAAAGTGATGACGAGCCGGGAAACCGTCCTTGCGGCGTTTGAGCACCGACCGACGCAAAAAGTGGCCAAGTGGCTCGGGGCCTCGCCTGAGTTCATCAAGCTTGCGGCGGAGGCCTTGGGTGTACCGGACGAGGAAGCGCTGCGATGCCGCCTGGGCGACGACTTCCGCCGCATCGGCTCCACCTGGGCGGGACCGGAGCACCAACTCTCGCCCGGGGCGACTTGGGTCAGCCCTTTCGGGGTCGAGCGGACCGGGCTCTTTTACGGCGAGCCGATGACGCACCCGCTGGCCGGCAAGACCACGATGGCCGAGCTCGAGGAGTACCCGTGGCCGGATCCTGCCTGGGCGGACATTTCGGGCATCCGGAACGCCGCGCTCGCCCACGCCAGCAGGTACGCCATCCTCGGCGGCGAATGGTCACCGTTCTGGCACGACGCGATCGACCTCACCGGCATGGAAAACCTGTATTACCTGATGTACGACCAGCCGGAGTACGTCGATGAGCTGCTCGCACGGATCAACGGCTACTACCTCGCCGCCTCGGAACGCGCTTTCGAAGCCGCCGGCGACTGCATCGACATCTACTTTATCGGCAACGATTTCGGCGGCCAGACAGGACCGCTCCTCGGGCCGGAGTTGTTCGAGCGCTTCATGGCGCCTTTATTGGCGGCACATGCGGAACTGGCGCACCGCTACGGCATGAAGCTGATGCTCCATTGCTGCGGCGGCTTCAGGCCGCTGATCCCGGCGATAATCGAGGCGGGGGTCGATGCCCTGCACGCGCTCCAGCCCGACTGCGCCGGCATGGAGAGCAGGGCGCTCAAACGCGACTTCGGCGATGTCATGGTGTTCAACGGCGGCGTCGACAGCAAGGCAGTGCTCATCCAGGGCACGCCGGCACTGGTCAGGGAAAAGACCATCGAGACGATGGATGCCTTCTCCCCCGGCGGTGGCCATATTGCCGGCGCCAGCCACGACTTCATCCTGCCGGAGACGCCGGTGGAGAACGTGGTCGCAATGTTCGACGCCATCATGGAGTATGAAACCGCCTGAGCGGACCGCCCGGAAGAACTCGTGTGCCGATCAGGGCGTCTCCCCGGGAGCCTTTCCGTATTCGTTGGGAGCCACGCCGACGAGCTTCCTGAACACCGAATAGAAGTAGCCGGTCTCGGCGTAGCCGACGGCCCTGGCTACATCCTTCAGTTTAAGTTCTCCCGCCTCCAGGAGGAGCCTGGCCTTTCGCACCCGCAGTTCGTTCAGGTAGCGGGAGTAGGAGTTGCCCGTCCGCTCCCTGAACAGCTTGCCGAGGTAGGCCGCGGAGAGGCCGAAGCGCTCGGCTATCGTCTTGAGCGCCAGCGGATCGGCGTAATGCAGCTCGGTATAGGTGATCAGACGCTCGACCAGCGACGATGACAGCTTGCCGCTGGCAATCAGCTGGTCGAGGAGTTCGACAGCCACTTTCCGCACCCAGTCCAGAGCCCCGGCCGGGTGTTCGCGCCTGGCCAGTCCGCGGTACAGGGTTTCGTAGCCCCCGAACAGGGCTATGCCGTCGACATCGTGGGTCCTGGCCAGATTGAGGAGGCCTGCGAGCATCTCGATGAGGAGGCCCCTGAAATAGTCCACCGACATCGCGCGGCTGTCGGTGATCCTCCGCCCGAGGTCGTCGAAAAACCTGTCGAGCTCGTCCAGATGCCCCTCGGAGATGATGCGGCACAGGTCATACCCAGGCGGTGACTCGAGGCCCTGCCTGGAATCCAGGAAGGAGTCAGCCTCGGCCGCGGTGACGATGCTGGCGGGCAGGTAGCGTATCGGTTCGACGGCAAGGCCGTTGAACCAGTCGGCCGCGGTGCGTACCGCCAGCATGCCGTCCATCACCGGCGACTGGTAGGTGACCGCCCTGAGCGTGCCGTCCTTGACGAATTCAAGACCGCGCCTTGTAGCCCCGTTGGCCACGCATATCACGTCGTCCCGGCTGCGTTCGGCCAGGGCCCGCCTGACGCCTTCCATCGGTGCGGCATCGTCGGCCGACACAATGCCTTTGAGTCTGGAGCCGTAGCGGTCGAGCCAGGTGAGCACGGCCAGACGCGTGCGCTCCCTGTCGAGTTCCGTGTAGCGCACCTCCAGGCAGTTCATCGCCGGGGCAACGAGTCCGAGTTCGGTGCGCAGGCCCCAGACTCTTGCCAGGTACGGCGACGTACCCGGTTTGTGGCTGATGACGCAGTATCCCCCGGCGTTTCCCATCAGCGAGGCGAAATGCCTGGCGAGCAGGCGGTGCTGTCCCCAGTCGTCCGGCCCCGTCCAGGATATGATCGAGGAGTACGCGTCGGCTTCCAGGGATTGGTTGCTCGCAATCACGGGGATGTGCGCCTCGGCGAAGTGTCTGAGGCAATCGGTCGCCAGGAACGGCTCCACCGGCACAAAGATGACCAGATCCGGCCTTTGTTCCATCAGCTTCGAAACTATCCCGGTCTGACGTTCATGATCCCAGCCGGAATTGAATACCTGCAGCTCCATTCCCAGGCGGGCAGACTCGGTTTTAAGGCCCTGCTCGTATTCGGTCCAGTACGGGTGCGCGTGCGGCAGGACCGCCGCCAGGCGACGAGATTTGCACCCCCCCGCCGGAGGCAGGGGCAACGGGCCTTTGGCGACGCGCCAGCCTACGTACTCGGCATCGTACCAGCGGCGTGGATCGGACTCGGGGTACCGCGATGGATCATCCGGCCTGGGAGGAATGTGAGCCTGTGCCGGATCCCAGAGCATCAAACCGTCTGAAAAGCCAATCATGATTCCATTATAATCCCGCTCCTGACTTCATGCAGGACGAATCATGCCAGGAGGCCAACTTCTTCCTTGACATTTCCGGCTTGATGGTAAAATATTTACCTGAAATATTTATCAGGTATCACGGACAAAGGACGCCGATGAAGAAGCCAACATTGCACACCATCGCCGGGGCTGCAGGAGTCTCCATCACCACCGCATCCTTGGTACTCTCCGGCAAAGGCCGCATCTCGGCGTCAGTGCGGAAATCGGTCCTCGATACCGCGGCTTCCCTCGGTTATGACCGCAGACTTGCGGCAGCACCGCCCGGCAAGCGGCCAGCTGTAGGGGTGCTGGTCAACCTCGATCCCCACTGGAGCTTCGTATGGAGTTTTATCCGCCCGATAATCGCCGGGATAGAGCGCGTTTTTGTCGAAAAAGGCTATGATGTCATCCTGATCCCCATCTACGATCCCCAGCCGGATACAACCCTGGAGGGCAGGATCATCGAGGGCTCGTACAAGGGCATCTTTACGCTGCACTTCGTAAACGAGCAGCTTTTCAGCGCTCTCGAGGCTCAGGGCATACCGATCATCGTCATCATGAACGGCAACTTCCAGGACCGCTTCCATTCGATTCTGGTCGACGATTTCCAGGGCGCCTACGAGGGCATCAGCCACCTGATAGCGCTCGGACACCGTGACATACTGTACGCCGGTACCGAGCGCATCAACCTGCCCAAGCTTGCCACGGACCGTTACTACGGCTTCTGCAAGGCGCTGGAAGAGGCGGGCATCGTGGTTACGCCGCAGAACTCGCTCAACTGCGAAGCTTCGAACACCCAGCACCTCGAGGCCAGCCTCAAAGAGATATTTTCCAGGAAACACCGGCCGAGCGCCATCTACGCGATCGATGACGACATGGCCGTGCGCATCGTCGCCCTGCTCGGGCACCTGGGATTACGCATTCCCGAAGACGTGTCGATCATCGCGCCCGGCGACCTCCTCAACTACGCGGATCCATTCGTCGTGCCTATAACAACCCTCAAGATAGACACCACGCTGATGGGACGTCTGGCCAGCGACATGATGTTCCGCAGATTGTCCGGAGAGCACGACGGCGTGCACGTCATCAAGATAAAACAGCAGCTTGTCCAGCGTGGTTCGACCCGTCCCGTGCCGGTCACCCGTTCCCGTGGCAACAGCCGGTCGCAGGGCAATGCCAGGGAACGCTTCATGGCGGCATTCGACCGCACCCAGGGACTGGGCCTGCCCCGCTGGCTGGGCGCGTCGAGGGAGTTCATCACCAAGGCGTGCGTCGAACTGAACATGGACGAAGAGCAGTTCAGGGTGAGGATAAACGACGACCTGCGCTGGATAGCCCCGGCTCCCATCGGGCAGGGGGGACCCGGCATCGATGCCTTCGGGATAGAACGCCGGGGTGCGGGCTACGGCCAGGCGATGAACCATCCCCTGCGGGAAGCCCCTTCGATCGGACAGCTGAGGGACTATCCATGGCCCGATCCGGAACGGGAAGACACCCAGGGCATCCGGGAAAAGATAGCGCCGCTTGCCGACAGCTTTGCGATATCCGGCGGCAGCTGGTCGCCGTTCTGGCACGACGCCGTCGATCTTGTCGGCATGGAAACCCTGGCCTGCCTGATGTACGACGACCCGGTGTTCGTCGAGACGATGCTGAACCGCATCGTCGATTACTACGTGAGCCTGAATACGCGCATCTTCGAGGAAGCCGGCGACCTCATCGACCTGGTGTTCATACGCAACGATTTCGGCACGCAGACCGGCCCGCTCATCAGCGTCGAGCACTTCGAGCGCTTCATTTCGCCGTGCATCAGGCGCCTGGTCGAGGCCGCCCACCGTTTCGGCATCAAGCTGATGTTCCACTCCTCGGGCGGCATACGGCCGCTCCTGCCCTCGCTTATCGCCACCGGGATCGATGCGCTGCACGCCTTGCAGCCGGATTGTCCGGGGATGCAGGGGACTTCGATGAAGCAGGATTTCGGCAAGCGGCTGGTCCTGTCGGGCGGCATAGACGCCAGGGGTATCCTGCTCCGCGGCACGCCGGAAGAGGTCAGGACGAGCGTCCTCGACACCCTGCGCATCCTGTCCCCAGGTGGCGGCTACCTGGCGGCGCCGAGCGTCGACGCCATCACCGACGATACGCCGGTGGCGAATATCCTGGCTATGTACGACGCGATTACCGAATGGAAAGACGTATAGTATAGTGGTCAAGCTGGAGGAACAGATATGAACAAGCTTCGCATGGGCGTACTCGGGTGCTCGGCTCATTATTTCAAACGGGTCGCCGTGCCGCTGCGGCAGTCGCAATTCGTGCAGCCATACGCAATAGCATCGCGAGACGCAGCGAAGGCAGCCGCCAAAGCCGCGTCCTGGGGCTTCCCTGTCTCGTACGGCTCGTACGAAGCCCTGCTCGCCGACCCAGAGGTCGACTTCATCTACAACCCGCTGCCAAACCACCTGCATCTCGAGTGGATCAAGAAGGCGGCCGACGCGGGCAAGCCCATGCTGTGCGAGAAACCGCTTGGCCTGGACGCTGCCGAAGCTGCCGAGGCTGCCGCCTACTGCAAGGCCAGGGGTGTCCCCCTGATGGAAGCCTTCATGTACCGCTTCCACCCCCAGTGGCGCCGCGCCAGGGAACTGGTAGAGGCAGGGGAACTCGGCACCGTGATGAGCACCCACGGGATGTTCTCGTACAACAACAAGGACCCGAAGAACATCCGCAACGTCGCCGCTTTTGGCGGCGGCGCGATGCTCGACATCGGCTGCTACGCCGTATCGTCGGCCCGCTTTCTCATGGGCGCCGAACCCGAACGGGTGATCTGTACCATGCTGCGCGACGAGAGCTTCAAGACCGACATCCTGGTCTCGGGCATACTCGACTTCGGCGGCGGCCGCCGTTCCACGTTCACCGTCGGAACCCAGCTTTTTTCGATGCAGCGGGTGGACGCGTACGGCACAGGTGGCTCGCTGTCCGTCGAGCTGCCCTTCAACATGCACGCCGACGTGCCCGGTCGCCTCCACGTCGCCACCGACCTCAGCCGCCGTGTCGTCGAGACGGGCCCGGCCGACCAGTACCTGCTCCAGTTCGACGCCTTCGCGCGCGCCATCACCGAAAAGCGCGAGGTGCCGACGCCCGCCTCCGACGCGGTGGCGAACATGGCCGTGCTCGATGCGCTGTCGGCATCGGCGGCATCGGGTACCTGGGAGGACGTGAAGAGGTACAGGTAGCGGCTGTCTGTTGACAATTTATTGCGGAGCAAACGACCGCAGGGTCAGGCATGCGCCAACACGGCACCAGGGATGTTTTCCGCCATGTACAGGGGAAGGGATAGCAGCTTGTAAGCGACGGACTCGCCTGTAGTGGTTTTAACCTTCAGGTTCTGGATCGAGGGCTGATTTGTATCCAGGCGTATGGCAAAGCCCAGGTGTTTCTGGAGCATGAATGAATGCAGCGATTTCATCGCACCAGAACTGCCCGCCTTAACCTCTAAGGGGATGATGCGGTTTCCCTGCTGGATCATGAAGTCGATTTCTCCCTGGCGGCCTTCTGTCCGCTGCCAGTAAAAAAGCCTCGGATCCTCGAAAGCCGGCGATATGCAGCGGAGTTGCTGGCCGACGAACTGTTCGGCCAGCCCACCCTTATTTGCCCATATCACGGCATCCAGATCACGAAAAGCCAGAGCAGAAAGGCCCAGATGTACAGATGCCAGCCCCACATCAACAAGAATCGTCTTGAACAGGCCAGCCTTGGTCTCAGCACCCAGGGGTAATCCGTTGGCTGCCGTATGCTCCACCCGATGGCAAACCCGGGCCAGGCACAGTAATTCAAGGCAGCGTTTGATATCACGCTGCCCTGCATCGATTTCGACATGGCTGAACATGAACCGACTGCCCAGCTGCCGAGGAACTGAATCCATGACCCGGCGAAGCAGATCAGGCGAAACGCGGCCACGGTATTTGTTGAAGTCGTCCCGGTACGTCGCTATCAGATCCCGCTGGAGCTGGAGCCGGCGGTCGTCATCGCGTGTCGAAAGCCAATCGGCTACCACTTCCGGCAAACCGCCGACAAGGCAGTATTCGGAGAACAGCTGGAGAGCTCGCTGATGCAGCCGTGGGCTCAAGTCCAAGGATTCCACCGATGCGGCTAGCGCCGATCCGAGCGCGACGTTACCCGAAGCGTCCAGGAATTCATGGAACGACACAGGCTCGGCGTAGCAGTAGCTTATGCGCCCGACGGGCATGCTGAATTCGTGCTCCTCGAGGGTGAAATCCAGCAGAGAGCCTGCGGCGATCACCGGAAGCTCCGGCATATCTTCCCTGAACCAACGCAGGAACGCAAGCAGATGGGGTGCAGCCTGCATTTCATCGATGAACAACAGCGAATCCCCGCTGGATATGGAAATACCAAGGTCAGCCGCCAGATCGGAAACCGTCCGGCGTGGATCGTTGCCACGGAAATGGTCCGCCAATTCCGGTCGCCGTTCCATGTTGAGCTCGACAAGCTTCCTGCCCTGACGTCGGGCAAGGTCCCGGACCAGCCAGGTCTTGCCCACCTGCCTGGCGCCGCGCAGGACCAGAGGCTTTCGATCAGGAGCCTCAAGCCATTGATCCAAAAACCGGGATACATGACGTTCCATGGCAGCCTCCACTTATCGATTATATACTGTTGTATTATACACAATATGTCAATAACAACGCGTTGTTATTGACATAATCAATAATCAGTATAAAAAATTCAAGCCACCACGGAATGGTTGTTGATAGTCTACATTACAAGGATTATTCCGCTGAATCCTGTCGGGTACATGATGGAAACCGGCAGAACCAGTTTTTTCACCAACAGCACTGTCCCCCGACCGTGCTTTTTCCCGCCTTCCCGCATAAAAACGGATAAAAAAACGCAAATCAATACAATACCGGACAAAAATTCCGCTCTTACAATGGTCTTTCACACCACTCGCACGGGAGGCCTTACATGACTTCGAAAGGTTCATATATCATCGTCGGAGAGAACATACACTGCACCCGCATCCGCCTTGCCACCGGCAAATTCGTCGCTACGATGAAGGACGGCAGAACCGCGCTCACATTCAAGGAAGGCGCGGAAACCAGGCACATGCCGATACCAGAATATTTTACCGCCGGTGAGGAATGGAAAAACGGCAAGATCAAGCACGTACAGGCGGCGATACGCCAGGGCATGTACGGCAAAGGCGAGGATGCCGAAGCCGGCAAGGCCTACCTCCGGGCGATGGCGCGGGAGCAGGAAGCATCCGGCGCATGGTTCCTCGACGTCAACGTCGACGAGTTCAGCATGGATCTGGACGAAAAGATCAAGGCGATAGAATGGACGGCTTCGATACTCCAGTCGACAGCCGGCTTGCCCTTGAGCATCGATTCATCCGACCCGAACATCCTGCGCGCCGGGCTCGCCGCCTGCGACAAAGCAAGGGGCAAGCCGATGGTCAACTCGGTGTCGCTCGAGCGCGCCGCGATGATACCGATAGCCGCGAAGGCCGGCGCCTGCGTGATCGCGGGAGCGACAGGCGAGTCGAGCATGCCCGCGAGCGTCGAAGACCGCGTGGCCAACATCACCGGGCTCATGGCAAGGCTTGCCGACGCCGGCTTCGCCCTTGGCGACATCTACCTCGACCCGCTCGTGATGCCGGTCTCGGTCGATACGAAGAACCCCGGCATGGTCCTCGAGGCGGTCCGGTTGATGCGCGCGAAATACGGCAAGGACGTGCACTTCGCACCGGGCTTGAGCAACGTATCCTTCGGCCTTCCCAAGCGCGCGGTCATCAACCAGGTATTCGCCTGGCTTTGCCTCAAGGAAGGCTGCGACGGCGGCATCGTCGACCCGATGCAGATCAACGACAAGGCCCTGTCAGCCCTCGACACGGAATCAGGCGTCGCCATGCTCGCCAGGGAGCTGCTGCTCGGCAGCGACGAGTACGGAATGAACTTCATCACCGCCAGCCGCGACGGATCGGCGTGAGGAATACATCACCATGAAGAACCACATCGAAAAGCGCGTGTACCACGTCGAAGTCCTGCCGCCGAAGCAGGAGACCGAGAAGCTCGACGAGGACCTGGCCGCCTTCACGGCCAAGTTCAACAGGGTGATGGAGAGCGGTTACTGCGCCTGCCTTACCGACAACGCGATGGGCAACCTCGCCTTCCAGGGCACCGAGATGATAGAAGAGCTGGGACTCGAGGCGAAGCCCGACTCGGTGATGATCCACCTGAACACCTTCCACACCAAGGGCGACCTGGACAGGATACTTGAGTCCTGCAAGAAACTCGGCATACGGCAGCTGCTCGTGGTGACCGGCGACGGCTCGGACCGGCTGCCCAAGCTCCAGCCCTCGGACGTCGGTGCCGAAGGCGTCGAAGCGGTCAGCTCCGTAGAGCTGCTGCGGTACATCTCCCGCCGCTGGCCCAACGATTTCGAACTCGGTGTCGCCTTCAACCCCTACGAGCCGGAGGAGCACGAGTTTGCCAAGTTCGAGCGCAAACTGGCCGCCGGCGCGACCTTCGTGATCACCCAGCCGGTGATAGAACGGCACCCGCTCGTCGACAAACTCCACGCCCTGTACCCCGGCGTGCCGATGATAGTCGAGGCCTGGATGAGCAAGAAGCTCGACCTCCTGTCCGACGCCGTCGGTTACGAGATCCCGCAGGGGACGCCGTACGATCCTGTCGAGAACCTGAAAACCCTGCACCGGAATTATCCCGACTGCGGTGCCTACCTCTCGATCGTCGGATTCAAGACCCAGTACGACCAGCTGAAGACCACCTGGGGCAGCGGCCGCAGGAGCCTCAGGATAGTAGTCTGCATCAAGCAGGTGCCGGGCACCAACGACGCGAAGATAGACCCCGAGACAAAACGGATAGTCCGCGAGGGCATAAAGGCCATCATGAACCCGTTCGACACCTACGCGCTCGAGGAAGCGGTCAGGATTCGCGACAGGGTTGGCGGCGAGGTGATAGCGCTCTCGATGGGGCCGCCGCGAGCCGACATCACGCTGCGCGAGGCCCTGTCGGTGGGAGCCGACCGGGCAGTGCTGCTCAGCGACCGGGCCTTCGGCGGCTCGGACACCTGGGCGACAAGCTACGCGCTCTCCAAGGCCGTCGGTAAAATCGGCGGGGTCGATCTGGTGATCTGCGGCAAGCAGGCTATCGACGGCGACACCGCGCAGGTAGGCCCCGGCATTGCGGCCCACCTGGGATGGCTGCAGGCCACCTACGTGATGGCCGTCTCCGACATCGCCGACGGCAAACTTACCGCAAAGCGGATGCACGAGGATGGCTGGGACCAGTGCGAACTCGTCCTGCCGGCCGTACTCACGGTCGTCAAGGACATCAACCAGCCGCGCATCCCGACGCTCAAGGGACGATTAGCCGCGCAGAAACTGGACATCCCTGTCTGGACCGCGGCCGACATCGGCGCGGAGCCAGGCAAGATAGGCCTCGACGGCTCTCCCACGCGGGTCGTCAAGACCAATCCTCCCGCAGGCAGGTCCAAGGCGACGCTGAAAATCGAAGGCTCCTCCGCGGAGTGCGCGCGCACGCTGGTGCACGAACTGCGCCTGCGAAGCCTGGTATAAGGTGGCATGACATGATCGCAAACACCGCGGAAACGCGTGCTCTGTACAAGAATATCTGGGTCGTCGCGGAAGTGCTCGGGGGACGGGTACAGAAAGTCAGCTACGAGCTGCTCGGTGCGGCGCGCTCTCTCGCCGACGCGCGCAAGTCGGAACTCTGGTGTGTCGCCCTTGGCTACGGGGTTTCTGCCGATGCGGAAAGTCTGATCCAGCACGGCGCCGATGTAGTACTCCTGGTCGACGACCCGCGCTTCGCCGACTTCATCGACGAGGA
>JFJP01031790.1_pt1 | contig 11971 bp, 8 predicted proteins | sample 431651 | NCBI WGS metagenome assembly JFJP01 (sample SAMN02602958, study PRJNA72255) | Microbial mat metagenome, whole genome shotgun sequencing project. | biome: fresh water; feature: sink hole; material: water; isolation source: purple microbial (photo- and chemosynthetic) mats found in... | reverse complement strand
AAGTAGCTTTTTATTTTCAGCGCGCTCGCGCATCATATCCACAATATCGCGAATTGCCTCCCCTAAATCAAAGGCTTCGGGTTCAATAATAATCCGCCCCGCTTCAATTTTTGCCATATCTAAAATATCATTAATCAAATTTAATAAATGTGAACCACTGCGATTAATAATATCTAAATTTTGCCGTTGTGCCGCCGTTAGTTGTGTATCATTTTGCATAATTTTAGAAAAACCCAATACCGCATTCATGGGAGTGCGCAATTCATGGCTCATATTCGCTAAAAATACACTTTTTGCTTGATTGGCTGCCTCGGCGGCGGTTTTTGCTTGGCGCAAATCCTTTTCGATGTCTTTACGACAAATAATTTCTTTTTCTAATTGCCGATTAATCTGCTGTAAATAGGTATAACCTAAAATTTCATTTTTTAAAATTAATGCCGTGTACTTAAAAAAAACAGGTAAATGCACATAAAGCTCGTGCATTCCAATATGCAAACTTTCCATTTTAATCACGCCGATGATTTCATTTCCCACTTGTAATGGAAAAATCCAAGTATAAGCTTTGGTAAATTCAGCGCTCATTAAATGGGTATCTTTAAAATCATGTTCATATTCTAAAGGCATTTTTGTTTGATAAACCTGTAAAACAGCCGCATCAGAAATAGCTTCTAATTTTTGTTTTTTACCATACACATCCGCATAAAAAATAGTCTCATCAATTTTATAATATAAAATTAAATTAGCTCCCCCTAAAACATCCACCACGGTGTGTAATAAATTATCAATGGTATTTTCTAAACCTGACACCGCACTTAATCGACTCATTAATTGAATAATTAACTGTAAATAAGACTTTTCTATTGCCAGTTTTTTAACCCGTTGTTTTAAATTTTCAACCTCGTTCTCAGCCATAATTTTCTTCAGGTAAGGCTAATGGGAAACAAACATAAAAGCGGGAGCCTTCATTTTCAATACTTTCAACCCCAATTGTTCCCCCCATACTTTCGGTTAATTGTTTGGCAATCATTAAACCAATGCCTAAACCATCAATACCTTGGTCATACGCATTTAATCGTTCAAAAGGCTTAAAGATTAAGCCTAATTTATTCATTGCAATACCAACGCCTTGGTCTTCAATAGAAAATTCAATAGTGTCATCATACAATCGCGTAAGACATAAGAGAATAAAACCATTGTTACGATTAAATTTAACCGCATTGGTCGTTAAATTTAATAAAATTTGTTTTAACTTGCTTCTATCAACATTAATAAAACAGGCTTGGTCAATTGCTAGATGTAATTCAACCGTAATTTGTTTTTCTTGTGCTAATAATAAACATTCTTGATAAATTTCTTTAAAAAAATCACTAACGGCAACTGCTTCTAAGGATAAATTTATTTCACCTATTTCAAGGGTCGATAAATCTAAAACATCATTAACCATTGTCAATAAATGATTGCCTGCATCATAAATTGATTGAATTTGTGATTTATCAGAAGTTGAGTTTTTATCATATAATTCAATTTGTGAAAACCCTAAAATAGCATTCAAAGGGGTTTTAAATTCATGGCTCATTTTGGACAAAAACTGTGATTTTGCTGCATTGGCTTTTTCGGCTTCTTTTCTTGCGACAATTGCAATTTCTTCTGCGCGTTTTAAATTCTGCTCGGCTGTTTTACGCGCTTCTATATTACGACATAACCCAATAAAAAAAGTCTTATCGGTTGCTTTACGCCGTTGCAAAATCATTTCAGTGACGGATAGTTCTAAGGGGAAAGTAGAGCCATCTTTTTTTAACCCCATCATTTCAATATCAACCCGTTGTGTTAATAATTTGACACGGTCTTTTTCAAAATAGCGATTTAAATAACTGGCATAATCAGATTGATAAGTCTCTGGAATTAAAAGCGCGATACTTTTACCTTTTATTTCTTCGGCACTGTAATTAAACAGCTGTTCTGCCTCGGTATTAAAAAAATTAACCACCCCTTCCTCATCAATAGTAATCAACGCATCACTCATATTATTCATAATGGATTGATTCATCAATGCGGTATTTTTCAAGGCTTCATTTTGCTTAATAATGGTGCGATTCATATTTTCTAAGGATTGTGCTAAAGCCGCTAATTCATCATTAGAATCGGTTGGAAAATTCAGGGTAGAAAAATCGTTTCCTAAATGATGACTGGCAAATACTAATTCTTGTAACGGTTGGGTGATTTTCTGAATAAAAAAATAAGTCAAAAAACTTAAGGCAAAAATCCCTAGCACTCCCATACTCAGCAAGAATAATAATTTTTCATTAACCTGCGCTAAAAGAGTTTCTTTTGCCGATGAAATCACAACGGCTAAAAAATACTTATCATCCAATGGCGTGTAGTGTAATGTGGTGGCAAAGACATAGTGGAAATCATTTTTTTGTCCAGGGAAAAGCATTATTTCCAGTGGCTGATTATTCTCTGTTAATAAGGCCTGTGTTTCTGGAAAACGCCCTTGAATTGTTTGCGTTAATTGTAAAGGATGATTTTTATCGGTTAAAAAAGATAAGATGACCCCTTTTTGATTGGTTAAATAAGCGGTGGTATTTTTTAGTTGTGCAGGAATAGCTTTATTTAATAAACCCGTTGCATTAAGGCTTACAATTAAAAGGACATGGGTATTGTCTTGATAGGGATAAGTCGTTGCTAATTGAACAGAGGGTATCAATTCTGGGGTCGTTTTTAATTGACTTTGTGTTAATGAAAAAGAGGATAAATGAATTTGCCCTTTTTTTAATAACATGGCTTGTTTAATAAATTGATTATGTTGTTTGTTTAAATGGTTTTCAGATAAAGACACAATGGTATATTCATCGGTTCTCTGCACAGAAAGAAGTTCGCGTTGAGTAGTCTGATTCACTAAACTAACCGAAATAAACGCTGGGTGTTGCCGTAAAAAAGTTTCAATACTTGCAGATAAAGCTTTTTTATCCGCTTTTTTTTGCGCCAGTGTATCGGCTAAAGTTAATAATTCCTGTTGTGTTGGTTGTAATTGTTGCGCAAAATTATTTTGATATAATAAAGCCACTTTTTTTAAATTAAGCAACTCATTTTCAATTAATAGAGGACTTGCTTTGGTATAAATCAGCCCTTCTAATAAAATCCCACAAAAGATAATAGGCAAAAGTGCCAACAACATGACTTTGGTGCGAATACTCAAAGTAATTTTTTTCATAAGTTTTTAACGTTAGCGATGATAACTAGGAATTATTGAGGGGCGTTTTAAATAAAAAAACGTTTTTTACCTAGGCATAGCGACCAAATTCATAGGCGGCATCTAGCATGGCACGAATATTTTGTTCGGGTATTTTATAAGGCATCACTAACGTGCCAAAACCAAATTTTCCCCCTGCCATACCTGCCTCAATAATCCGTTTTACCTCCGCTCGCACTTCCTGCTCTGTCCAATCAATCAGTAAAATATCATTGATAACGCCCCAAGTTAAACCCTGTCCTGCAACATTTTGTTTACCTATCGCCACATCATCATTGGGACTTAAATAAAAAGTTTGAATTGCTAATTGTTCCACAACGGGCTTGATGACATTATTCATTCGTGAACTGCCACAGTAATACACCACGTCTGCCACGCCACCCGGCTGTAAATCTTTTTTCATCCAGGGCATCGACAATTGGTTAAATTGTTTCATCGGAATAAAATCGGTTGAACCAAACGGATTGGCATAGAGAATAATATCCGCTCCCGCTTGCCGATACGCGGCAACTTCTTGGTGAAAAAATGCCGAGCATTTGCGTAACAATTCATCTCGCACGTCGGTTGGGCCAAAAAACAGTAAATCAAACCATTTATCCATGCCCATTAAAAGGGCGGGCAGCGTCATACTCGCGGTTAAATAGGCACAAATCGGGTATTTGCCTTTGGCTTCCCGACTGAGAATTTCTAAACAAATCCGTTCTTGCGCAAAAGCAGGATGATTGATTAAATCAGTGGGAATCTCTAATTTTGCAATATCATCGTAAGTGCTAATCACAAAATGTTCGACATTCGGTGGCCCATCGGTGGCATAAATGATTTTTTTGCAGCCTAATAATTCGGCTTCTTTACCCACATAAAATAAACTCCACAGATTGTCATAGCCGTATTTTTCCCGCATTTTCAGTTGCGCTTGTGCGACATACTCCCCTTTTGAGTAATATTCTTGCAACGTTGCAATCCCTAATTCTTTCGCGCCTTGGTCGAGTAAATTGCAAAAGACAGGAATTCTGTCGGATTTTTCACCGTTCAATGCGGCAACAATTCTGTCCATCCCCGTCATCATTTTTGCATCTCCATTATCAATTCTTTAATCACTTTACCTGCGGTAATCCCATCTTCTGCCCAAGCGTCTGCTTGTACCGCTTGATATAAATGCGGGTCCCAACGATAGGGCGCACCACCGACCACAATTTTAATTTTGTCCTCCAGATTCTTATTTTTAAGAATTTCCCGCACTTTAAGACAACCTAATTCGCTACGCGCGGTGTGCATCATCATCGAGGAAATCGCAATCACCGAGGCATTATGCGTAAGGGCGGCTTCAACAAATTGTTCCGCAGGAATATTAACCCCTAAATCCACCACTTCAATCATTAAGGAGCGCAAACAACCGCTGACAATGCGCTTGCCAAGGGTGTGCATATCGCCATGCGACGTGCCAAGAATCACCGTACCGACAACATGAGGACTGGTTTGAAATTTTGCCACCATTTCATCGGTCACTTGCGAAGCAATTTGCGATGCCATGAAATGTTGCGCCAGATTGGCATCAAAATCTTCACTGATAGACTTAATCATTAATTCCATCGCAGGAATCACGACTTTAAAGACAATATCTTCAGGTGTTATGCCCTCTGCAACCGCTTGATGGATGATTTCCAAAGCCTGGTCACGGTCGGTATCAAACACCGCTTCATTGTAGGCGGTGATAATTTTTGTCAGCACTTAAACGCTCCTTAAAGCTAACGGGTTCGTTGATAATCATACCCTTTTATATAGGTAAACAGCTATTTTTTACCCATGCAGAATTATCAAGAAATCACATCACGCAGTTTAAAATTGCATCGGTTGTAAATACAAGTTTTCCACAAAACATTCATCAAAATTAAGCACATACGACATATTAAGCAGGGTAGTTTTTGCTCTAATTTCACTTAACGAGCCAAGCGATTGCGGTCTGGATAACAACAACTCACAGCCTTTTAAAGCTGAGTTTTGATAAAGTTGGATTTTTTCTGCGGCAAGCGGTGGTAATAAACCAATCGCTTGGGCATTTTCAATGGTCAAAAATTGTCCAAAAGCTCCGCAGACAAACAAGGTTTCAATCGCGGCAAGGGGTACACCTGATTGTTTAAAAAGCTGAACAATCGCCGCCCCTGTCGCGGCTTTGGCTTGCTGAAAAATATCAATATCTTGCTTTTTTATCGCCAGCGCAACGGTGGCTGACAAGGGCAGAGAAATTTCTTTTGCCTCTTTTGTTGTAAAACGCCCATTTCGCTGTAATTGGCGGGTGGAAATTAAATGGGCAATTACATCAACCAAGCCTGAGCCGCATAGCCCTAAAGGTTTGCTGTGTCCGATGACTTTGTAGTCCCAATTTGAAGAGGACGGTGCGGCGATTTGATAAATCGCACCCTCTCCTACGGGCATTCCACAACTAATTCCACAGCCTTCAAACGCAGGTCCCCCTGGCACAGAGCTAATCCACAGTTTGCTGCCGTCCCATAATGCCATTTCAGAATTTGTGCCAAAATCAATCAACAATCGACAACGGGTATCACGCATTAACCCTGTGCTAAAAAGTCCTGCCAATAAATCCGAGCCGATAAAACCTGCTAAAGGTGGCACGGTAGCAATGTCAGTGGTTGCGGTTAAACCAAGGGCGGTTTGCCACGCGCTGACATTGGTGATTGTGCAGTCCAAGTATTGTGACCAATAGGTTGGATTTAAGAGAGATAAATAATTTTTCTGTGCTAACAATGCCAACATCGCGGTATTGCCCACCACATAGAGTTTTTTCAGTTGTGCAAGAGGAATTAATTTAGCTATCACACGAATGATTTTTTTAATTGCCTGTTGAATTAACAGCAACATTTCTGTCGCATTATCAAGGGATTGAGCCGCAGTTAACCGATTGAGAATATCTGCACCAAATTGGTATTGTGGATTAAAAATCAACCAAGCCATCACTCGCCGTTGTTGGGTGAGATTCCATAAAGATAAACGTAGCTGCGTTGTGCCTAAATCCAATGCAATAGCATAGCTATCTTGTTCATTAAGAAGGATTTTATCTAAAGAAGATAACCGTTTCCAAGACAAAGTGTTTAGGGTATTTTCAATGGTGAGGGTCAAATCAGAGCCTGGATAAACTTGACAGGCAAGCCGTGTGCCTTGGGCTATTTGCGATTGGGATAATTTATCTTGCTCAATGGCGGTTAATTGACTGACAACGCCTGCTTTTAAGGTGATTTTGCATAACCCACAAAACCCATGTCCTGCACAGGCAGAGCTGATTTTAATTTGTGCGGTTGTTAAAGCTTCTAAAACAGATTGTTGCGCCGTACACGTTAAGTGTAATGTTTTACCCGCAGTTGAAAGAACGAGAGTAGGCATTGTTTTACGGAGTGTGATGATAAAACTGCTGCCGCAGGGCTAAAAAATCATCTAAATTGGCAAAAAGAACATCAATCAGCACTGGGTCAAAATGCCGTCCGCGTTGTTCTTTAAGTAACGCGAGGATTTTTTCTAAGGGCCAGCCTGGTTTGTAGCAACGCACACTATCAAGGGCATCAAACACATCCGCAATCGCAACAATTCGCCCTGCGATGTGAATTTCTTTACCTTTAAACGCATTCGGATACCCTGAGCCATCGTATTTTTCATGGTGTTCTAAGGCGATAGTTGCCGCTGTTTTAAACAACGGATGTTCAGAATAGCAAAGCATTTTATAGCCTAAAATGGTATGAGTTTTCATAACCAACCATTCCTCACCAGTTAGCGGGCCTTTTTTTTCTAAAATAGCATCAGAAATGGCAACTTTACCAAGGTCGTGCATCGGTGCGGCTTCTTTAATCAGGCAGGCTTGTTTTTCATCCAAGTGACAGCGTTGGGCTAAAAAATAAGCATAGGCGGCAACCCGTTTAACATGAAGAGCGGTTTCCTCTGAATGCCCTTCGCAAATAGAACCCAACATGATAATAACATCCCGTTGGGTGGCGGTAATTTCTTGATTAAGCAACCGAATTTCTTCCAAACCTGCGGCGACTTTTCTCTCTAAATTATCCTGATAATCTTTTAGTTGCAAGTGTGTGGCAACCCGCGCTTTGACTTCTTCCACTTGAAAAGGTTTGGTTAAATAATCCACCCCGCCCGTATTAAAAGCACGCACTTTATCATTGGCATCACTTAAGGCACTGATAAAAATAATGGGAATATCCTTGGTTTGTGGATTTTCTTTTAATGCTTGACACACAGCATAACCATCCATCTCAGGCATTTTAATATCCAGCAAAATCAAGTCAGGTTTTTTTTGCTTGACCGCTTGTAAAGCAAGATTGCCATTCAATGCAGGTCTTACTTTATAGCCTTCTTGTTTCAAAATATTGGCAAGCAGCTGTAAATTTGCCAACGTGTCATCGACAACAAGAATATCCGCAGGGGGGGGTGATAATAGGGTGGTATCGCTCATAATGCTTGGGGTTGGCAGGTTTTTAAAAGAACCTGTTTAGTTAAGTTTTAACGGTGAATTATTCGATTAGATGCTGTAATCGGAGAATTTTAATCCCCGATAACTTTAGAGGCACTATTTGTTATTTTATTATGTTTTAGTGATAGCTGTTTAATTAAGTCCTCAAAATCACTCAATGTTTTTGGCAAGGCCGTAATATCAAACAATTCTGCCTGATTTTTAAGCATCATTGCCCAATCTGCTAAGGGCTGACAAGAATAAGTTTCGGCAACTGGCAGTAATTCTTCAGCAATTTCAATAAAATCATTGATTTGTAAACCACCTTCGTTATTCAAGTTTGCTATTTGTGGCTGATAATGACTGCGGAGTAACACAACCAATTCAGACCAGTTTTCTACACTTTGTGGTTGTTCTACTAAACGGTCAGTGGCTGTGGCGGTGACAACAGATGCCGTTATTTTAGTTTCATTTTGCAGGGCTAACAAAGATTGCAGTGCTGACAATAGTTCAGGTTTAGTGATAGGTTTATTAAGCTGGAGATTATAGAAAGGGCTGTGTTGCTCTTCGGGCAAAAACAGCGCGGAGGCGGTAATCATAATAATTGGAATAGCGGCTTTATCTGGCATGGCTTTGATTTTTTGACAAACGCTGTCACCATCCAAATCAGGTAAGCGTCTATCCATAAAAATTAAGTCAAAATCCTGTGCGGCAATTAAGGCTAAGGCTTGTGTAGCTGTTTCGGCTTCAATAATGCGTAATTCAGGATAAGCGTATAAATAGGCTTTAATCAGTAAGCGGTTTGATTCAATATCATCCACCAATAATAGCGTTGCGGGTTGAAAATAAATTGTTTTGGCATAAAAACTATTTTTCTCAGCATTGACTCTTTCAGTTGGATAGCAAATTTCAACCTGCGGCAAATCAATGCTAAAACAACTGCCTTTGCCAACTTGACTACGGACAGAAATACAACCGCCCATCATTTCGATGAGCTTTTTACAAATAGTTAGCCCTAAACCCGTGCCGCCATACTGGACACTTTGGTTTGTTTGTTGGGTAAAAGCTGAGAAAATCGTTTCTACTTGTTCAGCAGGAATGCCGATACCACTGTCTTCAAGAGAAATAATTAAATCAATAAAATCTGGAAGGTCTAAGCGAGGTTTGCAAGCGACACTCAGCCGAATAAAACCTTGATGAGTGAATTTAACTGCATTGCTGACAATATTTAATAACACTTGCCGCAGGCGAATTTCATCCAACAGGACAACGGCGGGCAGATTGTCCGCAAGTTCGATAGCAAAATGAATGTCATTGTCATTTAATTTTTGCTGATAAATAATGGCAATATCTTCACAAATGCTTTTGATAGCAACTTCGGAATAACGCAGTTCTAATTTTCCTGCTTCGATTTTAGATAAATCCAGAATATCGTTAATTAATTGTAATAAGGTTTTACCGCTGCGCTGAATTGCATCTAAATAATAACGTTGGGTAGAATCGGTGATTAAATTATTTAAAATATCACTAAAACCTAAAACCGCATTCATTGGGGTGCGAATTTCATGGCTCATATTGGCTAAAAATTCGGATTTGGCATGATTGGCTTTTTCAGCCGCTTGCTTGGCTTGTTGTAGTGCTATTTCGGCTTGTTTGCGCTCGGTAATATCCTGAATCATTCCAACTTGCTGTAAAGGCGTACCATTTGCGGCATAAAAATTAATACCCCACGCTGCAATCCAATGAATTTCGCCATTAATCGGATTAAGGGTTCGATATTCGACGGAAATGTATTTTTCGTGACATTTTGCCAGGTCCGAAATGTAATTCATCAACCATTCTTTGTCTTCGGGATGTAGAAATTGTTGAACATTATTAAGGTTTATCTGAAAAGACGGGTCAACACCATAAATAGCATTGAGTTCTGGCGTGCTGGTAGATTCGCCAGTTTGTAAGTCGGTGACATAATTGTGCATTTGTGCCGCTTTTTGAGCGGTTTGTAACAGGTCTTGGGTTCTGTTTTTTTCATTCACATATTTTTCAGTACACATCAGCATAAATCCAAACGAAGTGATGACAACAACAACAAAAAACGACACATAGCTTATATCCTGAACCCAATTAATCTGAAAAATGCTGTCTACAGGTTGTGTATTCCAGACTCCATAGTAAAAGGCTCGTATCACCATGATGACCGCGCAAACAGCAAAACTGTATCCTGTAAATTGATGACTGATGGGTATTTTTCTTGGCTGTTTTGTCAATAACAAAAAACTGTTGGCAGTAAGTAAAATGCTAGCCACTATTGCGGTAATCACAATCTTAGCAGCGATGCTGTGCAGGACTAACAGCGTGTATTTTTCAATGATAAAAGAAAGGGCGACTAACCAGCATGTCCAATGTACTGGCGTGTCAGTTTCTTTAAATTTGACTAGGGCGTGATACTGCATAGCTAATGACAAAAGGGCAAAAGTAGAACCCGCGTTTATTATTAAGAATATTGGATTTATTTTTGCCAACATCATCAAAGTCCAGCCCAGTGCTTGCAGCAGTAAACTTATTGCCCACCGCCGTAGACTTTTAATTTCACCTAAATAACCGTGCGATACTGCAAATAAGCCGGCACTCATTAGCAATGAGCCAAGCGTATTGAAAATGATGGTTGAAACAGGATCAATGTGCATATAAATAGGTTCGATTAACAGAAGTCGTTTTTCATTATAGGTCGTGAGACGAAAGTTATTGGGCGCAAATTCAAGTCATAAGTGCAACACTTGAAAAAGAATAGGCTTAGTTCTAAGATTGAGTTATGAAAAAAATGATAACTTTCACCTAGATAGTACCTTTTTTGCAACAGGTAAGCATATAAAATATCTCACCGCGTTATTAAATTCAAAAGTAGGTCATTTACAACTTTGAATGAGGTAGAAATTGCGTTTGTGGCGGGAGAAACATAGCAGGGTATAAAAACCACCCTTAGGGAAAATTGGGGGCTTTTTTATGTGACAGGAATTTAAGACAAAATTTGCGTGTTATTTACCAAGGCAAAAACTACTAAAAATCTTCCCTAATAAATCGTCAGGGGTAAAAGTTCCTGTAATTTCTGCCAAACTATTTTGTGCGATTTTCAATTCTTCGGCAGTGGTGATTTTGACTTGGATTTGGGATGATTTATTGCTCCGTTTTAGGTTGTGTATTTTTTTGTAAATAGGTCATAATTTCCTCTATAGGAAGCTGCTTTAATACTTCACTTGCTGAAAATTGCTTTAATACCTCACCTGCTGAGAATTGCGTTAACACTTCATTTGCCGTTAAGCCTTGCAATCTTTCATTAACTGTTAAAAAATGTAAATGTTCCTTGGCAACATCTTTTTGAAATTGCTCTATGGTATAGGCCATAATTAAACCCTCGGTATTGTAATATTCGTATAATAAATTCACAGAACTACTTAAATTACGTTTTGGATGATATTGTTTTGCGCCGTATTTAATTTTATTCAGTTTACTACTGAATAAATGCCAAACTGCATTATATTCCTCTTGATGAATTTGGCTTAAAACAATCAAGCGAATTTTGCAAAGTAGATTAATTTCATAAACACCTGGTTTTAATTTTGTGAGCTGAATTTGTTTCGCTAAATTCGTTGGAAAACGGGTGCTGATGGCGTACAAATTAAATTCAGATTCGGGTAATAATTCTTTGCACAGTTGTTTACGGTAATTAACGTAATGTCCAATTAATTCGTGTATTGCCCAACTATCAAAGCTTTCTCGCATGGACTTATAGCTGAGTAAATTATGCGTGGTTAAATTTTCTAAGCCGTCGGGTAAAGTGGATTGAAATTCTCCCGATTCTTTTTTGATAACAACTACATCTAAGAGTTGTTGGGTCAGCGATAAGTCTTTTTTCAATTCGACATGGTAAGGCGTGTCGGTGAAATAATCGACTAGAAAAATACCAAATAATCTGTGCCAGTTTATCATAATGGGTTATTTTTTTTTAACAACGCATTAATTTCTTCCAATTGCAAAATCTGCTTTTTCATATTTTCACAACCCGCTGCTGCATGGTGCAACTTTGTCTTAAAACACTTCATCAAAAAAAGCCTTTTTTTCTAATGTTTTCTGCCAATTTTGATGTCTTAAAACAGAATCTAAACGTTGTGAAGCCTTCAGTGATAAAAAACGATTTGTTTCAGTTGTGCCTAATTTTTCAATTAATAGGGTAATGGCTTGTTGAATGAGTTGAG
>JFJP01028368.1_pt1 | contig 11971 bp, 13 predicted proteins | sample 431651 | NCBI WGS metagenome assembly JFJP01 (sample SAMN02602958, study PRJNA72255) | Microbial mat metagenome, whole genome shotgun sequencing project. | biome: fresh water; feature: sink hole; material: water; isolation source: purple microbial (photo- and chemosynthetic) mats found in... | reverse complement strand
TGAAGAAAAAATCCTAAAAAAACCTGAAGAACAAAAAACTGTAGAAAAAATTGAGAAAAAAGAAGCGAAAACTGAAGAAAAACAACCTAATTCTTTAGAGAAAACTGTAAAAACAAGCTCTTTAGAACAAATAGAGAAAAGCCCAGATGAAAAGCAGCCAGAAATCTCAACTGATCTTAAAAATGAAATCCCACAAAAACCTTTAGAAACAGTTGATAAATCTTCTAAAAAGAAAAGCAAGAAAAAAAAAGGTAAAATCATTGATATCACTGAGCTGATTCCCGAAAAAAAACCAACAGATCCCGAAGCACAAAATATTCAAAAAGAAGAAAAAATTGAGAAAACCTTCGAAATAAAAGAAGAAGATTTCCCTACTTTGCCAGTAAATCCAAAGAAAAAACCTACTGATGATAAAGACTTCATAAAAGTGAAGAAACTGAATAAAAATGAGAAAACAATGAAAAAACAACAAGAAAATCTTGAGAAAATCAAGCAAGAAACTCTTGAAACTCTTGAAAAAAAACAGGCAATTCTCAAGGCTGAAACTCAGATTTCTGAAGAAAAATTTATTAAAGAAGAGAAAAAAGTTCAAGAAAAGCCAAAAGTTGAAAAAATAATGTGTGAATTTGAGTTTCCTAGTCTCGAAGAAAGCAAAAAAACTTTGAAAAACCCTGTTCCGAAAATAAACAAGCCCATTGTGCTGCAAGAAAATAAGAAAAAGAAGAATCTCACTGGTGGATGGGATTATGAAGATGATTCAAGTCGAAAAGCACTAGGAAAAAAAGGGAAAAAGGAAGACATTATTTTGAACGACGAGAGTTTCCCTTCGCTTTCATAATTTTTTAATTAAAAAAAAACGAGAATTTCTCTTAAAACAATTCAAAAATATTTAAATTTTTGAAAAAAAGTCAATTTTTTTCTGAAAAAAATCAGTTTAATTTTGGATTTCGTTCATTTTTTCAAATCGATTTTCAAGAAATCTTCGCTTTTTCGGCTTTTTTCCAATAAATCACCTGCAACGCTCTTTCTTTCACTAATTTCTTTCAACTTAATGTTCTTAAACTGCAAATATTTATTATAATTCACAGCAAAACACTTCTTCATTCCATATAAATCCTTCTCATTTGCCCTTGAAATATCCTCCAAAACATAAGGGAAAGGATTGCTTAAGTATTTGACTCCCCATACTCTTGATTCTAATAAAACATCCATTATTGCTTGCTTTTCAATCAGAATTTCATCTGTTTCTCCTCGAATTCTATCAGGAATTTTTGTCGCTTGATCATAGTTTATCCCATTAGGGGGTCCTTGCCAATATCTTAACAGTGAAGAAATTTAAAATAATAAAAAAGTTCAATTGAAGAAAAACTCAAAAGAATAATTAAAAAAAAAAATTTACCTTTGAATAGGGTTGAAATGATGAAGTCCAACAAAGGCCACAATGCAAGTGGCAGCCTGAAAACTTTCTTTCAAAAGCGCAGTCATATAAAGATCCTTGGGAATTTGAAAAATATGAGGTAAAAACATCAAAGTAGCTTCTTTTATGGTCATAGGCTTCTCCGTCTCTTGCATTTTCGTAAGAACAAGTCTGAATAAATCCCTCATTTCTTCAATTGTAACTGAATTCCCAACAATTTGTCTTAATAAAGGGTCAGGCATATCCCCTAAAATAACCTTATGTTTTCCCATAAGTCCTGTAAAAAGAGCTTGATTGATCATATTATATTGTGAAACGTTATTCGAAATGATATTCTGCGATATCGACTCCACAAAGGGCTTCATTAATTGTTTCGAATATTTCTGATCGCCTTGTAAATAAGGATAGGAATAAGTGCTTAATCCTTCTGTATAATCTAAATCTGAAAAGACTTTATTTTTTTTCAGCATGTCTAATGTCACTAAATTCACCACACATTCTTCCCAACATTCAGGAACAATAGGATCTAAGACTTTCAAAGCCTATAAAAAGAAAATTCGTTTAATTTTTCAGTTTTATTCTCTTTCAATGACTTGTATTTGATAATCTTCCACTCCCTTTAACGCACATTTATGTGCTAAATACCTTTGACGGGCTAAATAAGGACCAGGGTTTATTTGGAGAAATATCAAATCAGGGTGATTCGCTGCTAAGGCTTGAGACATTGTATCATAATCCGGGAATTCTTCATTGATGGGACCTGTGGGAATACCATAGAGAGCTATTTCATCAGTAGTTCCTTCAGAATGATCTATAAAACAAAAGGTTTTTATGGTGTTTTCAAAGAAATTTAAAAAAAAAAGAAGGAAAATAATGGTGAAATAAAGGAAAAATCAAAGGAAATCAAGAAAATTCAAATGAAAATAAAAGAAATTAATGAAAAGAAAATTAACTGGCTAATGGCAAAGGTAAAAGCTTTTTTTCATGGACTTTATTGGAAAAAGTTGATTCTCTTTGGTTGAATAAGTAATCTTCGGGGGACATTCGCTCGTAATTTTTTCGAAGAAGGAAGTTTAAGGAGCGAGGGGAGAAAGAACGAAAAAAAGAAGGCATTTTATTGAGCATTTTTGGATATTTTTGAAAGAAAATCACAAATTTTATTGTTTTTAATTTTTTGTTATTAAGGTAAAAAAGAAATTTTATGAAAAAAGAAGAAATTTTATGAAATTTAAAAAATTGAAAAATTTCCACATTTTTTTTTTTAAGGGAAAATGTCAATTTTTTCTAAAAATTTCATGTTAAAAATTTAAATTTCAATGAAAAAATGAAGTTTTTAAAACTTCATAAATGAATTTGCATTTGCATAAGATATATACTCTCAAAATTAATTTTTCTTAGAAATAAATTAGAACAAAACCCAATATTTCGATAGAAATGTCATCACAAAATCCCAAATACGAAGAAGTTTCTTATTGTTCTTCTGATTTCTCAACCACTTTCGATTTTCTGAAGAAAATCATTATCGATCTTTCTTCAGAAACCAATGATTATGACATAATCGTCAAAAAACGCAAAATCTCAAACAATCCTCAACAAAGTTCCAGCAGTATGGCTTTTTCTTCCGAAATCAACATAAAAAATCGACATAAAAACTGTCCGAAACTCTTCGGTCGAGCTTTTTTTCGTCTATTGCTAAAAGACGCTGCCTTTAAAGCAGCCTATTTAACAGAAGAGAACATCAGGAAACTAGCAGTTAATGGTATTAATTATCCAAAAAATTCAAATGAAATTCATCAGAAAATTTCGATTTCGAAGTTCATAACATGGCTGAAAATCAATAATTACCATAAAGCGTACAATAATTTGCATTTTTATCGTGAAATGTGGAAATATAAAGAAATTGAAGACACATCTGAAGATCAATGGGTTTATCAACATTATAAGTTCTTTTTGACGAGTCTCATGAAGGAATTCTTTGAAGTTTATGCATTTGAATATGTGTTTCGCAGCAAAATTCATTTGAAAAATGGGAAGAAGTACCTGCAATTGATCCCTAACTTCTTAAGAGGAATCGAAGATCCTGAAAGTTTCACATGTTTAAAGTTCGGAAACCTTAGAGTTATGACAAAGAAAACACAATAAAACTATAAATAAATTAAAATAATATAAAAAATTATTTTCTCTTTGATTCTCATAAAAAAACTATGTTTTGTTCGAAAAATGAGGATTTCAATGTAATTGGGTTCTATAGAAAAATAAATAGAATTTATAAATTTAAAATTGATATCCATGAATTTACGTAAATTGTTATGAAGAATTAAAAAAAAATCTCTTATTTTCGTTTGTAAATATACTTTTTAAAATGGTTCTTTTCAAAAGAAAAACAAAAAATCAATGATTTTATTTAAACAAAAAAATTCAAAATTTCGTTCCAAAAAAAAAACTTTTGAATTTTTAAAAATTTTATCAATCTTTTTTTACATAAAATGTTTCAAAAAGCAGACTTTTCCCCCTACACAAGAAAACCTGCGGCTTATTACAATGTCGATAAAGATTTTCGAATATTCATCACAACAGAAACAAATGAAAAATTCATGGCTTTAATAGACCCTTCAGAAACAATAGGTAAATTAGAAAATTTTCTTCGTTTATGAAACACTAATTTTTATAGAGGAAATGAATAAAAAAATATCAACGATTTATAATAGCAATTACGACCAAAAAAAAACTATTAGGAATTCGTTCTTAAATGACTATTTATTGCCTAAACAACTCGTAATTTGCTTTATTTTTTCAATGTTAATGATATTTTTTAGAAAGTTTATCAATTTATCAAAGATTCAGACGCAATAAATTGCACTTTTGGCCTAGATGTTCAAAATAATTTGAAGAAAAAAGTGAAGAATCAGACAAAACCTCAAGAAGTTCCAAATTCCATGAAAAAAGACAATAATCCAATAAAAAAAGACAAAACACCAATTAAAAAAGACAACAATCCAATAAAAAAAAACAATACACCAATTGGAAAAAACAATACACCAATTGAAAAAGACAATGCACTAGAAAACATTTCTAATAAAGAGAAATTTGTTTATGCAATAAAAGTGCCTTTAAAAACCAAAATTTCTGAGAAAAAAGAAGAAAAAATTGTTGCCTCCGCAAAAAAAGTGCCTTTGGAAATCGAAAAAATAGAGAAAAAAATTATTCTTAAAGGGGAAAATCGGGATGTAATTAAGAACAAAGAAGAAAAAATTAATGCGAAACGAACAGCTAATAGAGATCTGTCAAATCCTCTCCAGAAGAAAGTTGAAAAGGAAAGTTTCTCAATCAATATAGCTAAAAATTCTAAGTTATTTGAAAATGAAGGCTTTTTAGAAAATTTGAATAAAGTTCTAAAAAACTCAAATTTGAATAAAAACGAAGAAAAAAATCAAAAATTGGATAAAAATCAAAAGGAATTCCAAAGAAAAGATAAAAATTTAGAAGAAATTAAGAACCTAATTGAACAAAAAGAAAATGTTTCTCAAACAAATCAGAAAAAATTCGGCCAAAAAACTGAGAAAAATATTTTAGAAAATAATGAAAAAAATAAGAACATTGCTCAAGAATACAAGAAAGATTTGAAACTCATTCAGGAAAATATGGAAAAAAATAAGAAAATTACTCAAGAAAACAATAAAGATTTGAAATTCAGCCAAAAAAAGGCTGTTATTGAGGAAAATTTGGTAAAAAATCAAGAAACTAAGAATATTGTTCAAGAAAACAAAAAAGAAACGAAATCTAGCCAAAAAAAATCTGAAATTATAGAAAAAAATATGGAAAATAATGAAAAAATTATGAAGAATATGGAAGAAAACTTAAAAGCAAGCCAAAAAAAAATTGAAGAAATTATTGATGAAAATTTAGTAAATAATAAAGAAACTAATAATGTTGCTAATGAAAAAAAAAGAGACTCAAAATCTAGCCAAAATATGACTGAAATAATTGAGGAAAATTTAGTAAATAATGAAGAAATTAAAAATACTCAGGGGAAAAAAAAACACTCGAAATCTAGCCAAAATATGACTGAAATTATTGAGGAAAATAATAAAGAAAGCAATATTGCTCAAGAAAACATGAAAGAATTGAAACCTAGCCAAAAATTTCCTGAGAATACTGAAGAAAATCTCTTAAATAAAGAGAAAATTAAGAATATTGCTCAAGAAAACAAGAAAGAATTTAAACCTAGCCAAAATTCTGCCGAAAATACTAAAGAAAATCTCTTAAATAAAGAGAAAACTTCGAAAAATTTTGAAGATTTATCTTTAATAGAGCAAAAAACAATAATTTTTCCTGAGAATAAAACACCAGAGAAAAAGGATATTTCAAATGAAAAAGCCTCAAAACCTATCGAAAAGCCTCAAACATCATACAAGAAGAATTTTCACAAATCTCCCCAATTCCAAGAAAAAAATGATAAATCCCATGGAAAATTACTGATGGATTTGACTGAGAAAACATATAAAAATAACTTAATTGATGTTGATGAAAAAGTCAAAAAACCCTATAAAACACCAGAAAAAAAATCAAATGAAGTTTTTCCAGTTGAAAATCTTCACTCAAAAGAGATTACCTTAAAAGAATATGATCCCAATCTTGTGAAAAAAACAATTGAGAAATTAACAGTACACGATGAAGAAAAAAATCAAGAACAAATGACTGAAAAAAAAGAACAAAGCCAAAAGACATTGATAAATCTCGAAAAAATCGATTCTCAAACAAAGAATAAAAAAGAAAATGGAAAAAAAAAGGGGAAAAAAACCAAAAAAATCAGAAAAAAATTGATTGAAAAAAATGAGAAAAAATCCAATTTCACAAAAAAAACAAATATTGTTAAAAAGTCTGATTTGATAGAATTGTCAAGTAATTCGGAAAGAGAGAGTGAGAAAATAGTTGGTTCGAAAATTCTTGAATTTCAGCATTTTTTTAATCTTATGCATCTTCATTTGAATGGAGAATTGGATGAAATTATACCTCAATGCCAAAAAGAAACGAAAAGCAATGAGTCAAATAGAGAAGAAGAAATTGATTTAAAAGAGTTTGAAATTAGAAATGAGGCTGCTTTAGCAGATGAGATTGATGAGATGATGTTGAAAATGGATAAAAGTAGAGGAAAAAGTTTAGGCAAAAAATCAATAAAAAAGAAATAAAATTCAAAATTATTTATTTTTAAAATTGAGGAAATTTAATAATTTTTTTTTTAAAAAAATTGCTAAAAAAAAATTTAAACTTATTTTTTTAAACTTTTGTTAAATTTTTTTTTTTATTAAATTAATTTTTTTATTAAATTTTTAAATTCAAATTCATATCCATTTAAACCGAAATTCATAATATTATTTCAAATAATATTATTCATTTTATAATATTATGATTCAATCCTTTCAAAAGACCCTTAAAACTCCACGTCATCTATGCCACTTCATAATATTATTCACCTATAAATAAAAGTCCAAACTCTGAAATTTCAGACCAAACCACCTTTCAAATGTCATATAATCCCTTCTCCAAATTTTTCCTTTTCCTTACCTATTTCATTTCATCACTTTTTTCCTTTATCTATGACTTAATCTTCAGCAAACCCGTCACAGGTTTCACCTATTGCAAACTGATGGATCGTCTCAAATCAATGAATTTAGACACAATCCATTCAATTTTAGATGTAGGAGTCGGCACAGGCACTGCTTTGAACTATGTGATATCAGAGATTCCAAAGGATGTCAAAATTCTTGGGGTTGATATCGATGAGCATTATGTCCAGACCTGTCAGAAACTATTCGAAAAAAGACCCAATGTTTCTATTGAATTAAAGAATTTCTATGATATGGAGGCGAAACCAGAAGAAAAATTCGATGTAATTCTATTCACAAGCTCCTTTATGCTTCTGCCTGATAAAAATCAAGCTTTACGAGTGGCCAAAAAACTGTTGAAACCTGAAGGAAAGATGTATTTTATTTTAACATTGTTCGAAAAAAGAAAGACTTTGGTAGAAAAATTCAAACCTTTGCTTAAATATCTACTCACAGTTGATTTTGGAGAGGCTTTGACAGAGACCCAGTTTCTGGATATTTTACAAAATAATGGTGTTAAAGTCACTTTTAAAGAAAGAGTTTTCAGGAAATATTTCCCTTGTTTCAGAGTTTTTAGATATTTCCTTATAGAAGGAGAGTTCGAGAGAAAAGAAGCTTAACATGCCATTTTTTATTTAGAATTAAAGAAAATTTTCAAAAAAAAATCGGATTTTTTTAATTATATTATTAATCTTCATAATATTATCAAGATATTATAAAAATCTGTTTCAAAACCCCCAAAACCCCAAAAAGGTATCAAAATCTTTAATTCTGCTTCCAGAGGTAACATAAAAGATTTTATCGTGTCCTGCTTATCAAACCATGTTTTAAATTATGATTTTTCTTTTCTTTTGAATTTTGTTTATATTTGCTTAAAATCAATGTTTGAACCCATTTTGAAACTCTTTTATGCCTTCAAGCTTCTCCTCAGCAATCTCCTCTCATTCATTTATGATATAATTGTTAGCAAACCTGTTACCAGTTATACCTATTCTCGTTTCCTTCATCGATTGAAAGAACATAAACTAGAGAATCTCAATGATGTATTAGATATTGGAGTAGGAACAGGAACCGCTTTGAACTATATTATACCAGAATTGCCTCAGAAAACACATATTTTGGGGGTAGATATCGATGAAAATTATGTTCGAACTTGTCAGAATCTATTCAAAAATAACCAAAATGTGAAGATTCTTTTAAAGAATTTCTATGAGATGGAGGAAGAATGTACAAAAAGTTTCGATGTTATTTTGTTTTCGAGCTCATTTATGCTGATGCCAGATAAGGACAAGGCTTTGGAAATCGCAAAGAAGCTGTTGAAACCTGATGGAAAAATTTATTTCATTTTGACTTTGTTCGAAAAGAGAAAGAAATTAGTCGAAAAATTCAAGCCTTTGCTGAAATATTTACTCACGATTGATTTCGGACAAGCCTTGACTGAAACGCAATTCTTCAAATATTTGCAGAAGAATGAAATCAAAGTCACTTACAAAGAAAGAATACAAAGAAAAATGTTCCCTTGTTTCAGAATGTTCAGATATTTTTTGGTTGAAGGAGTTATTTAACAAAAATTGAGTTTTTTTTTTAGATTTTTTCAAAAAACTGAAAATTTTAATTTTGATGTTTTTTTTTCTTTCAAAGTAATAATGAACAATTTTTAAAAATAGCTTATTTTTTCGTAATACAATTTTTTTCGCACTCGTTCAAAATATCCACATTTTTTTTTTGAAACAAAAAAAAAACACTTGATTTTCTTTTTATTAAGAAAAAAAAATCCTATTTTCTTATAATTTTAAACATCCAAATATCTAAAAATTTTTGAACAGAGATGACCAAATATTCTTTTAATTTTTTCGATAAAATATCCAAAAAGATGTTCAAACTTAAACAATTTATTTATGATATCATCTTCTGCATAATCTTCTATATTTGGCTTCTTTTCGATTTCATCAAATCAAAGCTAATTTCCTGTCACACTTATTCCCGTTTAGTTTCTAGGCTAAAATGCTTAAATTTTTCAAAAATGCACAGAATTTTAAGCATCGGATTTGGTGATACTTATGCTTTTTCTGGTGTTTTCAATAAACTCCCTTCAAATATGAAGGTAACTGGTAATGATTCGAACACTTTCAAGCTTTTTCAATGCCAAAAGAATGAAAATATCGAGATAATGTCACAAAGACTTTCAGAAATCGAAAATAGTCCCAAATTCGATGCGATAATGTTCACAAACTCGATTTTTCCCTTCGAAAAAACTGAGAAACAGGTGCAATTAGCTAAAAAACTGCTGAAAATCAATGGAAAAATTTTCTTTATCGTTTCACTTTTTAAGAAAAAAACTAAGTTTTTAAAGAACTGTAGACATTTTATTAGCAATTTGTGGGAAAATGGGAGCAATGCACTGATGACTGAAAGGGAGTTTTTAGCGATGTTGAAACGCAATAAATTGGATGTGAATTATAAGGAAAGAATTAAGGATGAAATGAACCCTTTTTTCAAATTCTTTCGATTTTTTCTCATAGAAGTCCAAATATAAAAGGATAGTTTATTTGACTAAAATTGTTTTCTGATGAGTTGAAAAGACTTAATATAATATCAAATTAATGTTTTAATAAGAAAAAACAACATTTTTTTTTATTTTAAATCAAATTTTATTTTTATTATCACAATATTTGTCATAAGAAGTAAAATTTTTAACTAATGGCAGGTACATCTATTTTTTAAAATGAAAAAAAATTTTCTTTTTATCTAGAGAAAAAAACTGAAAGTCCTTCTAAAATACCAAATGACCCTTCTAAATTAACAATCATCGATTCATTAGAACATTCTTCTCAAGTGTTCTTCCTCACATCAATCTTTCGAGATTTCGGTTTTATTTGGTCAGTTTTACTTTTGGTTTGCAATTTTCTGATCTTTTTATTTTCATCCTTTTGGATTGGAGCTCCGAGTCCACCTGAAGGAATCTCGTTGATTTTAATGATTATAATCGAATTATTTCTTATCATTGATATTCTTTTGCAAATTTTATTGAAAAAAATCAAATTGGAGATGAAATTCTTTATTTTTATTGAATTCGATACGAAAATCAATAAATTATATACCATTTTAATACTTTTATCTGCTTTTCCTATTGCGATACTATTTACAGCAGGAAGTGCAGATCATCCTCATATGAACAGTGGCAATGATTTTTTCTCAAATTTATTGGTAATTAAGCTGTTTCGTTTGTGGAATATTATCCGATTCGTGAAGAAATTCAAAGAAATGCTAATTTTTATGGATATCCAAGCGATGATCCTATTGAAATTCATCGAAAACTTTTCCATTATCATTCTTTCTAAACATATTTCAGCATGTCTTTGGATGTTTGTCAGTAAAAATGAGCCACATGGGGGTATTTATTTATGATTAAAGAAGCATATTAAAAAAAATTAAAGGTTTTTTTGATGAATTTCCGAACAAAAAAGATAGTTTGACGAATTTATACTTAAATTCTTTGAGTTGGGCAACTTATGTATTAACAGGCACTTCTTTCAATGATGTCCACCCTGTGACGAAACACGAATTTGCTTTAAGTTTGTCTTTATTGGTTATGGGAGCATTGATTTATGGTAAAATATTTGGAGATTTCGAAAAAGCAATGCATTTGATAAACCACGAAAAACATTTGAAAAAGTAATGAAAATCAAAAAAATTAAAATTTTTTTTGCTTTTTAGAATCAAATTCGAGAACTGCAAAGATTTCAGCATTGATAGAGATCTGCCTGTTGAAATTAGAAAGAAAATTAAAGGCTTCTTTAATAACAATCCCGCTCATTACTATCAACAGATCTACAAGGAACTCTTCACGAAACTGCCCTTGTCTCTTCAAATGGAAATCAGTCTTAGTTCGCACAAAGAACTGGTCAAAAAAGTCTCAATTTTCAATCTAGGAGCACCTCTTTTCGTCTTTGCTGTTTTTAAGTAAAAATCCATTTTTTATTAAATTTTCAAATTTTTCCAAATTTTTCAATTTTTTTGAGTTTCAAATTTTTCAGATTTTTTGAGTTTTAAAAATTTCAAATTTATACTTTTTTAAAAAAATATAGAGCAGTGTATCCAAAATTTGCATTAGCTGGCGATGTTATACTAAGATGTGGTGAAATCTTTGAGGAATTTTTTATCATAAAATCCGGAAAAGTCGAGATCCTCGGAGCAGATGGGACCACAAGATTAGCGATCTTAGAGTCTGGTGCCTTTTTCGGGGAAGTAGCTTTTTTTTTTAACGGTAAAAGAAGCGCAACAGTCCAAGCATTAACTGATTGTATGTTTTTGGTATTAAACAAGGAGAAATTTGAAATGATTTTGAAATTATTCCCTGATGAACGGCGATTCTTAATGAAAATCGCAAGTCAAAGATTGAAAACAAGCACAAAAAACGATTTGCCAAAAGAAGTTTTTTTCTTTCTCATTTTTTTAAAAAAAGTTCTTTAAAAATAGAGAAATATTAAAAAACCAGTGACAATTGGAAGAAATGATTTAGAAATCTCAACGCTTTTACCTTTAACAAACATGAGACCAAGATACAGTAATGTTCCATTAAGTGCATTAAAAAAAAACAAATCCGCAAATGAAAGTTTATTTTTATTGTTAAAATTAATTAAATTTCATTTAATTTTTTTAATCGAAAGTTGAGATTTTTTTAAGAATCAATACAATTTTAAAAGAAATAAAAGATGATTTCACTTCAAAACAAGAAGATGATGTTTCTTTATTGACAGAGAGCTCTTTGAATGTATCAAGGGCTTTTGAAGCTAATCTTTCTTCAGATGATTTAAAAGAAAAAAATCTAATCAGCTTGATTTTCACTCCTTTATCAAAGTAAATTTCGAAGAAAAAAACATTGAAATTATTCATTTTTATTCAAGGTTTTATTATATATGGCTTTCCACATTAATAACCGTTTTGA
>JFJP01040064.1_pt1 | contig 11972 bp, 9 predicted proteins | sample 431651 | NCBI WGS metagenome assembly JFJP01 (sample SAMN02602958, study PRJNA72255) | Microbial mat metagenome, whole genome shotgun sequencing project. | biome: fresh water; feature: sink hole; material: water; isolation source: purple microbial (photo- and chemosynthetic) mats found in... | reverse complement strand
ATCGGTGGTTTTGGCGGGAAATCCGATATCCTTGCGATGTCGGAAGTTTTTGCCGGCTCACCTGATTATTATAAAACGTATTTGAATAATTTGAACGATGCTTCAATTCAAAATGTCGTTGCAACTGCAAACAAGTGGTTAACAGATGGAGAATACATTCTTGAAATTCATCCATTCCCTCAGTTCAAGAATGATCAAACAGATTCAACAGTTCGGAAAACCATGCCGAAGATGGCCGCTGCAGCTGAAGCAAAATTCCCGAAGATCGAGAGAGCTACTCTTTCAAATGGATTAAAAGTTATTCTTACCGAACGTTCTTCTGTTCCCGTAGTTAATTTCTCTTTACAAATTGATGCAGGTTTTGCGGCAGATCAATTCTCAATTCCTGGCACAGCCACTTTGGCAATGGATGTTTTGGATGAGGGAACAAAAACCAGAAATTCATTGGCAATCAGTGAGGAACTTGCACTTCTTGGTGCCAATCTCAGTTCGGGGGCCAATCTGGATAATTCGACAGTACGGATGTCTTCGTTGAAAGCAAATCTTGATGCTTCATTAAATATTTTTGCAGATGTCATTCTTAATCCATCGTTCCCTGATGAGGATTATAAGAGATTGCAGAAACAAAAGATTGCGGGAATCCAGCGTGAGAAAGTTACTCCGATACAGATGGCGCTTCGAGTATTTCCCAAAATCTTGTATGGAACAGAACATGCGTATGGAAATCCCTTAACCGGCTCCGGAACCGAACAGACAATGTCAAGCATTAAACGCGACGATCTTGTTAAATTTCACAAGACCTGGTTCAAGCCAAACAACGCAACATTGATTGTTGTTGGCGCGACAACGATGAATGAAATAAAGCCGAAACTTGAAAAATTATTCAAGGATTGGAAATCTGGCGATGTTCCAAAAAAGAATGTTGCGAAGGTTGAACAGAAATCGAAATCAACAGTTTACATTGTTGATAAACCGGGATCGCAGCAATCAATTCTTTTTGCGGGTCACGTCTCTCTTCCGAAATCTAATCCCGATGAATTGGCCATCACAATGATGAATGATGCTCTTGGCGGTGCATTCACTTCCAGAGTTAATATGAATCTTCGTGAAGATAAACATTGGTCATATGGTGCCAGCACATTATTTTATTCTGCCCGTGGTCAACGTCCATTCTTTACGTACGCATCGGTGCAAACGGACAAAACAAAAGAATCTATGGTTGAAGTAGTAAAAGAACTAAAGGATGTTACTGCCAGCCGTCCGATCACCAAAGAAGAATTTGAAAAAGTTCAAAAAAATGCAGTGCTTGAACTTTCGGGGTCATGGGAAACAAATAATGCGGTGCTCGGTTCACTTGCAGATATGGTTTCATATGGTTATCCGGATGATTACTATATTACTTATTCGAAAAGATTAAATGAACTCGGTTATGATGAAGTAAAAAACTCTGCTGAAAAAGCGATTCATCCTGATAATCTTGTATGGGTTATTGTTGGAGACAAAGAAAAGATTGAAAAGGGAATCAAAGAATTGAACTATGGAGAAGTAAAATATCTTGATGCTGATGGTAACGATATAACTTCAATAGAACAAAAAATGCCGCCAATGGAAAAGAAAAAATAATATTTTTGGTAGGGCGGGTATTTAGCCCGTCCTACTATTTTTTCCCTGGCTATTGACAACCAAAATTAAAAGGTTATATTACATGTAGTTCTTTTTACATATTTAACAAATTCATCAAGAGTGGATGAGGGACTGACCCAGTGACTCCACAGCAACCGATACTTCACACAGCAGTATGACAGGTGCTAAATTCAGATTCTCTGAAAAGAGAAACGAAGATGAACTAAAAGTCTGAACTCTTCTAGACCTCTTTTAGTTATCTTCACTATAGAGGTCTTTTCGTTTTAAATATATGCGGAACATTTCAAACTTACATTTATTTATCGCTAGCCGGCCCGTTTTGGAGCACCTCTCTCCATATTTCGACGGGAATTTCCTCTGTTGTAGATAATCATATTCCTGATTCAATTACTACGATTGCGATTTGGTTTCTCCAAAACGCCATTCTTTTTTATCATTATTTTAAGGAATTCGACTATGTCTACCAACGGAAAAAAACATCATTATCGATTTGAAACTCTGCAATTACACGCTGGACAACAGCCAGATCCGACCACAAAATCTCGTGCAGTGCCGATCTATCAAACAACATCGTATAATTTTGATAATGCAAATCATGCGGCAAATTTATTTGGATTGAAAGAATTCGGGAATATCTATACCCGAATAATGAATCCGACAACCGCTGTCTTTGAAGAACGAATTGCAGCGTTAGAAGGGGGAGTTGCAGCGGTTGCAACGGCGTCCGGTCAAGCAGCTCAGTTTTTAGCGATCACCACCATTGTTCAAGCCGGGGAGAATATTATTGCAACAAGCAATTTATATGGTGGAACATATAATCAATTTAAAGTAACATTTCCCCGACTTGGCATTTCTGTAAAATTCACCGATGGAGATGAGCCAGAACAGTTCAAAAAATTAATTGATAAAAAAACAAAAGCGATTTATGTTGAAACAATTGGAAACCCGCGTCTGAACATTGTTGATATCGAGTCGATTGCAAAAATCGCTCATGAAAATGGTATTCCATTGATTGTTGATAATACGTTCGGTGCTGGCGGATATTTATCTCGTCCATTTGATTTTGGAGCAGATATCATCACCCATTCTGCAACAAAGTGGATTGGCGGACATGGAACATCCATTGGCGGTGTTATTGTTGATTCAGGAAAATTCAATTGGGGGAATGGAAAATTCCCTATCTTTACAGAACCAAGCCCTAGTTATCACGGACTAAAATTCTGGGATGTTTTTGGTTCTCCAGGACCATTTGGAAACATTGCATTTGCAATTCGAGCGCGTGTTGAAGGATTGCGTGATATCGGTGCTGCAATCAGTCCATTCAATTCATTTTTATTGTTACAAGGGTTAGAAACCTTGTCGTTACGAGTTGAACGTCATAATGAAAACGCTTTGAAACTTGCACAATGGTTAGAAAAACATCCACTGGTTGAATGGGTAGCATATCCGGGACTTTCATCACATCCGTATCATGCAAATGCAAAAAAATACCTTCGCAATGGATTGTTTGGATCTATTCTAGTGTTTGGGATTAAAGGTGGAGCAGAAGCAGGAAAACAATTTGTTAATAATGTAAAACTGGCGAGTCTTCTAGCGAATGTTGGCGATGCAAAGACATTGGTCATTCATCCGGCTTCGACTACACACGAGCAATTGAATCAGGAAGAACAATTACTTTCCGGTGTTACCGCCGATCTGATTCGAGTTTCAGTCGGGATCGAACACATTGAGGATATTATCGAAGATTTTGATGAAGCTCTTCGTGTAGTGAAACAGTCTGAAATTGTTGGTGCATAAATATTTAATAATAACTGATCGTCATCTTTACGATGACGGTCAGTTTCATAAAATGAAAACGAAAATTGAAAATATAGTTGAGACGAAAATTATTCGCCTCTTTACTGAGACAAATCCGCTTTTATTGGATTGCGGTGCTGCATTCTCACCGATCGATGTTGCGTACGAAACATACGGAGAATTGAACTCTGAAGGGACGAATGCTATCGTTGTTTGTCACGCATTGACAGGAAGCGCTCATGCCGCCGGATATTCTTCAGAAGATCCCAAATCAATAGGTTGGTGGGATTCGTTCATTGGTGAGGGTAAACCGCTCGATACAAAAAAATATTGTATTATTTCATCGAACTTTTTGGGTGGATGCTATGGGACTACCGGGTCAAGTTCAATAAATCCCGCAACTGAAAAACCTTATGGTCTCTTGTTTCCTCAGATGACTGTACGTGATATGGTGAGAGTACAAAAATCATTGATCGATCATCTCGGTGTTCAAAAAATAAAAACTGTCATTGGTGGTTCGCTTGGAGGAATGCAAGTTTTAGAATGGGCGCTGCTGTATCCAGAAATTGTAGAAACGATTATTCCTATTGCCACCGCTGCTCAACATTCACCATGGGCAATTGGACTGAATGATGTGGCCCGCCAAGCAATTATGAATGATCCCGATTGGCATAAGGGGAATTATTATGAATTTGGACAGCCCGAAAAAGGTCTTGCACTTGCGCGACAAGTTGCAATGTTATCATATCGAAGTGAAAAAGAATTTCAACAACGATTTGGAAGGGAACATCAAAAAGAAAAAGGGATAGATTATTTAAATCAATTCAACAATTCCGATGTATTTCAAATTGAAAGCTATCTTCGTTATCAGGGAAAAAAATTAGTTAAACGGTTTGACGCAAATACATATCTCTATATTTCAAGAGCGATGGATATTCATGATGTTTCTTTTGGAAGAGGAACACTCAAAGAAATTCTCCACTCAATTAAAATTCCTTCACTATTAGTTGGGATTGATTCCGATATACTGTATCCGATAAGTGAACAAAAAAATATTGCTGAGTCAATTCCAAACTCTACTTATTGTGAAATTACTTCTCCATTTGGACATGATGCATTTCTTATTGAATTTGAACAAATGGCAAAACATGTCACTGAATTCTTAGAAAAATGATTACGAAGAGGAAAATTATATAGGAAAAATTATCGTGATGAGATAGAATTACCATAATGTAACCTTAGAATCCTGTTTTGAGAATATCAGAACGGGATTTTTTTTGTCCTTTATATTTAGTATTTTATATGAAACAGAAAGAAAAAATGTCTAAACCCATAGTTGCAATTGTTGGTCGTCCCAACGTCGGAAAATCAACCTTTTTTAATCGTCTCATTGGTGCACAAAACGCTATTGTTGACGATGCACCGGGAATTACTCGCGATCGTCATTATGCCCAGGCAGAATGGACGGGAAAACCATTTACAATCATAGATACCGGGGGATTTGTTCCGGAATCAGAAGAAGTATTTGAAAAAGCGATCAGAGAGCAAACTCAAATTGCGATTGAGGAGTCCGACAAAATAATATTTCTTGTTGATGGAAAAGAAGGATTAACTCACATCGACAAAGAACTGGCCAATATTCTTCGCAAAGAAAACAAGAAAGTTCTTCTTGTTGTTAACAAAGTAGACTCCGCAAAAGAAGAAGCAAATTCTGCACAATTCCATTCATTAGGGCTTGGTGATCTATATACCATTGGTGCATTGGGCGGAAGAAAGATCGGTGATTTCCTTGATGTACTTTGCAGTGAATTTGTCATCAACACTGAAGATCTAAAAGAAGATTCCCAGTTGCGGATAGCAATTATTGGAAAACCGAACGTCGGCAAATCTTCACTGGTAAATGCGTTGATCGGGGAGGAACGTTCCATCGTAACACCGATTGCCGGAACAACGCGAGATCCGATTGATTCAATCTACCAGTTTCAAGGCGAAGAAATATTATTGGTTGATACAGCGGGATTAATGCGTAGAAGCAAGATCAGAGAAAATGTTGATTTCTATTCAACGCTTAGGACTTTAAAAGCAATTGATCGTTGTAATCTTGCAATAATATTATTTGATGCAAGTATTCCGTTGGAGAAACAAGATTTTCGAATTGTTCAAACGGCGGCCGAGAAAAATATCGGAGTGGTTCTTGGCATCAATAAATGGGATTTGGTGGAAGGGAAGGATACGAACTCTACTATTCGCTTTGAAGCATCGTTGCGGGAAAAATTACGTCAATATGATTATATTCCTGTGGTATTTATTTCTGCAAAGACCAAGCAACGATTACCGAAATTGCTCGATCTTGCAAAACAAGTTCACACAAATCGCGCGATGCGGATTCCGACAAGTTCATTAAATGACGATCTCCTTGAAGATATTAAACGTTATCCGCCGTCAACCAAGACAGGAAAAGATATTAAACTGAACTATGTAACTCAGGTAAAAACTTCTCCTCCGGTGTTTGCTTTCTTTGCAAACGAACCGGATTTGGTTTCTGAATCCTATAAAGGATATTTACGAAATCGAATTCGTCATCATTACGGATTTGAAGGCGTACCATTGATATTGGTCTTTAAGAGAAAACGTAAATAACAATTTCAGGAAATATTTATTATGAGCACTCTCACTATCATCGACCATCCTCTTGTTCAACGGGATGTCTCTATTCTTCGAGATAAAAATACTCCTAACCATTTGTTTCGTAATGTTCTTTCCCGCATCGCCGGAATGATGGCTTTTGAAGTGACTCATAATTTCGCTCTCAAAAAATATTCCATCTTAACTCCTCTTGAAAAAACATCCGGGTTTAAATTAAAAGAGAACATTGTCATCATTCCGATATTACGTGCGGGACTCGGAATGGTAGAAGGTTTTATGAATGTTCTTCCGGAAGCTAAAGTTGGTCATGTTGGTTTGTATCGTGATGAAGAAACATTAGAACCGATCGATTATTATTCAAAATTTCCCAAAACACTCTCCAGCAGCCTTGTGTTGCTCATCGATCCGATGCTGGCAACCGGAGGCAGTGCAAAAACTGCATTAACATTCTTGAAAAACAAAGGTGCAAAAAACATTCGATTTGTCTGTCTTGTCGCATCTCCTGCTGGAGTTAAAATTGTACAAAAAAACCATCCGGATGTAGATATTTTTTGTGCTGCTGTTGATCGAGGATTGAATAATAATGGATATATTCTGCCTGGATTAGGTGATGCAGGCGATAGAGTGTTTGGAACGGAGTAAACTTTGGTAAATAGGTCCATTCACTGGTTGGTTCTCATCCTTTCATCACCATCATTTCTTCTTCCGCAACTTCTTGACGATAAACGTCAACATACGATATTGATGCAGGGGATACTGTATACACTTCAGCAAGAATACGATTCTGCAGAATCTGAATTTCAGTTGATGATCGAAAAATTTCCTGCTCATCCTGCAGGGTATTTATATTTAGCCGGAATGCTTCAGGCGAAATACACCGATTACGGCGATTCGTTCAATGAAAAGCGGTACGATTCATTATTGAATATTGTTGAAATCTTATCTGAACCATTGATAAACAATACTAGTACTTCTGCGTTCGGATATTTTTACACCGGAAGTGCCCAAGCATTCCGTTCATTCACAAAATCCGAAAATGGAAATTTACCTTCAGGAATATACTACGGCTTGAGTGCCGGTAAATCGCTTCAACGATGTTTGGAATCCGATCCGAACTTTACTGAAGCTAAAAATATTCTTGGTTCTTTCTATTATTGGCGGAGTAAATTAGCATGGATTCCATTCGTTCCGGATAGAAGTGAAGAAGGAATTCAGTTAATTTTAGAGTCATTTTCGCATCCCTACGAAAAACATCTTGCTTCACATAATTTGATGGTTATCTTTACGGAAGAGAAAAGATTTGCCGATGCAGAAAAATATGGGCAAATCATGCTTGCAGAATATCCCGACAATCGATTATTCTTGTGGAATCTAAAAACAGTGTATGAGCAATGGAATAAAAATGAGAAACTAAAAGTCATTATTGAACGTTTATTAAAGAGTACATTGGAAGCACCAACGACTAATCATTATATAGAGGCTGATTGCCGTTTAAAGCTTGCTCAGATTAAAATAAAAGAAAATAAACATCGTGAAGCGGCAGAAGAACTTAAAAAAATATTAGCGCTGCAAAAGTACGTTGGAAAAACAAAGGGTGATCTTAGAAAAAAAATCAGCAAAGCAGAAGATCTGCTCGAAACTATACAATAAAAAAGAATGCTTCAGGCAAAACACAAAAAAAAATTAGACGATCTACTGGCTGTTTGCCATAAGAACCTTCGAACAGTGAACGATGATCTTATCACTCGAGCGTTTGCGATGAGCCTTGAAGCTCATAAACACGACCTGAGAAGTTCTGGAGAGCCATATTTCGGCCATCCGTATGAAGTAGCGATGGTACTTGCAAAAGAAATTGCTCTGGATGATATTTCCGTTGCTTCAGCTTTGCTTCATGATGTTGTTGAAGATACCGATATTACGATTGATATGATTCGCAAAGAATTTGGTGACACGATCGCAGAAATTGTTGATGGTGCGACAAAGATCAGTAATATTTTTGACAGCCATGAAATTACGCAGGCGGAAAATTATCGTAAGTTGCTGTTATCGATGGTGAATGATATCCGTGTAATGATTGTGAAATTTGCCGACAGATTGCACAATATGCGTACACTGGAATATTTATCTCCTGAGAAACAGCAACGCATTGCAAAAGAAACGTTGGATATCTACGCACCATTTGCTCATCGGTTTGGTCTGGCAAAAATTAAATGGGAATTAGAGGACCTTGCATTCAAGCATTTGTATCGCAAAGAGTATGAAGAGATTTCGCATGGTCTGAATTCAAAACGAAGGGAAAGGGAGCATTATGTCCGTAAGTTTATTGTTCCAATCGAAAATCGTTTGCGCCAGGCTGGACTTAAATTTGAGGTAGAAGGAAGACCGAAACATTTTTACAGTATCCACAATAAAATGGTGAAGCGTTCAAAGCCGTTGGATGAGATCTATGATATGTTCGCGGTCAGAATAATTTTGTTTACGCCGGATAACAATGAATGTTTTACGGTATACGGTATCATATCGGAAATTTATAAACCAATTCCTGAACGTTTCAAAAACTATATTTCAATACCAAAAAAGAATGGATATCAATCTCTTCATACAACCGTTGTAGGTCCTGAAGGGAAAATGGTTGAAGTTCAGATTCGTACACGACAGATGCATGAGATCGCCGAACGTGGTGTTGCTGCGCATTGGTATTATAAAGAGAATGGTTCACAGGCACCGCTCGATAAGGAACTTGAAAGCTGGATCAATTGGGTTCGTGAAATGTTTGATCAAAAACAAGGCGATGGCAATGTCTCTCCGAAAGAACTTATTGAAAGTTTCAAACTCAATCTGTATCAAGATGAAATTTATGTCTTCACTCCCAAAGGAGATCTTAAGATCCTTCCGAAAGGTGCGACAGCAATTGATTTTGCATTTGAGATCCATTCCGATGTAGGTTTCCATACTATTGGTGCAAAAGTCAACGGTAGAATCGTTCCGCTTAATACAATTTTAAGAAGTGGAGATCAAGTGGAAGTGATCACATCGAAGAAACAAACGCCGAACTATGATTGGGAAAAATTTGCGGTAACACATAAAGCTAAATCTCATATCCGGCGCTTTATCAACGATGAAGAACATAAATTGACAGCTGAAGGAAAAGAGATTTGGGAAAAGAAAGCGAAGAAATCAAAACTGCATATCAACGATGATGAATTGACAAAATTCATCCACACCAAACGATTTGACAACTTGCAGGCATTCTTTCTTGCAATTAAAAAGGAAGAGATCGATACGGATGTTGTCATTGCTGAATTGACAGATAATAAACAACGATCTGACGTTGAAGTGAAAACGGAAGTGACAACTTCGATCTTTAATAAGTTTGTTGATACAGCACGCAGTTTTACCAATGGTATTTCCATATTTGGAACAAAAGGAGATATGCTGTACAGCTATGCAAAATGCTGTAGTCCAATTCCAGGTGACGATATTGTGGGTTATGTAACAACAGGTGAAGGAATTAAGATTCATCGCAGGAATTGTCGAAATGTTCAATCGATGTTGAATAATAGTGAAGAACGGATTGTTCTTGTCTCGTGGCCGGAATCAAATGCCGGAGATTTTATCGCGGGTGTTAGAATTTCAGGAAGCGATAGAAGTGGATTATTGAATGATGTGACGAATGCTATTTCGAATTTCAATAATACGAATATTCGCGGTGTGACTATCAATACAAAGGATTCGTTATTTGACGGACAATTTATTATGTATGTTAAAGACATAGCGCATCTTAATGGGATTATTGAACGACTGAAACGGATAAAGAGTATAACGAAAGTTGAGCGATTTGATGAGTAATGAATATACACGATATCTTGGAATTGATTACGGATCAGTACGTATCGGATTAGCATTAAGTGATCCACTAAAAATAATTGCAAACGGTTTTACAACAATTCAAAATGATGACCGCTGTTTGGAAAAAATTCTTACGATCATCAAAGAACAGAATGTAGAAAAAATCATAATCGGCAAGCCATTGAATCTGAAAGGAGAAATGGGAACGAAGGCAGAAGAAGTTCTTCAATTTATCAAGAAGTTGCAGGAGATAACTTCACTAGAGATCCATCAGATCGACGAACGGTTTACATCTGTGATGGCGCAGGCATCTATTCTTGCCATGGGCACACCCAAAAAAAAACGTCAGCAAAATAAAGGTAAAGTTGATGAAGTTGCCTCGGCAATTTTACTTCAAGGATTTTTGGATACGGTAAAGAGATAACGTGGAACAGCATACAATTTTTATCTTAGAGCAAGTCCACACTTTAATTCGATGGACGAAATCAAACAAACTCAAGTCAATTATTCTTGGTGTAGGATCTTTATTATTTCTACAATATTTAATTCTTCCAAACAATAGTCTTCAGTCACTTCGTAAGAATAATCCTAAAAAAACTGCAATGATGGAACAGAGGGAAGCAGAAGCGGCTCTATCAGACAAGCCATTTGCCATTCAGCAACACTGGATTCCAATTTCTCGAATATCAAGAAATCTTATCAATGCTGTTATTGTTTCTGAAGATGGAATGTTTTACGAACATGACGGTGTTGATTGGTATGAAGTGGAAGAGTCCATCATTAAGAATTTAGAAAAAGGAAAAGCGGCGAGAGGCGGCAGCACTATTTCACAGCAACTTTCGAAAAATTTATACTTATCCACATCGAAAGATCCTGTGCGGAAATTGAAAGAATTGATTATCACATTACGGATGGAACGAACACTTTCTAAAAGAAGGATATTAGAAATATATCTCAATGTGATCGAGTGGGGAAATGGCATTTATGGCGCTGAAGCGGCTTCAAAAAAATATTTTGGAAAATCATCGTCTCAACTAACAAGAGAAGAAGCTGCACAAATGGCCGCAGTGATTCCTAGTCCAAGAAGGTTTCAACCAAATGTAATGTCCCGTTATGTTGCTCGTCGTTCATCTATTATCCTTAACAGAATGTCAGCACGAGGAATGTAAATGAATATTCACGACTTAAAATTGTTGATCGAAGATGGAGAAGGATTTGAGTTGGAGTTCAAGCGAAAGGTATCTTCGCCTTTAAAGATTGCAAAAACATTGTCAGCATTTGCAAATACCAGCGGCGGGCTAATACTTTTTGGCGTTGATGATGACCATTCGATCATCGGTGTAGAAAGTGAAAAAACCGAACTCGATCTGATTGATGAAGCAGCAGAATTTTATTGTGATCCGCCTGTGTTAGTTTCCATTAACATCATTCCTTACAATCATCGTGATGTTATTGTTGCAACAGTTGAAGAGAGTGATACAAAACCTCATTATGTGAAAGAGGAAAACGAAGAAATGAATGTTTTTATCCGCGTAAACGATAATACAGTTCTTGCTAGCAAGGAAGTGATTAAAGTATTACGAGATGAACATCCCGATAAGACTCCGTTAACAATATCCATTGGACACAATGAAAAACGATTGTTCGAATATCTCGAAACAAATCCTCGAATCACCGTTGCTGAATTTTCAGAACTCATTAATGTATCCATTCGAAGAGCCTCACGAATTCTTACGACCTTAGTTCGTGCCGGAGTAATCAGAATTCATACGTTGGAGAAAACAGATTATTTTACACTTGCTTCCGCTGATGAAGTATCCGCAAGCAATCGTACAAAACTATTCCGTACGCCACAGCAACATTAAGGGATTGTTTATTTCCATACATCGGAATTTCAATCGCCATATCAGCCTGTTCAATTATTTCTTTCGAAACTCCGGTTATTTCATTTCCAACGACAAGACATAATGGAAAATCTTGTTTTGTAAGGTCATAATGAGGAACACTTTTGTTGGTCAGTTCTAATACACATACTT
>JFJP01040063.1_pt1 | contig 11973 bp, 4 predicted proteins | sample 431651 | NCBI WGS metagenome assembly JFJP01 (sample SAMN02602958, study PRJNA72255) | Microbial mat metagenome, whole genome shotgun sequencing project. | biome: fresh water; feature: sink hole; material: water; isolation source: purple microbial (photo- and chemosynthetic) mats found in... | reverse complement strand
TGTCGCTATATAAAGCACGTTCAACATTTTCAGGGGTCATATTTTCAATTTCAGAGCCGGGTGTATGCAAAATTACACCTTCAAGTTGACCGATTTCGGAATATATGTTGATTTTTGCGTGAGAGTGCATTTCGATTGGTTTGATTGATGTTTTTTCTACAATTTATTTTCGGCTGGGAGAGAAAATATAAATTTGCTTCCCACTTTGGGTTGACTTTCCACCCAAATTTTACCTCCATTCATTTCAATAAATTCTTTACACAGAATAAGTCCCAAACCCGTACCTTTTTCTTTTTCTGTGCCGGGTGTTGACGAATTGACATCTATGCGAAACAAAACGGGAATTTTTTCGGCACGAATGCCAATTCCGGTATCTTCCACCGTAACTATTACAAAATTGTTTTCATGCGCCACATATACCATTACTTTTCCGTCCTTCTCTGTAAATTTTAGGGCGTTGGTTATCAAATTTCGTATTACGGTGTTTATCATGTTTCGGTCGGCATATACAATTGTGCCTTTGGGTAAATTGAACGAAAGTTTGATTTGTTTTTTGTCGGCAGTAGATTGCAAAAGCGATATATTTTCGGCAACGATTCCAAATAAATCGAAGTTTTCGGGAATATTTTCGAGCGAACCTGTTTGCGCCCTCGACCACTCAAGCAAATTTTCGAGCAACATAAAACCCTGAGAAGCAGCATTGTGAAGGGCTTTGTAAATTTGTAGTAAATTGGCTTCGGGAATATCGTTTTCGGTGTGCATCAAAATATCGGTAAATCCAATCAAGGTATTGAAGGGATTTTTGAGGTCGTGTGCCACTATCGAAAAAAACTTGTCTTTGGTGATATTCAGGTCTTTAAACTGTTTTTCCGATTCACTGAGTTTGTTGTAAGCCTCTTGAAGTTCCTGTTTTTGATTTTCAATTTCGAGTTTTTGTTTTTTTAGTTTTTCTTTTGCGTCTTTGAGCGATAAATGAGTTTTGATACGTGCAATGAGTTCTGTGCCGTTGAATGGTTTTGTAACATAGTCAACTCCACCGAGTTCAAAGCCTTTTACAATACTTTCGATGTCGGTTTTTGCAGTTAGAAAAATGACAGGAGTTTCTTTCGACGATTCGTTTTGCTTTATCCGGCGACATACTTCGTATCCGTCCATTTCGGGCATCATAATGTCGAGCAAAATAAGGTCGAAAATATGATTTTCAATTTGTCGGAGTGCGTTTATTCCGTTGTTCGCAAAATAAATATCAAAGTCGTATTCTTGCAGAATATTTCCAACCACCTGTATATTTTTGGGAATATCGTCAACAATCAAAATTTTAAATTCGCTATTTTCCATTTTATTCTGCTTTTAGAGTTAGTGTTATTGCCACGCCATTTTTTTCGTTGTTTGCGATTTTAATTTCGCCTCCCAAAAGGTTGATAATGAGTTTGGCAGTTGCAAGCTCAAGCCCAATTCCTTTGCTGTGATGGTCAATGTTTTCGGTGATAAAAATTTCGGAAAATATTTTTATACTTTTTTCCGAAAACTGTGTTTTAAGGTCGGAGATACCAATAATAACCTGAGTAGCTGTTTTTTCTACCATGAGGGTAATTTCGTTATTTTCAGACGATTGATTTCCAAAATTTTCGACAATCAGCACCAAAGCCTTATACAACAAATTGCTGTCGGTGGTAATGATAATATTTTTATTGACTTGAACCTTAAATTGAATTTTATTGGTCGTTTCTTTCCCCTCAAAATAGGTTCGTACCATGTCGCACAATTCTGCTACGTCAATTTTTGTGTTGTAAAGCGTGTAGTTGTCTGCTTTTATAGCAGTAAAAAGCAAACTTATTTCGGTAATGCGCAACAATTCGTTGTTCGCTGTGGTTATTTTTTCGGCAAACTTTTGCAATTCTGTATCTACTAATTTTTTTTTCATCAACTGTATATAGCCCGAAATGCTATTGAGCGGTGTTCGCAATTCGTGGTTTATAAGGGTTAAAAAATCGTTTTTTGCCCCATCAAGTTCGAGCAATCGTTTGTTTGCTTGTTGCAATTGCATCGTTCTGGCTTCCACTTTTTCTTCGAGCAACTTATTGGCGGCAATTATTCCTTTCGATTTAATTCTCAGGTCGGTATGTGTTTTTACCCTTGCCAGCAATTCGTATCGGTTGAATGGTTTTGTGATATAATCTTGCCCTCCCACCTGAAAGGCTTGAATAATATCGTTGCTACTTGCTTTGGCAGTAATAAAAATAACCGGAATATCCTTGGTTAGTGGGTCGCTTTTCAACTGAGCACAAACTTCAAACCCATCGAAATCGGGCATCATAATGTCCAACAGCATCATATCTATTTCTTTGGTGGCGGCAAGTTGCAACGCTGTGTATCCGTTGTCGGCAAAAAAAATATCGTAGTTGCCTTCTGCCAAAATGTTGGCAATCACTTGAATATTCCACTGCACATCGTCAACAATCAAAACTTTTGGAATGTATTCGGCATCAATGTATGGTGTAGTTTGGTCATTCATTTTTTTGAGTAGGCTTCGTTTTATACTTTCAACCTGCTATTTACAAAATCTTTCACTTTTTCATAGAGGTCGTTAAATTCATCTAAGAGAATCAAAATTTTGTCTATTTCAAAATTTGTAGCACTTGCAAGCATTCGTTTGCCGTACTCGTCAACAAAAGACAGATTGTAGCGAGTGGCAAAAAGCGAAATTTCGTTTGCAAGATTTCGGATAGATTTGATACGGTGATTTTTTTGAATCGAAACTATCTGAGGTTGAAATACTTTGGTAAACATTTCATCAATTTCATTTATCTCTTTTTTGGTGTACGCATTTTTACTGCCCAAGCTTCCTGTGCTCACTTCGCCCGATGTGTCAACCGTATCTATCACCTTTTTGGTATGTTTCAAATAGTTGCTTATTTCGCGGAAAAGTTCATTTCGTTGAATGGGTTTTATCATAATTCCGTTGAACTTATGCACTTCTATTTGCTCAATATCTTCTCTCATTGCCGAAGCTGTAATGGCAACAATAGGTATGTGGGCTGTAGTTTTGTTGCTTTTTATCTGTCGGTTGGCTTCAAAACCGTCCATTTCGGGCATTCGTATATCAAGCAAAATCAAATCGGGAATATGCTGAGTAGCAAGCTGTACTGCCTCTCTACCATTTTCTACAAAAATTACATTCAAGCCCATGCCGTTGAAAAACTCATTGAGTATCAAACGGTTCACTTCAAGGTCGTCAGCCACCAGTATGGTTGCTTTTTCAAACGTATATTCGTATTCTGTATTGTCAAAATCTTTTTGTTTTACTTCGCCTTCATAAATCTCAATATTGTTGAATCGGATAATGAAACGGCTTCCTGCATCTACCTCACTTTCAACAGAAATAGTGCCCTGCATCATCTCTACCAATCGGCGTGTAATGGTGAGTCCCAAACCTGTACCCCCAAACATTTTGGCATTTTGGCGTTCTTGTTGTCTGAAGGCATCGAAAATTGCTTTTTGCTCATTTTCGGGGATTCCAATTCCGGTATCTTCTACCATAATTTTGAGGTCAATGCGGTTTTGCACTTTTTTGTATGCCACCTCTGCTATAAGTTTCACGTAACCATCTGACGTAAATTTCACCGCATTTCCTATCAAATTAAACAACACCTGACGCAAACGTACTTCATCAATCAAAATTTGCGGGGGTATTTTGTCGCTTATATCTATATGAAAACCAATGTGTTTCTCGGCTGCTTTTATAGAGAAAATTTGCATCACTTCGGCAAACAACGATTTGGGGTTTACGGGTTCGTAGTGAAGGGTCATTTTACCGGCTTCTATTTTCGATAAGTCGAGTATGTCGTTGATAATCATTAATAAAGCTCTACCACTTTTTTTAATGGCATCAACGTACTGAAGCAATTTTGGCTCTACCAAATTCGATGTCAACAAGTCGGTAAATCCAATAACGGCATTCATAGGAGTACGAATTTCGTGGCTCATGTTTGCCAAAAATTCGCTTTTGGCTCTATTGGCAGTTTCGGCAAGTTCTTTTGCCGATGCCAATTGTTCTTCCGATTTTTTTCGGTCGGTAATATCTATGGCAAAACCATCAATAATAACACTTCCTTCCACCGTTACGGTAGTGCGCACACTCACTGCCAACCACACTTTTGAGCCATCTTTTCTATAGGTAAGTGCCTCGTATTTGTCTATCAGTCCGTGTTTTTTGAGCCTTCCACGAAGGTTTTTTTTGCGTTTGTGTTTTTCTACAATCTGAGCACCAAGGTCGGGAACTCGCAGTATGAGGTCGTCGGGCGAGTTGTAGCCCAAAATGCGAGCGGTTTCGGGGTTTGCTTGAATGAATTTTCCATCGGCTGTTGTCTGAAAAATTCCAACTGGTGCATTTTGAAAAAAATGTCGGTATTTTTCTTCTATTTCATTGTATTTTTGCTCAATAAGAATGTATTCTTTCGACTTGGGTTTAATCTTAATGTGTGTTGTTTTTTTGGTGATAATTTTCCAAAGTACTTTTTTCAACAAAAAATAAAAACCAACACTAATGCTAATTCCGAGCAAAACATAGATAATATTTTGCGAAATAAACGCTACAAGAAGAAAATGCCTTAATATGATGAATGTTTTGAAATACATATTTTTAGTTTTGTTTTTTAAATTTTAGTCTCTTGATTGTTGAAAAGATATTACACATTTTTCGATAGTAGAATTAATACAAATTTACAATAGTATGTAACAAAAACAAAATAGTTTCACTGTTATTTGAATGTTTGTTTTTTTATTCGATTTTAGCTGTTTCGTTGTACTTTTTTTTCAAATTTGCAAGCATTTCTGGGAACGATTTCAAAAGTTTTGTAAGATTTTCAATATCGAAACATTCGGCTGCTGTTTGAATTTCTGAACCATATTCCGAAATATACAACGAGTTGTATTTCAGTCCCAATGTATGCAAATCTACTCCAAACTGCTTATTGTCTTTAATGCGATTTGTTTTGGATATTTCGTACCACTGAACCATGAATTTTTCATCAAGTTCGCTCAAAAGCTCAAGATGAATTTCGGGCTTTTTCTGCGGTATTTCATTTTCTGTGCTTGCCGTACTACTTGGTTTGCTATAGGGCAGAAATCTTGCCATTTCATTGAACAAATCTTGTTTTCGGAGTGGTTTTAGCAGTATTCCATCGAAATTGTATTGAATTAGTTTTGCTTTTTCGTTTTTCATTGCCGAAGCCGTAACTGCAATTATGGGCATTTGCATATATTGCTCATTTCTAATCTTTTTGAACGCTTCTACTCCGTCCATACCGGGCATCAAAATATCCATCAAAATCAAATCGGGTTTCACCAGATTGCATTGTTGTATGGCTTCGAAACCATTTTGCGCCTCAAACACTATCAACTTGGGTTGCCCGTTTTGCAGAAATGCTTTCAGAAGGTCGCGGTTGTGCTGTATATCGTCCACAATGAGCACTTTAGCACTATCAAAAATTATATCATTCGAAATTTGTTGGTTGGCAATGTATGCACTTGCCGACATGATTACATTGCTCACATGATGAAAAATAACGGTAAATTTGCTGCCCACTCCCAACTTGCTTTCCACCGAAATTGTACCGTTCATCATTTCCACCAATCGGCGGCTTATGGCAAGACCGAGTCCGGTTCCACCGTATTTTTTTGTACTTTGCCCGTCTTGCTGTTTAAATGCCTTAAATATCTCATTTACATCGCTTTGCGCAATACCAATTCCGGTATCGGAAACCGAAAACGAAATATCGTAAAGTTTGATTTTTCCATCTTCCGATTCGCCCGTTTCAACCGCTTCTACATCAATAGAAATTTCGCCTTCCTCAGTAAATTTCACCGCATTTCCAATCAAATTGAGCAATATTTGCCTTAGCCGAATTTCATCGAGCAAAATGCTATCGGGTACGTTTTGATGAATATTGACCGAAAATTTCAAGCCCTTTTCGTTGATTTTTAGTGCAAAAATTTTCTCCAGTTCATCTACTATTTTTTCGGGTTTTACTGGTTCGTAGTTGAGTTCGAGTTTTCCGGCTTCAATTTTCGACAGGTCGAGAATATCGTTGATGAGTGTGAGCAGATTTTTACCACCGGTTTTTATGGCATCGAGGTAGTGTTTTTGCTTTTGGTCGGAAATAATTTCGGATAAAATATTGGTAAAACCCAAAATTGCGTTCATTGGCGTTCGTATTTCGTGGCTCATATTTGCCAAAAAAATACTTTTTGCTTCGTTTGCCAATTCAGCTTCGCGTTTTGCCATTTCAATTTCTTCTTTTTGTTTGTTGATTGCCATATTTTTTTCGGCAAGTTGCTCGTTTGCTTTTTTCTTCATTCTAAGGCTGCCAAAAATAAAAATGGTGATAAGTACCACTGTAACAAACAAAATGGTGTAGAGAACAAGCGTAGCCTTTTGTTTTAGAATTTGGCGGTTTTTGGTTTCCAAAATTTTCGATTGCTCAATGATTTGTTCTTCCATTTCGGCAAACTGAATTTGTTGTTCAAACAAACGGGTTTCTTGTATTTTGATTTGCTTCCTCTGTGTAATGATAGATTTTTCTTGCACATTTACATCGCTTATCTGGTCGTAAATTACATCTAAAAGGTCTTTCATTTCCCTCTTTTTCAGCTCAATAGCCTTGTTCAATTCATCTAATTTTCCTTTTTGCAATTGGTTGGAGTCGTTCTGATTCCGGATACTCACCTCAAGCGAGGCGATGAGCTTGGTAAGTTCGCTGTTTTCTTTTTTATATTTTTCAATTTCTTTGAGCAGACTTCGGGTAGAGCCTTTGTAGCGGGTAAGCGTATCGCTGTAGTTAGCAATCATTTGCTCGTACAATTTGCAAATGTTTTTCCATTGGTCGGCATTTCTGAAGGTGATTTTTATAAATTCGTTCGTGAGTTTTAAACTTATTTCGGAGAGTTTTTTTTCATTTACTTCAATTCGTAACGAATTGTTGACCTGAAAAAAACCGATGATTGTTTTATCGAATGGCTGATTTTCAGTTATTACCAAAGTTCTATTGTTGAGCATTAATTCAATTTTGTTCACATTCCATGTAAAATTAGGCGAAATGTACAGAATTTCGACTTCCGAAATTTGAATCTCGTTGGTAAAATGAACAAATTCGATTTCTTTTGAATGTATTTTTTTAATTTTTGAGCTTTTTACCAATTCGTTGAAAAAAGAAACACTTTTATCCAACACTCCAATTCTGAAGTGGGTTTCGCTCTGAAGTGTTTGTGCATCAACATTTAATGCAACCAAAGTAATGTATTCAACTCTGCTTTTGTTGAACGAAGTTTGGCTTTTTGACTGCGGAACAAATAAAAAAACCAACAGCAAAAATAAAAGAGTGTATTTATTGGTAATCACCCAATTACGCCTTAAATTCATACAAAATTTTGTATTTTTTTGGTTTGGTTATTTGCAGCCAGCGATTTTAGTTTCAGAAGCAATTCGGGGAAAGCTCCCAAAATATCGAGCATTTGTTCAATGTCTATCCGGTTTACGTAGTAAAACAATTTTTCGCTATAGCTTATGAGCATCGGAATATTGTATTTGTCGCCCAGCGTTTTTATTTGATTGCTAAACTCGCCAATGTCTTTAATTCGCTGATTTATAGATATATTGTGCCATTCTTCTATCACCTGACTTTCTAAAATTCGTGTAACTTCTATGATGTTGCCTTTGTTTGTCGAAAAATTTTCGTCAATTGTTTTCTTACTCAACACTGTAGAATCGGGGGCTTCGTCTCCGTTGTATTTATACGGCAAAAAACGCATAAGTTCTGCATAAAATTCTTTTCTATTGATGGGTTTTTGCAGAAATCCATCGAAACCGGCTTTCTTAAGTGTTTCCAATCGCTCGCTTATGATGGTGGCAGTGAACACTATAATTGGCATGCTTCGCCAATGGGCTGATGGCGAATTTTTTATTTGCTCTGTAATTTCCACTCCGTCAACATCGGGCAACATAATGTCCATCAAAATCAGGTCGGGTGTGTTATCTTTCAGATATTCAAATGTTTGACGACCATTGCGTGCCACCACAAGTTTGAGGTTGGTTTTCTGAATTATTTCGCTGATTAAAATAATGTTTGCCTGTAGGTCTTCCACAAGCAAAATAGTAGTGGGTTCGAATACAATTTTCTTAATATCTACCTTAAAATCAAGCGAAAGTGTTTTTGTTTTGTCTTCTACTGCGGCTATGGGCACATTGGGAATATCTATGGTAATTATTATCAATCCATTTTCGTAACTAATTAGTAACTTGCCATTTAGAGCTTCAATAATTTGTTTTGCCAACGCAATTCCCAAGCTATTTACATTGGGAGTTTGTCGTATATCGTTTTTAGTGGTTTCAGTATCCACATTATAGTTCATAAAATTATCTGCACCAATAAATTTGCCATGATTGAGGGCTTTTATACGAATGTCGGTAGTTGTGCGCTGCGTATTGAAATTCATTATTGCAAACGACATTTCGGGGCGGTCGGTGTAGCGCATCGAATGGTTGATAATGGAAAGCAGCACTTGTTTTATGCGATATTCGTCGAGAATGACATTTTCGGGAAACGTATCGGAAAGTCGGTATTCTACCTTTATGGGTTTTCCTTTGAAATAATCTATAAGCGATGTTTTTAAATGCAACATTAAACTATTGAAATTCAGTGCTTTTTGAATGAAATTGAGTTCACCGGCTTCAATTCGGCTAAGGTCGAGAATGTCGTTGATAATTCCGAGTAGGTTTCGCCCTGCGCCTTTTATGGCTTCTACAAGTGTTCGGTGTGTATTGTCTTGCAACTGAGCTTCTATAAGGTCTGAGTATCCAATAATTACGTTGAGAGGCGTTCTAATTTCGTAGCTAATATTTTTGAGTAAAGCTGTTTTTTTGGTGTTCACAGCTTTCATAGTTTCACTCAATTTCGAAATTTCGTTTTCAAGTTTTATGTAACTATCCATCAGCAAAATGGTGGCAATAAGTTCGCCTTCGTTTTCGGTGGTATGAAATTGTAAGTCAACCATTTTGCTTGTATGGTTGTTGCAATTCATTGCCACGCGGCAAAAGTATTCTCCTTTTTGGATAGCAAGTTTTAGGGCATCGGCAGACAGACCGAAAAGCAAATTTGCTGGACGGTTTACAATTTCGTCCATCGTAAATCCGGTTTCGGTGCAAATTCGGTGGTTTACCCAACTTATTGAGTTGTTGGTAAGAATGGCAAAACCGCAGTTTGCCAATTGCAGCAATTCGAGTTGCTGACGGCTTCTGCTCAATTGTAGCTCACTGTCGTCGGCATTCGAAAATCCGTAGATAAAAATAGCCTGCACATCGTGATACTCGTTCATCTCTGGCAAAATATGAAATGCAACCGTTTGAATGCCCGCAAAGTTATTGTTTATCTGATAATTAAACTTATGCTCTTTTCCTTCGAGTACATCGTCAATTATTGGTGTTGTAATTTTCGTATCGAAAAACGAATAAATATTTTTGCCGCGCATAAAATGGTTGGTTGATCCAAACAACGATGCAAATGCCTGAGTTACATACACAATATTGAGCGAAGCATCAATAAAAGCAGCCTTAATGCGGGCTTTTGAAGCTATGTGTTGCAAAATACGCTCACTGCTCAAAAACGATTTTTCGAAATTTTGATTTTTGAGTGTATCTTCCAGATAAACAATATATTGCGAAACAAATTGGTTGTTTTCGCGCAAGGGGTGTACGTACAGATACAAGCGCACGATATTATCTCCTTGATATACAGATATTTCTATTTCTCCCCCATCGCTTGCAAACACCTCGTTGAACTTGGTTTTCAAATTCGGTGTTTTTGTCGACCATATTGCCGAAATGTGCTTTCCTTTAACAGTGGCAGATTTTACGCCAAATTTGGTGCACAAGCTGGGTGAAATGTAGTTTACATCACCTCTAAAATCGGTGATAATGAGGAAGAACGGGCTATTTTCGTTTACAACCGTAAGTATGTGATTTTCTTTTTCAGCAATTTTTTGTTTCGAAATATCGTACACGTAGCCGTGTATTTGGTATTCGCCCGAATGGTCTTGCAACACCCTGATAGTTACAGACAACCACACTTTCTGTCCGTTGCTTTTTGCCATTTCAAATTCAAAATTCGATATTTCGTTCGAATTGCGTGTGGCTCTTTTAAGTTTCAATTTGTTGCTCAAATTTTCGGTAATTTGCTGCATTACAGCATTTTCCATGCCTATAAGCTGCTCGGTATTGGTGTAGCCCAGTATGCGAGCCATTTCGGGGTTGGCATCTACAAAACGGTTGTTGAGCAAGGAACTAAAAATTCCAACGGGTGCACGCTCAAACAGTTGACGGTATTTGTTTTCGGTTCGTTTAAGGTCTTCTTCGGCTTTTTTGCGGTCGGTAATATCAATAATAATTTCTATAACTCCCTCAATTTCATTGCCTTCGCCTCTTAGCAAGGAGGGCCACACTTCGCCCCAAAAAACAGAACTATCTTTTCGCATAAACCGCCTTTCGTAGTAGGCAAAATTTACATCGTTTTTGTTGCTTGTGGTGAGTTTATCGCTCGAATACACAATGTCGTGGTAGCGGCGTTGCTTCATTTCCTTATCGGTAAATCCCAGCATTTGAATCCATTTCTTGTTGTATTGCAAGTACTTGCCGTCTTTGTCTATCACCACCAAACCTACTGCGGCGTTGGAGAAAATGGCAGAAAGCTGTTCCTCGCTTTTGTGAAGTGCCAGCGCAGTGCGCTTATTTTCAGTAATATTCCGTACGGCAATTACTCCTTTTTTGGTAGAAGCAAATTCAATTTCTTTGCCCACAATTTCAACCCGTATAAGCTCGCCATTTCTTTTAATCATTTCAACCTCAACGGGTTTGTTTATATTGAAATTCAATACCTCGTCTATAATATCAATCGAAGCAGGCGAAACAAATTCGGTTACTTCTTTTCCGTTGAGCAATTCGTTTTCAAAGCCCAAAATTTTGAGCATTTCGTTGTTTGCTTCCTGCACCACACCGTTTTTGTGAATAATAATGCCCTCCAAAAGCGTGTCGGCAAGTTGATGATATTTAATTTCGCTTTCGGAGAGTATAGTGTTCAATTCACTCAAAAGTTTGTTTTTTTCGTTCAGAATGCTTGTGCGTTCCTCTACTTTTTTCTCAAGGTTTTTGTTTACCTTTTCAAACTTATCGAGTGCGTTTTCGAGTTCTATAGATTTGTATTGCAGTTCAATAGAGTAGGTTTCTATTTTGCGGTTGGTGTCGTTGTAGTGCTTGAGTTGCAAAAACAAATCTGACCCCACCAGCACAACTAAACCTAATGACGAAAAGCCAAACGACAAAGAAACGAAGCCAAAATAGCTTGCCAAATCTAAGCCTATGCCAATAAAAATTGCCATTGAACCAAAGAAAATCAAAGGTTTACGAAATTGTTTCGCGCTAATAGAAAGAATTGAAACAACCCAATAAACCAAAAGAGTGCACAAAAACAAAAAAATGAAAAATTTGTTCACAAAAATGGGTTTCAAAGTAATGATACCCAACAAGTTCAACAGCAAAAGAAAAAAGGAGAAAATGCTATGAATTTTCCACAACCACCCCAAAATTGAACTATTCTTGCCTTTGATTTGCTTGCTAAAATAGCCAAAAAAGCCGATAGGAAACAAGATGACCGAAAAAATGGAGAGATTGCGCCAGAGTGTATATGAACTGAGAAAATACCGGATAATGCTCGAATACGAAAGCAAAAATACTCCCGCAGCAAGGCACAAAAGCCCCAACCATAGCTGATTAAACTTGCGATTGCGAAAATATTGTGGGATTTGATAAAATATTACCACACTGATAATGAGAAGCATAAAACCAAGAAGCGAATTGGCAAAGTCAACCTTAAAAGCCTCCGCAACCACACTCATATCTTTACTCACTTTGATAGAATAAAAAAC
>JFJP01020656.1_pt1 | contig 11974 bp, 10 predicted proteins | sample 431651 | NCBI WGS metagenome assembly JFJP01 (sample SAMN02602958, study PRJNA72255) | Microbial mat metagenome, whole genome shotgun sequencing project. | biome: fresh water; feature: sink hole; material: water; isolation source: purple microbial (photo- and chemosynthetic) mats found in... | reverse complement strand
CCGTGCCGCCTGACACCCGCACCGACCTGCTGCTGCCGTGGTCGGACGCGGTGTGCGTGTGGGGCTCGGGGGACTGCGCCGCCTGGTGCGCGCGGCAGGAAGCCTTGCGACCCGAGCGCATCCGCGCCCTCCTGGTCGCGCCGCCCTTCCGCCACCACGCCAGCGAGAGCGTCCTGACGATCTCCGACCTGCGTCCGGTGGTCCTGCCAGTGGGCTGGTCGCCCCAGCGTTCATACGCTCAGCCAGATGCGACCCGGACAGTGCTCGAAAGCGATGGGCCCGAAGGCTGGATCCGCCAGCCCTGAGCAGACTCACCCGGCCGGTGCGGACTACGCGACCGTCGGCAACAGTTCGCTGGTGCTTCCTGGCGGCCGCTTCGCCTGCGCGACCGGCCAGCTCAGCGCGAATACGCTGCCGCCTTGTCCGCTCTCGATCAGCACGAGGTCGCCGCCCTGGCGGATCTGGCAGCGGCGCGCCACCGTCGCACCCAGGCCGAGGCCGCGCGTCTTGCCGGTGACGAAGGGTTCGAACATGGTCTCACGCAGGTCGCGCGGCACGCCGCGGCCGGTGTCGTGCACCGCAATGCGACCCTCGCTGATCTCCAGCCGCACCACGCCACCGCGGCTGCACGCCTGCAGGGCGTTGCGCAGCACATTGAGCAGGGCCTGACGGCTGAGGTCGCCATCGCCCAGCGCGGCTCCGGACCCGCCCCAGGCCAGGGTCACGCCCATGCTGTCGGCGTCAGGACGCGACAGGTCGCAGGCGGTGCGAGCGATCCACGCCAGGTCCATCGGCTTGGACTCGGCCGGACGTTCGCGGCAGTAATAGAGCAGGTCGGTGACCAGATTGCCCAGCCGGCTGACCTCGCCGAGGATGGTATCGACCAGTTCGACATCGGCCGGATCGGACAAGGATTCGCGCAGCAGTTCGGCGTTGGCGCTGATGCCGGCCAGCGGGTTGCGGATCTCGTGCGTCACCGTCGCGGCCATGCGGCCGAGCTCGGCCATCGGCTTGAGCCGGGCGACCTCGTCGCGCAGCTGGCGGCGCTCGGTCAGCGGCCGCGACGCCTCGGGGTCGGGATCGGCCGCAGGGGGTAGGCTGGGACTGGCATAAGCGTCGCTCTCCTCGCCAGCCTGGCTCATGCCGCGCCTTCCGGCGCTTCGACGCCCAGTTCCTTCAGTTTGTTATACAGCGTCGTGCGGTTGATGCCCAGGCGCTCGGCGGCCTTGGACTTCTGCCCGCCGCATTCGGCCAGCGCGGCGCGGATGAGCAGCGCCTCGACCGTCGCCAGGTCGCGCTGTTCGGGGGGCAGGACGATCGAGCCGGGCGGCGGCTCGCGCGACGGGGGCGCCTCGCGCTCGGCGGCGACGGCCCGCAACCCGGCCGCCTGGTCGGCGCGCGGCTGGACGACCACCTGCTCGTCCATGGGCAGGTCCTCGGGCAGGATCTCATCAGCTTCGGCGCAGATCACCGCGCGTTCGACCGCATTGGCGAGTTCGCGCACGTTGCCCGGCCAGTCGTAGGCGCGCATCGCCGCGCGCGCCGCGTCGCCGAGCGTGGCCGCCGGCCGGCCGAGCTCGGGCGCCAGGCGCGCCAGCAGATGGTCGGCCAAGGCGAGGATGTCATCGCGGCGTTCGCGCAGCGGCGGCACCGGGATGGGCACGACCTTGAGGCGGAAGTAGAGGTCCTGGCGGAAGCGGCCGGCCCCCACCTCGGCGCGCAGGTCGCGGTTGGTCGCGGCGACGACGCGCACATCGACCTCGACATCGGCGAGGCCGCCGACGCGGCGGAAGCGGCGCTCCTGCAGGGCGCGCAGCAGCTTGGTCTGCAGCGCCAGCGGCATCTCGCCGACCTCGTCGAGGAAGATGGTGCCGCCGTGCGCGACCTCGAAGAGGCCCGACTTGCCCTTGCTGTCGGCGCCGGTGAAGGCGCCCTTCTCGTAGCCGAACAGCTCGGCCTCCAGCAGATGCTCGGAGAGCGCGGCGCAGTTGATCGCCACGAACTGCTTGTCGGCACGCGCACTGCGCTCGTGGATCGCCTTGGCGACCAGTTCCTTGCCGACCCCGCTCTCGCCCTGGATCAGCACGGTGGTCGAGGGTACCCCGGCGACGCGCTTGATCAGCGCGAGGACGCGCTTCATCGCCAGGCTGCTGGCGATCATCCGGCTGCGCCCGTCGTTGCGGCCGGACAGGCGCTTGACCTGACGGCCGAGGGCCTGCTTCTCCAGCAGGTTGCGCACCGTGGTGCGCAGGCGTTCCAGCGGAAAGGGCTTCTCGATGAAGTCGGAGACGCCGACCTTCAACGCCTCGACCGCGAGGTCGACCGAACCGTGCCCGGTCAGCAGCACCACCGGCAGGTCGGGGTCGATGCCCTTGAGCTTGGCGACCAGGGCCAGGCCGTCGCCATCGGGCAGCTTCTGGTCGAGGATGCAGATGTCGGGATAGGACTCGCGGGCCAGCTCCAGGGCCTGGGCGCAATCGACGGCCTCGCGCACGGTGTGCTCGGCGAAGGCGCGTTTCACCGCCAGACGGATCGACGGCTCGTCATCGACGACCAGGATGGTGGGGGTCATTGCCACAGGGGTTAGGGGTTAGGGGTTAGGGAGAGACACGACACGAGGGTTGTTTAGGGGTCTTGGCCCTAACCCCTGGGGCAATGGAGGGGCAATGGAGGGGCAATGGACACCCCCTAAACCCTAAACCCTGGGGCAATGATGCGACCCTAAACCTTGGGGCAATGACGCGGCCTAAACCCTGGGGCAATGACGCGGCCTAAACCCTGGGGCAGTGACGCGATGTCACCCCAGGATCTTGCCGAGCTTCTCCTTGAAGCGCTCGGGCGTGAACGGCTTGGCGAGGTAGTTGTTCGCCCCGGCGATCACCGCTTCTTTGACCTTGTCGGCCGAGCCTTCGGTGGTGACCATGATGATCGGCACCTTCTTCTCGGGGTCGAGCTTGCGGATCTCGCGGACCATGCTCAGGCCATCCATGTTGGGCATGTTCCAGTCGGACAGGATGCAGTCGATGCCGCCTGCCGCGAACTTGTCGAGGCCCTCCTTGCCGTCACCGGCCTCGACCACGGTTACGTCGTAACCGCAATCGCGGATGTTCTTGATCACGATCTTGCGCATCATCGCGCTGTCATCGACCACGAGCACAGTCTTCGGCATGCGTTCCTCGCTTTGCTGCCTGGGTGTAGCCAACGGGGGGTGCGGGTGCAAGGATCGGCTGCCCGAAGCCGTCAGCGTACCGCCGGCAGCTGGGTGGGGTCGGCCCCCGGTCCGGACGGCAGCACTCCGGGCAATCCGCGCGCCAGGGTGGCCAGCTGGAAGCGCTCCCAGCGCCAGGCTGCAGTCCGTTCGCCCTCCCAGACGATGGCCGGACCGCCGCCCTCGATGGTCAGGCCGGTCAGCTCGGTCACTTCAGCACCGTGCACCTGCAGGCCGATCCCGGAGGCCGCGATATGGACCTCGTGCAAGGTGGCGCGGCCGCGTTCGATGAGCAGGCCCGGTCCGGATCCGAGGCAGCGCACGCCGCTCAGGGTGGACATCGATTGGCGCAGGATCATGCCGCCCTGCACCACGCTGCGACGCAGCCCGACCTCGCCGCGATCGACAGTGAGAAGGCCGTCGATCTGCGCATCGCCGAGCTGGAGCGAGCCGCGATCGGATACCGTGACCGGACCGGCGATGCTGACCCCATCCCCGCTGATCGCGCCGCCGCCCACGACCACGCCGCCACGCACCTCGACCGAGATGAGCTGCAGCTGGCCGCCACCGATCGCTTCAAGGGCCACGCGACCGGGCGCCGCCCGGAGCACCAGGCCGGTGAAACTGGCGGCGCTGAGTCCAGGCTCGCACAGCACGACCGGACCATTGCCGGACGCCTCGAACACCACGCCAGGACCCGCCGCCTGCAGGTGCAAGCCGCGGTGCGCCGCGCCCAGACGCAGGGCGACTTGGTAGGTTCCCGGTTCCAGCAGCAGGGTCCGGGGGCCGGGGGCCGCCGTCGCTGCGGCAATCGCCCCCGCCAGCCCGGCCGGTCCGACGCGCTGCGCCGAGGGTCCGCCGCTCAGCAGCAGGCCGACGACCAAGGCCGCGACCAGGGCGGTGATCCCGATCGTGGCCAGGACCAGGGGCATGAGCCGGCCCGGGGCCGGGGCCGCAGCCGGCGGCGGGTCGAGGCGGACCACCGGCTGCCGGATCGCGGCGGGCGGAGTGGTGACCGCCGCCTCGGCCGGAACCGGGACCGGCTGCACCGACGGCCCGTCGCCCAGCTCGGCCAGGACCTCGATCCAGGTGGCGATGCGCGCCGCACGGCGCTTCTCCAGCATGCGGCCGAGCATCCCGACCAGGCGCTCGTCGATACCGGCGGTGCGCAGCAGCTGCAGATCGGCCGTCTCGGTCACCTGCTTGTACATGATCACGGCCGAGCTCTTGCCGCTATACATGGTCTGGCCGAGCAGGGCATGGTAGATCGAGGCGCCAAGGCCGTAGATGTCGGCGCGTTGGTCGAGGTCGTGCTCGCCGCTCGCCTGCTCGGGGCTCATGTAGTGGGGCGTGCCCAGGGCCAGGCCGGTGCCGGTGAGGCCGCCACGGCTGAGGTCGGGATCGCCCTCGCCGGCCTCGACCCGGGCCAGACCGAAGTCGCACAGTTTGGCGCAGAAGGGTTCGTCGGTTCCTGGACGCGGCGGCCCGAGGATGATGTTGGCCGGCTTGACGTCGCGATGCAGGACGCCGTGCCGCGAGGCATGCTCAAGCGCCTGGGCGATGTGCCGCAGCACGGTGATGGCGTGCCCCGGTTCGAGCCGCCCGCGTTCGACCAGCCAGCTCTTGAGGCTCGGCCCATCGACCAGTTCCATCAGGATGTAGCGCGTGCCCAGGCTCTCGCCGGAGCCGAAGACGCCGACGATGTTGGGGTGCGAGAGGCGCTGCATCGCGCGGCCCTCGCGCAGGAAGCGGCGCACGTACTCCTCGGATTTGGCCAGCTTGGCGGAGAGCAGCTTGACCGCCGCGATGCGCCCGTCGGGATGGCCGGCGCGGAACACGTCGCCCATGCCGCCGCTGCCGAGGCGGCCCTGGATGACGAAGCCATCGACTTCCAAGGCGCGGATCGCCGACGAGCTGACCGACCGGCGCAGGTCGCGCGCGTCGCCTTCCGAAAGGAAGCCGAGATCCTGGAGCAGGAAATAGATCCCGTGATCGACCCCGCGGTCGGCAAGCAGCTTCTGCTCGGCCTTGGCGCGGTCGATCTGATCCTGGGTCACGCAGCCGCGCGAGAGCGCCAGCTGAACGAGGCGATCATCCTCCATATTCCTTTGTGTACACGATCCGGGCAGGGGTGCCAAGGGGCGGTTGCAGCCTGCCCACCGGACGCAGCCAGTGTTGCCCCCCCCTCGCCAGGCTCTAGCCTGCTCGCCCATGAGCGACCAGCAGCCTGCCGCCACCGCCCCCGAAGCCGCCCAGGCCCCCGCCGAGTGGAAGCCGGAACCACGCACCTGGACCTGGAAGGACCTGTTCACGGCGCCGATGCTGGCCTTCAAGCCGAAGTGCATGGCGATCGCGGCGCTCACCCTGGTCGCGCTCGGTTTGTGGGCGCACCTGTTCCAGACCATCGCCCCCGACCTCGGCGGCTGGTACTGGCCGGTCCACGCCGCCTTCCTGCTGGTCGGCCTGGTGGTGTTCGGGATCGGCGCAACCTTCGTCGCGGTGTTCATGAAGGCCGACCTGCTCGACGACGAGTTCCTGTCCTTCGGCGAGGCGGTCGGCCAGTTCAAGTCGCGCCTGCTTGCCGCCGTGCTGGTGCCGGTCTTCCTCGCCGCGCTGGTGGTCGGTGTGCACGCCCTGCTGGTGTGGCTGCCGGTGTTCATCGGTTCGATCCCCTATGCCGGCGGCGTGCTCTACGCCCTGCTCTACCCGCTCGGCTTCTGCGCCGCGATCTTCGCCATCCTGGTGAGCATCGCCGTGGTCTTCAGCCTGTTCGTCTTCCCGGCCATCGTCGCGGTGCGCAAGCACGGCTGGTTCGACAACGTGGTCGATACGATCGAGGCGGTCGGCACCCGCCCGCACATCCTGGTCGCCAGCCTGGTGCTGTCCTTCATCTTCATCTACGTCGCCTACTCGATCACCTTCGGCGCCGGCACCTACCTGCGTCAGGTGGCCTCCGCCCAGCCCGCCTGGGGGGCCGAGCACGGCCGTCCCGAACCGGCCCGGGTCGAGGATCGTGGCCAGGAGATCGCGGTGCGCGCCCTGCGCTGGATCGACCCGGTCGCCGCCGGCAAGGCGATGATGGGCGACAGCCTCGAAGGCGCCCCCTACGAGGTGCGCGCCCAGTGGGGCCTGCGCCAGGAGACCGACGGCTTCTACAAGTGGGGCCCGGGCCTGATCGCCGGCTTCTGGCAGACCGTGATCGGCGCCCTGGTCCTCGGCTACTGCCTCAACCTGTTCATCGGCGGCGGCATGCTGACCTATCTGGTCGTGCGCGAGGACGACTACTGGGATGACGAGGATCTCGAAGATCTCGACAAGCTGGCCAAGGAGCTGGAGGAGGAAGCCAAGCGCGAGGAGGCCGGCCAGGCCCCCGTCGCCGAAGCGCCCAAGCCCGCCGAGACCACCGCCGCGCCCCAGGTCACCCCGCCGAAGGAGTGATGCGCTCCCTGGCCTAGCGCTGGAAGCGTTTTGCCAGTTCCGCCCAGGTGAGATCCAGCGTGGTCGGCCGCCCGTGCGGGCAGTGCTCCAGACCTTCCAGGGTGAACAGCATGCGCACCAGTTCGCGCTGCTGCGACGGGTCGAGGCGCTGACCGGCCTTGACCGCGGCGTGGCAGGCGGCGCTGTGGCGGATGCGCTCGCTCAGCCGTTCCACCGCCTGCGTCCCGTCGCTCGCCAGATCAGCCAGGAAGCGTGCCCAGTTGCAGCGCGTCAGCACGGTCGGATGGGCACGGATCGCGACTGACGAAGGCCCGAAGCGTTCGGCCTCGATGCCGTGCCGGGCGAGGTCGGACAGCAGCGGAATGATCGCTCCCAGCTCGGCGGCAGTCAGCTGCACCACGATCGGCACCGCCAGCTGCTGCACGCCAGTGCGGTTCAGATCGCCGACCGAGGCGTCGAGGGCCTGCCACAGCGCTTTCTCGTGCAGGGCGTGCTGATCGACCAGGCGAATGCCCTGCTCGGTCTCGATGAGCAGGAACATGTCGTTGAGTTGCAGCACGCGGCGCACACTCGACGGGAAGCTGTCATCGACCGGACGCGACGGGGCGGCGAAGGCCACCGGCGGCTCGGCGGCGCGCGGCAGAGGCGCGGACGGCGGCGGACGCGGCGGATCGGCGGGCAGCGGCGCCACCGGCACGAATCGCTCCTGCACCACCACGGTCGGCTGGACCGGCGGCGGCAGGGCCGGCTTGACCACCGTGCGCGAGACGATCGGCGAGGCGGCGATGGCCTTGGCACGGTCCTCGGCGGTCAGCAGGCGGAAGCCACCCTGCGTCTCAGTGAGGGCCGCCTGCAAGGCCCGGCTGACCAGCGCGAAGACCTCGCCGTCGCGGCGGAAGCGCACCTCGTGCTTGGTCGGATGCACGTTCACATCGACAGCGGCCGGATCGACGTCGAGGTGCAGGAACACGGTGCCGTTCAGGCGCGGTTCGAGGAATCCCTTGTAGCCGTCGCGCACCGCCGCGAGCAGCAGCTTGTCGCGCACGAATCGCCCGTTCAGGAACACATACTGGCGCTTGCTGGTCGGCCGGGCGTGGCGCGGGTGGGCGGCGAAGCCGGTGATCTCCATGCCCGGATCGCCGGTGGCGATCGCCGCCAGGTCGCCGCCGATCTCGGTGCCGAACAGGGCGCGCACGCGGCCTTCCAGCTCCTCCTGCGGCGGCAGGTCGAGGGTGGTGCGGCCATCGCACTCCAGCCGGAAGGCGACATGCGGGTGCGATAAGGCAAAGCGCGTCACCTGCTCGGCGATGTGACCGCTCTCGCTCGCCTCGCTTTTCAGGAACTTCAGCCGCGCCGGGACGTTCCAGAACAGGTTGCGCACGCTGATGCGCGTGCCGGGCGCCATCGCGCAGGCGCCGCCGCCACGCTCGTCGGCACCGGCCCAGGCCAGGCGCTGGCCGCCGTCGGCATCGTGTGTCCGGCTGGCGATCTCGAACTCGCTGACCGCCGCTATCGACGGCAGCGCCTCGCCACGGAAGCCCAGGGTCGAGACGCGAAACAGGTCCTCGGCGCTGGTGATCTTCGAGGTGGCATGGCGACCAAGTGCCAAGCGCAACTGGTCGGGACGCAGGCCATGGCCGTCGTCAATCACCTCGACCAGACGGCGGCCGCCGTCCTCGATGCGCACCGTGACCCGCGTCGCCCCAGCGTCGAGGCTGTTCTCGACCAGTTCCTTCACCACTGCGGCGGGGCGTTCGATGACTTCGCCGGCCGCGATCTGGTTGGCGACCAGATCCGGCAGCAGGCGGATCTCAGGCGGCTTCAGATCGCGCACAGGTCGGTGATCCGCGCCGCTTCCGGCCCATGCAACGCCTCGGCGTAGTCGGCGCCGACCTGCCAGCCCCAGGTGCGGCCGCGCGCCTCGATCCAGCCGGCGAAGCCCGGCCGGCTGATCGTGGTCTCCGGGCCGCTCGATCCGATCAGCTGACTGCCGTAGCGGCCAACGGCGCGCATCTTGCGCTCCCAGTCGGCAGTGCTGAGCGGCACCAGCAGGGCCGGCTGGCCGATCGGCAGCTCGGCCTCGACGAACCACAGGCGCACATCAGGGACCGCCGGCAGCTCGCCCAGCTTGTGCAGCGCCGCCGCCTTCACCGCGCTGCGCACCAGCTCGGCCAGGGCGATGTGGTCGGGGTGGCGGGCGTGACCCGACAGTGCAACGACGGTACGCGGCCGGTGGCGGCGGATCGCGCCGACGATGGCGGCGCGCTGCGTCAGGTCGCCCGCGACCAGGCCGCCATCGGGCAGCCCGAGGTTCTCGCGTACGCAGCCGAGGTCGGCGGCGGCGGCAGCGGCCTCGGCGGCACGCGTCGCCACCGTGCCCCGGCTACCCAGTTCGCCGGCCGTCGCATCGACCACCGCGACGCTGCGCCCGACGCGCACCTGCGCCGCGATCAGCCCGCCGGCGTGGATCTCGGCGTCGTCGGGGTGCGGGGCGATGACCAGCAGATCGGCCATCAGTCGATGATCCGCTCGATGATCGGCTTCAGGTAGTCGCGCCCGTTCATCTCGTGCAGGTCGTAGGCCATCAGCTCGGCCAACGAGCGCTGGTCGGCAGCGGGCGTCTGCCGGCGATAGATCAGGTCGGCGCAGTTCCACATCAGGAACAGTTTGGCCGGCTTGGCGACCTCGGGCCCGGCCGCGACCAGGCGCTCGACCGCCGTCTTCAGTTCGGGCACGGTGCCGATGCCGCAGCCGGCGGCCGCGCGGCGCTGCTCCTCGAAGCCCAGGGTCTCCCAGTCGAGGCCCCGGACCACGGCGTACAGCGAGCCCCAATAGAAGGTCTGGGTCGACTCCATGATGTAGGGGTCGTCGTGCGAGCCGTCGAGTACGCCGCACAGTTCGGCCATCTCCTCGCCCCATTTGCGCAGCAGCTTGCTGGCGTCCTTGGCGATGAGCAGGTTGACCGTCCCGCTGACCTTCTCGCCGCGCGCCTGCTGGAAGTCGCGCATCGTCTCGGCATCGCGTCCCAAGGCGTGGTAGATGCGGAAGATGCGGCGCGGCGTGGTCATCGTGGCGGAATCCTGCCGGCCTGCGCCGCCGGGCAAGTCCGCCCTCGCACGATGCGCGATTAGCTCAGTTGGTAGAGCAAGGGATTCTTAATCCCTGGGTCCTAGGTTCGAGTCCTAGATCGCGCACCATAGAAACCGCTGCAGGGCATGACCTTGCAGCGGTTTTGCTTTTCTCGTGGTGCCCCCTTCAGCGCGAACAAGGGAGCGTTCTGGCAAGTCGACCTCGACTTACGTCGCCAAACGGATGTAGCTCCGCCGTGTTGTAGGCCTCGGCGATCATGCCGCGCCTGTCGCTGGTCGCGTGCAGGTAGCGCTGCAGTTCGCTGAGCGTCCGATGGCCGGTGATGCTCTGGACCAGGGGCAGATCACCCTTGGCCAGGAAGATCAGCCGGGAGCAGGCGGTGTGCCGACAGCAGTAGGCCGTGCCCGGAAGCCGGGCACGCTGGATCAGGTCGTTCACCATGTCGGTCAGGTGGTGGCTGGTCCATGCGGCGCCCTTGTAGGCGAGGAACAACGGGTCCTTGCCCAGGCGGAGTCCGGCCGCCGCCGTCAGCATGGCAGCGGTCTCGTCGTCGACGGCGTAAGCACGGGGGTGCCCGTTCTTGGTGATCTTGCCTGGGAATGAGAGCACCTTGCTGCTCGGGTCCCAGTTGGCGACCGTCAGCTTGGCAGCCTCCATCGGGCGAGGGCCGTAGCGCAGCATAAGCCACAGCACAGGTCGAACGGCTTGACGGGCGCGATGATCTCGGGTCGCCACCATCCGCGCCATGATCTCCGGTGATCCGCGTCCGGTGCCAACCGCCAACGGCAGGTTGTCGGCGGCATTCGGCTTGTCGCACTCGGCCAGGAGGCGGGCGACCTGATCCTCGTTCCAAGAGATGCGCTCTTCGGAGATGTGGCGCACAGACTGGTAATCGAGCGCCCATTCGTCGATGAGCATGCGCGAGCGGCGCACCCAGCGCAGGAAGGTCTTGATCAGGCAGATCGCCTTCTTGAGCGTGGAGCGGTGATCCCCATGAGCCGTGACCAGACGGTCGAAAGCACAGGTGTCGATCTCGCTGGTCCAGGTGACATCCATGCGCCGGAAGCTCAGGCGCAGGACCCGGTCGAGTTGCTCGGCATGAGCACTACCAGGCTTGTTCTTCGCACGAACGAGATCGACGTACTGCGGAATGAGGTCTGCCAGTTTGCCCGGTTGCAGCAGGGAGGCAGCTACGACCGAGTGGGCGGACTTGATGACGCCGACCTTGCGGGCAAACATCTCGGCTTCGGGTCGCTTCTGGAAGGTACGGGCCATCTGGTTGCCCTTCTCGCGCCAGCGTACCTGCCAGTGGCTAGTCCCATCGTCGAGACGACGCCGGGCGATGTGCGCTCCGATGCGGCCGCTCACCGACCACCTCCCCGCGGCTGGCCCAGCCGCGCCAGGTCGATGCCGGATTGACGGGCACGGCGCATGGCAGACTGCTTGTCGCCCAGGTTCTTCAGGTGCAGACGGAGTGCCGAGATGCTGACGACGAAGCGAGGACGCTGGCGACCACGATGGGCATAGAGATCGACGGCCGGGATGGCTCCCTCGCTGGCGAGGCGCAGGAGGGTTTTGTACGGCATGTCGAGGATGACGGCGGCTTCCTTCAGCGGACGGGTGTCGTCGCTGGGAGCACCGGATGACGTGGTTGTTGAAATCATGGAGGATTCCCCGGATTCGGGTGAAGCCTCGCCAAGCAGACGCAACGCCTCCGCCGCATCGAGCGGAGCGGGAACGGCGTCCAACTCGTCGAGGCGGAAGATGAGGCCCGTGGCCGGTGCACGGAATGCGTGCAACTGGCCGTGGGAGATGAGACGACCGAGGGTGACGGCATCGCAGCGCAGGCGGACCTGGGCTTCGGATGCGGTCACCCATGGCGGGTGAGAGGTGACGGGACAAGTGCCTGACGGCACCTGGAGGTTCGGAGCGACCGAGGGGACGATCCTCGTTGCAGACCTGGCCATGGGCGGCCTCAATCGGAACATGCGCCAAGACGGGGGTCCACCTCGACCGGGGACAGATAATCCCAGGTGAAACCGCATCGGTCCCGGCGCTGCTTTTACATCCGATAGTAGGGTGCCAGGCCGGTGGACTCGCGGCCGTAGCGGCGATCGTCCTGGCCCACCCCATGCATGACAGGCGACGGAGCCCTGGCAACGGGCTGCGATTCTGCGTGCAGGTCTGTTGGGGACGGAGTCTAGCGCGAACTGACGGGCACTCAAGGTACCAGAGGGG
>JFJP01020557.1_pt1 | contig 11974 bp, 8 predicted proteins | sample 431651 | NCBI WGS metagenome assembly JFJP01 (sample SAMN02602958, study PRJNA72255) | Microbial mat metagenome, whole genome shotgun sequencing project. | biome: fresh water; feature: sink hole; material: water; isolation source: purple microbial (photo- and chemosynthetic) mats found in... | reverse complement strand
CTGTCGGTGGTGTTCTTCGTCGCCGCCATCGCCCTGACCCTCGGCAATCTCGCCTTCGTCGCCACCGCCATGCTGTTCGGCCGCCGTCCCGGCCAGCAGGGCCTGCTGTTGGCCGCGCTCCTTTCGCCGTTCTACTGGGTGCTGATCAGCGTCGCCGCATGGAAGGGTGTGTGGGAAGTCATCGCCAAACCCCATTATTGGCAGAAAACTTTGCACGGGCTGGGGAAGACGACGAAGTAGCGGTTTCCCTGGTCTTTCGCCGGTGATCCAGGCACGCAGAGCGGCGTGCCCCGGCGCCACCTGGATCGGGCAGATGACTCTCCCTGGGACCAGGCCGCTGCCGTCCGCTGGCTGGAGCCGGTGCGATCCTCAGGATGGCATCATGCGCATCCTCACGGCCTGCCTCTGTCTCGCTTGTCTTGGTGCGGGCGAATCCCGCAGCCTCCCGAACGGCCTGGGCCTGGGCTGGGCCTGGGATCTCCTGTCGCAGGACTTTCCGGGCGGCACCCTGCAGGAGCCGATCGCGGTGCGCATCGCCGGGGTCGAGGGCGCACGGCCTGGCCAGGTCGAGCGGGTGACCGTCGCGGGCAAGCCGGTCGACCGGCTGTGGTTCATCTGCACGGTCAAGGCCGAGGCCAAGGAGATCCGCTACGAACTCCTGCCGGGCGAGAAGGCCACCCCGCATCTGGTCATCCGCGAGGACGGCGGATCGACCGTGCTCGACAACGGTCTCGCCGAGTTCCGCCTGACCACCTACGGGGACGTCACGGGCAAGCGCTTCGACCAGCTCCCCCACTGGAGTGCCGGCATGCGGCCGAAGGGCGAGACGGCGTGGGATGGCCGTGCCTGGTTCCAGGGATCTTCGGCGGTGGCGTCGGTGAAGACCACCTGGCTGAATCGCGGACCGGTCTTCGCCGACGTGCGCATCACCTACGAGTTCGCTGAACCCGGTCAGGATGGCGAGGTGTCGGCGGTGCCGCTGCTGCTTGGTAAGCACAGCTTCCGCTGGCCGCCCAACACCATTCCCACCGAGCGGATCCCCAAGCGCGAACGCAGCTACGAGGTCGCCATCCGCGTGATCGGCGGCGATCCCTGGATCGAGGTGGCCGAGCGCTACCGCCTGCCACCGGACCCCAGCGTGCCCGACTGGGGCGGCCACCAGTACATGTGGCACGTCGGCAAGCCGGATGCGGCCGCCGCCAAGGCCCAGGGCGTGCCGGCGGACCAGTTCGCCGCCCTCGATACCGTCACCTGGGTGCGCTGGTTCCTCTACGACGCCTTCGGCGGCAATGTCGAGCAGAACTGGGTCGAGGCGAGGCCGCGCGCCGACCAGAAGGGCCGGCCCTTCGCCCTGCTGCGTCCGCGCTGGAACCAGGGCGGCGGCGGGGCCCAGGACTTCATCGTCACGCGTGGCGGCGCCCCGGTCAAAGGTCAGCCGGCGGCCGACCCCGAAGCACCCGCCTATGGTGTGGTCGCGGCCTATCCCTCGAAGTGGACCGGCCCCTACAAGGCGACGATCAGCGCCAACGCCTTCGACGGCAACCGCGCGATCTGCCGCTTTCCGCTCAACGATGGCGGTGGAGGCGGCGGCAACGATGGCGACTCGTCCGGCACCTGGTACGGCCAGCGCTGCTTCGCCTTCGTCGTCGGGCGGCGCAAGAATGTCGGACATCTCAACGATCTGGTCCGCCGGCACACCGACTGGACCCTGGATGCCCAGGCCAACGGCTACATCCTCGAATGGCCGCGCGATCCCGCCAAGGCCGGGCCGGGCATCCTCCTGCCCAAGGCCGCATTCGACAAGATCCGTGCCGAGGTCGCCGCCGGCGGCGGCAGCGAGCGGGCCCAGGCCGTGCTCGAGGCCAAGGGCGAGTACGAGCGGATCAAGGCAGAACTGGCTGCGCTCGGCGAGGTCAAGGGCGACAAGGAGAAGGAATCGCAGGCCGGTGCGCTGCGCAAGCAGTTCGACAGCCCGGACAACCAGCTGCTGCGCGCCATCCTCGGCGAGCCGGTCGCCCTGCCCAGGCTGCCCAGTCCGGATCTGTGGATCCAGCGTCGCTATCAGGATGACTTCCTCAATCCGACCTCGCGGGCGCTGCGCCAGTTCCCCCACGCCTGGGGTCTGATCGACCTGCTGTCCGGCGGCAAGCCGGTCGGCGGAGCGTGGCAGGCGGCGATGGGCTACATCCTCACCGACCTCGACGCCTGGCCGGGCTGGCATAACGGGTGGACGCCAGGCAACCCCAATTTCCACACCGACAAGTACATGCCCGGCGTCATGGCGGGCGCGGCGATGCGCGATCATCCGCATGCCGAGCGCTGGCTCGCCTACGGCCGCGAGAATCTCACCGAGGACCTCGGCCGCGTCCTGTGGGCGCCGGATGGGGCCGGCCAGGAATGCCCCGGCTATTCCGGCTACTCATTCAAGCTGCAGATGGAGACGGCGCAGATGTACCGCAACCTGGGCGCCGGCAATGCGATCGCCGCCAATGCGCTGACCAAGGGCTTCGGCCGTCAGCAGCGCCTGCTGATCACGCCCTTCGACAAGCGCATCGACCGACGCCATGCCACGCCGATCGGCGACACCCACCGCTGGGATTCGGGCATGGGCGCCGAGGGTTTCAAGATGCTGGCGGCCTTCTGGACCGAGGCGGATCCGGCCTTCGCCGCCGAGTGCCTGGCCGCCGCCCAGCTGCTGCCCAAGGCCAAGTCCGAGCGCGGTCTCAAGGGCGCGATCACCGGCGAGGAGTTCGCCATCAAGCCGGCGGACCCGGCCAAGCTCGACTGGGGCAGCCGCCACTTCTACGGCTTCGGCGGCATCATGCGCCACGGTGGGGTCGATGGCAGCTTCCTCACCGTCAAGGCCGGGCCGGCGCGCGGGCATGACCACAACACCGAGCTTGCCCTGCACTTCTACTGCGCCGGGACGCCGATCGCCCTCGACTACAACTGCTCGTACCATCCGCGCGGCGACAGCGCCTCGTTGCACAACAGCATGACCTTCGGAGCGCGCGGGACGCTGAAGAGCAACAAGGGCGGTCCGGACCTGCGCACCCAGGAGGAGATCTTCGGCACGGCCTTCGTCGGCGCCTTCGTCGCCACCCCGGCCGCCGACCTCACCGCCGCCGAGCGCGTCGACCAGACCGTGGTGCAGTACCCGATCGAGCCGACCGATGAGTTCGGCCGCAATTGGCCGACACGCAAGTGCGCTGCCCCGATCGTCCACCGCCGACTGGCCATGCTGGTGAAGCAGCCCCCGGGCTCGGCGCTGCAGGACTATCTGGTGGTCCGAGACGAGACCCGGGCCGGCGAGGCGCAGCAGATGAACCTCCATGTCCTCGCCCGGGATGCCGTGGCCAGCGCGCGGGGGGTCTCGTTCGCCGGACAGTGGGACAAGGATACGGAACTGCACCTGATCGAGGCGAGCGAGCCCAAGGTGGAGCTGTCGCGCTGGTTCTACCACGATGAATGGATGCTGTCTCCCGGGGACGAATATGTCGCCAGGGCCGGTGAATCGACCGCCGACTGGGCGGCGCGCATGTCGGCGCTGAAGCGCGAGAAAGGGTGGAGTTCCATTCCCGGGCCGGATTTCAAGGAGCGCTTCAAGCGCGGAGGGAAGGGGGCGGCACCAGGGGTCGCAGATGACGGCAAGCTGGCCGAGCAATGGGAGAAGCTGATCCACGATACCGATGGCCGTGCCCTCATCCCGCCCCCGGGCTGGTCGAAGCCGTGGCGCTGGGGCGAGATCCAGCAGTGGGCGCGCATCTCGACCAAGCCGGGGACCCCGCTGCTGTGGGCCCTGATCCCGCGGCCGGCCGGCGGTCCGGCGGCGACCGTCGAGCGCTTGGCCGACGGCCACGGTCTGCGCGTGACCCTGGGCGCGACGGTCGATGAGATCATCTGCTCCAGCGAGCGTGGCGTGCAGATCACGCGCGGCGGAGCCACGACGGTGCTGCTGAAGCCAGGCGAACTGCCGGACCTGGGCGGCATCCCGGGCGGCAAGCCGCCGGCGATCAACCGTCCGTTGCAGCCCTGAATCGACCTGGGCACCCAGGCGACGGCAGAACGCTCAGTACCGCACCTGCACGCTGCCGGCGCTGCTGTGGCCCGTCTGGGCCGGACCATCGAGTTGCGCCGGGTCGACCGCGACCCAGACCGCGTCCTGGCGGACCAGGTACAGCGTGGTGCCATCAGCCCTCGGCACGGCGATGACCTCGCGGGCGATGTCCGGAGGCGATGCGGTCTGCTGTGCAATGGGTGCGACCGGGGCAGGAGACGGAGACGCGGCGACCGGTGCTGACCGGACATCCCGGTGATCGGGCAGCAGCCAGGTGCCGGCGACGAGCGCCAGACCGGCTGCGGCGGCGTACGGCCACAGGCGGAGGACGCTGGCGCGGCGCCGCGGCGCCGGCGCCCGGGTGATGGCCAGGGCGATGAGATCGTGGCTGGCGACCGCGCGTTGGCAGTCGGGGCAGCCGGCGAGGTGCGCGAAGAGGGCCGGATCGCTGTCGGGATCGACGGCGCCATCGGCGACCAGCGGCAGCAGCGGCTCGGCCTCGGCGCAGGTCATGCTCTCCATGTGTGTACCCCACAGGCAATGGGCCCCGTCGCGAATGCGATGGGGCTGGCGTCGAGCAACGGTGGCGGCATAGAATCGGCGAAGCCGATGCCGCCACGGTCCCACCGGCCGTGCCGGCGGGACCGAGTTGAGACAAAGCCAGATGGGTAGGCCTGCAGGGTCGTAGGGGCGAAGCCCCCCCGTCGCGGAGGCGCCGAGCCCCTCCCCCGGCACAGAGCGCTCACAGATCCCCCTCGAAGATCTCGGCCAGGCGATCGCGCAGGGCGGCCCGGCCCTTGCACAGCCGCACCTCGACGGCTTGGCGGTTGATACCGAGACGCTCGGCGATCTGCACATGGTCGAGGCCATCTTCGATGCGCAGGCGGATGGCTTCGCGCTGGCTCGGCGGCAGTTCGCCGAGGGCCTTGCGCACGGCGGCGATGCGTTCGGCCGAGAGCACGCCGTCGCCGGGTTGTCGACCGTCCTCGCCGCCGGCTGGCGAGTCGGGCAGTTCGCCGGACGGCCGCACCACCGCGCGGTCGCAGCGGCGCAGCCAGTCCATCGAGGCGTTGCGGGCGATCTGGTAGATCCAGCCGCGCGCGGCCCCCTGGTGCTGCAGGGTGTGGAGGTGGCGCAGCACGCGCAGCGACACCTCCTGCCAGACGTCGTCGATGGCGGCATGGTCGCGCAGGTAGAAGCCGATGACGCGACGGACGCCACCCTCCTCGCGGGCGAGCAGGTCGGTCACCGCCTCGGGGCTGGCGAGCATGCTGGGAGCGACGGCTTCCATCCTGGCTGGAGACGCCGAGACCCCGTCCGGGCTTTCCTTCCGATCCATATGGACCTATTGGAGCAACTGTTCCAGGTCGACGACATCATGGATCGAGGCCTGCGCCCGCAGCACCCCGGTCACCTGCCGGCGCACCTGCTGACGCCTCTCGCGCTCGAGTGCCGCCTGCAGGGTGGCCACGACCTCGGCGAAGCTCTGGGTCCGGCCCTCCTCGCGTTCGAGCACCAGGATCAGGTTGACGGCGTCGCCGGTCCAGAACGGGGCCGAGGGCTCGCCCACCGGCATGGCCAGGGCCTGCTCCTCGATCTCCTTGCCGAAGGTGGAGGGCTCGACCCAGCCAAGCAGGCCGCCCTCGCTGGCCTGCATGCCCTGGCTGATGGCCTTGGCCCGGGTGGTGAACAGGTCCGGGCGCGCCGATGCATCGAGGCGCATCAGCTCCTCGCGCAGGGCGCTGAGCTCGGCCAGGCACTGTTCGCGGCTGCGCACGCCCTGCCATCGCGTCCGCAGCTCGCCGGCGCGCTGGGTCAGGGCGACCGCCTTCTTGGGCAGACCGTCGCGGCCGGCGTGCTTGGCGATCTCCCCAGCCAGCGCCGCCAGGATGACCTCCTGCCCAGGCCCGTCGGCAGCGAGGAAGGCGTCGAGCTGGCCGGCAGCGGCGGCGGTGATCGCCTCGTCGCCGCTCTGCTGCGCCTCGCGCATCAGGCCGGCCAGCGCCTTGACCAGGTCCTTGCGCTCGTCGCCTGCGGTCGGGCGCAGGGCGATGAGCTGGGTGCGCGCGCGCGGCGGCCGGACGAAATCGGCGATGCGGCGGTCGTAGGTCGCGCGCAGGTCGGTCGGGGTGATGTTGGCGGCGCGGCCCTCGAACCAGCCGATCACGGCGTCGATCTTGGCGTCGCGGTCGCGCGTGCGGCGCAGCGTGGCGATGTCGCGCAGCGCCAGGCCGCGGTTGCGCGCCTCGGCGATGACCTCGGACGAAAGCCGGTCACGGTCGATGGCGACCTGCAGCTCGTTCGCCTTCTGGACCAGCAGCTCCTCGTCGGTCAGCTCCTCGAGGGTGTCGCGGTTGAAGCGCAGCAGGCTGTCGCGGTTGTCGGGCAGGACGCGACCGGCCCGGCGGAACAGCTCGATGCGGATGCCATTGCGGCTGCGGATGTCGCCGATGGTCACGACCTGGTCGTTGACGAAGCGCACCGCGCGGTCGACCACCACGCCGCTGCCCTCGGCAGCCAGCACCATTCCGCACAACGCCGTCAGCAGCAGGCTTCGCATGGCGGCGCAGGCTAACGGGCTGCAGGAAAATGCAGCCGCGGTGTCCGCGGACCGACCGTCAGGCCGGGGCTGGCAGCTGCAGCTGCGGGTGGCAGACCCCGGCCCGCGGGACCAGCACCAGGTCGGCGGTCCCCGCAAGCTGGAAGCCGAAGGCGGAACCCGGGCAGGGTCGCATGCCCAGCAGGTGGGTGAGCAGCACGCCCAGCGAGCCGCCATGGGCGACGAACGCGACCTGGGCCTCGGCCAGCTCTGGTTCGACCACGAAGCCGCCGTTGCGGGGGTGGCAGCCGATCCCGTCGAGGGCCTGCAGCACGCCGGGAACGACGCGGGCGAAGAAGGTGTAGGTGCCTTCGCCGGCATCGGTCTGCCAGAGCATGTCGATGGGCCGTTCGGCATCGCGGCGCATCATCTCCTCCCACACCGTGCTCGGCGCCTTGGCCAGCTGCGGGTTGGGCTTCCATTCCTCCAGGCAGTCGAGGATGGTGATCGGCGCGTCGGTCCCGCACACGATCTCGGCGGTCTGCAGAGCGCGGCCGAGCGGCGAGGCGAACACGCGGTGCCAGCGCCGGGAGGACAGTGCGCCGGCGGTGGCCCTGGCCTGGGCCACGCCTCGTTCGCTCAGGCAGCCCGTGACCGGGCGGGCGGGGCGGCACCACGGATCGCCCTGCATCTCTCCGTGGCGGATCAGCGTGATGCGCATGGCTATGGCCCAATCGGTTGGCACCGGCCGGAGCCGGAGCGTGGAGGCGGGTGCCGGCGATCCCGGGCGGCTCCCGGTCGACGCTGGCGCAGGTCGAGACTAGCGCATCGTTGGCGGGCAGGAATGACGTCGACGCGCTGACGGCTGAATTCACCAGCCGACGTTCGTCATCGATCGGTCAGGCGCAGCGTCACCGTACCCGCCGGCAGGCTGATCGCCGCGATCGGGGTGTCAGGCAGATCGAGACGCGTGCCGACCCCGGCGCCGGCCGACCAGCGCCCGAGATGCCGCACGGTGATCCGCATCGGCACCGCCGAGCGGAAGGTCGCGGTGCATCCATCCGTCTCCTCGCGGCAGCTCAGCAGCTGGGCATCGCTGCCCAGGATGCAGGCATGGACCGGGGCGGCTCCGCGGACGATGGCGACGGCATGGGCTCCGGCGCGCAGGCGGTCCTCGGGGATCTGCAGGCAGCGGGTGAAGCGCTCGCCATCGATGGTCCAGGTGGCGACCTCCTCGCCGGCGCCGGACGCCGTCGCGTCGAGGCGGCTCAGCCGCCAACGCCAACCGCCGACCGCGTCGATCGCCGAGCCGCCGCGCACCGCGATCCCCTGCGGCAGGGCGCGCAGCAGCTGGGCGCAGGCGCTGGCCATCAGCGAGCCGGCGCTGAACGGCAGGCCGCGCCAGCTCTCGACCTCGCCGGCGTACTCGGTCAGGGCGCCGGGCATGGGATACTTCACCGTCAGCTGCAACGCCTCGCGCACCTGCTGGTCGAGCATCGCGCGCCAGCCGCCGGCGGGCAGCCGGCCGTGCTCGTGCAGGACCCGGGCGAGGCAGTTCCACGGGCAGAAGCCGTAGGCGTGGTAGTTGGCCCAGTCGCGCCGGATCAGCTCGGCGGTGGCCAGCTGCAGGTCGGGCCAGGGCAGGAAGGGCCCCTGCGACACCGCCCAGGCCGTCTCCCAGTAATCGCAGCCGCGGCCGAACGGCACGCGCTCGTCGCTGCCGTCCTGATAGCGGAGGATCATCGACGCGAGGGTGCCGTCGGGCAGGCCGAGCAGGTCGCGCGTGCGCGCGGTCAGGTCGGCCGCCAGCCGCAGCCAGCGCTCGCGCCGGCCACCGTCCAGCGCGGGCCGCTCGGCCAGCAGGATGGAGGCCATCAGCAGCACGTTGATGGTGTTGGCCTGGTGGTAGAGCGAGTGGATCCAGCGCACCGGCTTGCGCCCCTCGGCGTGGCCGTTCCAGCGCGAGATGGTGCCGTTGACCACGTCGTAGCCGAAGTAGGGCGAGCCGTGCAGGCTCTCCTCGCCGAGCGTGTCGCTGCCCATCAGGCCAAGCTGGGCGTCGTAGCGCGATTCGAGATGGCGATCGATGGCGCCGAGCAGGCGCGGCAGGGCGGCTCCGGCCAGCAGGGCGTCGTCGCCGGTCGCCTGCCAGTGCGCGAACGCGCTCCAGGTGGCGTAGAACAAGCCGTCGTCCTCGGCCTTGCTCCAGCGCGTGCCGAGGATCTGGCCGAACTCGTCGTGGCGGGTGCCGTCCTCGGCCATGACCCGCGACGGGTTGGCGAGCAGGAACGGAGCCCAGGTGCGGATGAAGGCGGGGTTGCCCGACTGCGCCATGTGCGCGCTGGTCATCGACCCGTCGCGCACCCACACCAGGTGGTAGATGCGGTTGAGCGCGCCGAAGCAGGCGCCGCCGGCGTCGAGTCCGCTCCACACCACGCGTCGGTTGAGGTCGAGGACGCGCTGGAGATCCGGATCCGCCGTGGCGACGCGTCCGGCCGCCAGCGGCGCGGCGAGCTCGGCCTCGACCTGCGCGGTCAGCCGGTCCGGAGTCAGCCCGGCGAGGCCGGCGAGCAGGCGCTCGACCTGGGCCGGCGTCTCCTCGCCGCCGAGCACCACCAGATCGTCCTCGCACAGCTGGATGGCGCGCGAACCGTCGGCGAGGTCGCGCAGCCGCGACAGCTGGCGCGAGGGATGGGCGACGAAGCTGGTGATCTCCTCGCCGCGATCGGCGAAGCGTTCGAGGAACAGCCCGTCGCGCGGATCGCTGAACGCGCGGTGCGGCTTGAACACCAGGGTCAGCGGCGCGCGGGCGCTGAGGACGAAGGCGTTCTCGCCCGGCAGGTTCCACACCCGCACGCGGTTGCGCGCACCGTTGGTGTAGCTCACCTGCAGCTCGGTGGCGAAGGGGTCGTAGCCCCATTGCGCTACGTCGCCGTGCCCGAGGTCGGGGATGCTGATGGCGGCGAACAGGTTGGTCCACAGGTCGCGGCCGCTGAAGGTGCGCGCCGCCAGCTCCTTGCGGCGGAACGCGTTCGGCTTGTAGCTGAGGTCGAGTTCGACGTGGCCGTCGTGGAACAGCAGGCTGAGGCGGTTGCCGCAGCGGTTCTGGAGGATGAGGTTGCGCGGGGCCTCTTCGATCTGCGGTTCGCGCCACAGGGTCTGGGTCATGCCGCCGATGGTGCCGGCCGGGAGCCGGTCCGGCATGGCACGATGATGATTGTATGGTACGTTTGTGATCATGAGTCTTCCGCAGCACGAGCCACTCGACTCCGCCCTGTGGCGGCAGGCCTGGGAGCAGGCGGCCGATGCCGGGCTGGCCGGCGTGCGCATCGTGGCCAGCCCGGGTGTGCCGCGCGACCCGGGGCCTTTCACCGGCGTGACCACGGTGCCGTTCGCCATGCTCTGCCTCGCCGGCACGATCGCCATCCGCACCGCCGACGGCACGCGCTTCAGCCTGCGCCCGCGCGAGGCCTGCCTCTGGGCGCCCGGCACCTGGGTGGCGTGCTGGCATGTCGACTGCCCGCGCTACCTGCGCGCGACCATCGACCACGACCACGTCTTTGCCGCGATGAAGGACCACGACCGGCGACGGCGCGGCGGGCGCCTGGTCGACCTCTACGGTCTGGTCGTGCCGGGCATGCTCGACGCCGCGACCCGCGGCCTGCTTAGCGGCCTCGGCGCGACGGCCTGGACGCCGGCGACCGCGCGCGCGGCGGGCGAACTGCTGCTGTGGGCGGTGCACGCGCGGCTGACTCCGGCTGCCGCAGCGGACGCGGGCGCCGCCGTCTTCCTTCGCCTGCGCGCGATCGCGGCGCGCGACCCGGCCCCGGACCGCGCCGCTGTCGCCGCCGAACTCGGCGTCGTCCCCGAGACGGTGTCGCGGTGGTGCCGCCGGCACGGCGCCTGCACCTGGCTGGAGCTGGCTGGAGCCGCCCGCCTGCAGCGCGCAGAGCTGCTGCTGCGCGGCCAGGAGCGCCTCGATGCGATCGCCATGCGCTGTGGCTTCGCCTCGGCCGGGCACCTCATCCGCGTATTCCGGCGCCGGCACGGCTGCACCCCGGACGCATGGCGGCAGGCTCAGGGCATCTGAGCCGGGGAAGGCCCTTCGGATCGGAAGTCGACGTGACCGGGCCGGTGGTCCTTGCGTATAGCCATGATCAACTATGTGCCCACGAAACCGTATCGCATACTAGTGTGAGCCAGGGTGACCTGGTGGTACTGGGCGTTGGCAGTAGGATTCGCGTGGATAATGGAGCAAGGTCGATGGTCCTGGTATTGCAGGTGCTTTAGAACTTGTACGAGTAAAATAGTCCGGCCGATGCGCCAATCTCATTGGCCATAGAGCAGCACGACCGGCGTGGAGTCGGGCGCGGTCAACTCGACTTCGCTGTCGATGGTGTCGCGCCCTGTGCGGAGACATCGCGTCCCCACTCGACCGATACGCGTTCGGCCGGCGATGGGCCCATCAATGGAGCGCCAGGTCTCCTGTCCCAGCCAAGCGCCGACGGGCCCCAGTCCATACCATAACTGCGGCGCAACCCTCACAGGCTGAATGCTGGTCGCTGGCCGCTGGCCGCTGGCCGCTGGCGTGCGACTGGTTGAGTCTGACGCCATCCGGTGAATACCCCAGGACCATGCGTCCAACCACCATTTACGTTGCGCCTCGCGATACCACCCCAACGAGATATATCCCCATGTTCAAGATCGTCACCCTGTGCTCAGCCATCCTCGTCATTGCCGCATGCGTCATCGGTGGATGTGCGGGTAGCGGCCAGGACCGCAATACCGCTACCGCCGAGGCGACGGCAGTGGTCCCGGTCGATGTGACGAAATCGAAGCAGGAACTGGATCTGGTGTGCGTATCCTTGAAAGGCCTGCACGATGCCGCTGAAACCGATGATCTGAAGACGCGGTATGACGAACTGAAGAAGCAGATGTCCAAGCTGAACAGTTCACTGGAGGATGTCGCCTCAAGCTGCGACTCTGCCGTCTCAGTCGGGACGGCCCAGTTCACCCAATGGCATCAGCAGGCGGACGCCTTCACCGATGCCGCTCTGCGCAACGCCAGCAACAAGCGCGAAGGCGACCTGCGCGAAGCGGTGGATGCGCTGGCGCTCAGCACAGCCGGCTTCAAGACGGCCAGTGCCAAATACCAGGCCCAGCAGGCCCAGGTGCTTTCCGCACTCGATCTGGATCTCTCGTTTCAGGGTGTCCAGGCCATCGAGCCGATGATAACCAGACTCCTGGTCGATGAACCGGAAGTACGCAAGGTCCTGACTGATGTTGCGGAGAAGAGCAAGGCCGTGACGATCCGCGAATAGCGGATCCATGCTCAGGCGATCGAGTTCGCCGGCAGCACCTGGACAGCGCGGACGGCA
>JFJP01030507.1_pt1 | contig 11975 bp, 5 predicted proteins | sample 431651 | NCBI WGS metagenome assembly JFJP01 (sample SAMN02602958, study PRJNA72255) | Microbial mat metagenome, whole genome shotgun sequencing project. | biome: fresh water; feature: sink hole; material: water; isolation source: purple microbial (photo- and chemosynthetic) mats found in... | reverse complement strand
GGATTATTGCGCCGGGTCTATCAGGGCCGGGTTCCGGGCGGCGCGGATCTGGTGTGCTACTGGTTCGAAAAAGCGCGAGCGCAGATTGAAGCTGGTCAGGCGCAACGAGCCGGACTGGTGGCGACGAATTCCATCCGTGGCGGGCAAAACCGCAAAGTTCTGGAGCGCATCAGGGAGACCGGTGCGATCTTCCATGCTTGGTCGGATGAACCGTGGGTGAATGAAGGCGCGGCGGTCAGAGTGTCGCTGGTGGGCTTTGGGCAGAAGATGGAGGGCGTAATGCTTGATGGTCAGCCGGTGACGGCAATTCATGCCGATTTGACCGGCCAGATGCTGGATTCCGCCAGTGGTGTGGATTTGACCGATGCTCGAATGTTGCCGGAAAACGCCAGAGTGTCATTCATCGGTACGTCCAAAAAAGGTCGCTTTGACGTTCCCGGCAAACAGGCGCGCTCTTGGTTACCATCGCCCAATCCTCATGGACGCAGCAACCAGGAAGTATTGAAACCGTGGATAAACGGTATGGATATTACCCGTCGGCCTTCAGATATGTGGATCGTCGATTTCGGCATGGACATGCCCGAGGTAACAGCGGCATGTTTTGAACTGCCCTTCGCGCATGTGTTACGGGAGGTGAAACCAGCGCGAGATCAAGTCAGAAATTTGCAAGAGCGGCGGCTTTGGTGGTTACACGCCCGCACGCTTTCCGCCATGCGCGCCGCGTTGTCGCCCCTGTCTCGCTATATCGCTACGCCCCGTGTCGCGAAGTATCGTTTGTTTGCATGGATAGATGGTGCAGTGTTACCAGACTGCCAGATTGTGGTCTTCGCCCGTTCCGACGACACCACCTTCGGCATCCTGCATTCCCGCTTCCACGAATTGTGGGCATTGCGCCTCGGCACGAGTCTTGAGGATCGTCCTCGCTACACCCCGACCACCTGCTTCGAGACCTTCCCGTTCCCATCCGGCCTGACCCCGAACATCCCGGCGAGTGAATACGCCGACGATCCCCGCGTCCAGGCCATTGCCGACGCCGCTCGCACGCTGAACGAGTTGCGCGAGAACTGGCTGAATCCCCCGCAATGGGTGGATCGGGTTCCCGAAATCGTGCCGGGCTACCCCGACCGCCTGATTCCTAAACCGGAACATGCAGCGGAACTCAAAAAGCGCACCCTGACCAACCTCTACAACCAGCGCCCGGCCTGGCTGGATCATGCCCATCGCACCCTGGATGCAGCGGTTGCTGCCACTTACGGCTGGCCTGCCGACTTGAACGATGACGAAATATTGCGCCGACTGCTGACGCTGAATCAGGAGCGAACCCGATGACTTTGCCCTGGTGAGAGCCTGACCGTCCGTACAAAAAGCATTGCTGAGGAGTCCCCATGCCGAAAATGCGTGCCAGCTTTCAGGGTCTGGTCCAAGTGCTGGCGAAAAGCCTGTACCCGGAGCCGGATGTCTTTATCCGCGAATTGTTGCAGAACGCCCATGACAGTATTCAATTGCGCCGGGTCGCTGACAGTGAACAGGCCGGCGAGATTCTTATCGATGTGGACGACCGCGCCCGCACCTTGAGTTTCACCGATAACGGCACCGGCATGGATCAGCGCGACATTGAGGAGTTTCTGAGCGTCATCGGCAGTACCGGCACCGGCAGCCGCGCTCAGGAACTGGCTTCCCGTGAGGTGGCGGTGTCCACCATCGGCCAGTTCGGTATTGGCTTACTGTCCGCCTTCGTCGTCGCCGAACGCATCGACGTCTATACCCGCAAACCGGGCGGCGCGCAAACCTGGCGCTGGACGAATTACGGCGGCGAAGACTATGACCTGACCGCTTTGCCCGCGAATACGCAACCGCCGGGAACGCGGGTCGTGGTCACGCTTGCGCCTCACCAGACCGCCTTTCTCGACGGTCAGCGCCTGCGCCAGACCGTGCGGCGCTATGCCGATCTGTTGCCGTTTCCAATCCTGCTCAACGGGGTCGGGCCAATCAACGCGGTCAACGCGCCCTGGCATGAACCGGGTTGGTCTGATCCGGCGGAACGCCACCGGTTACTCACCGCTTTTCTGAGCCAGCGGTACGCCGACGCGCCGTTGCTGGTGATACCCATCGACCTGCCCTATCCCCGGACGCTGGGCGGTTTGTACGTCCCGGCCCGCTATGCACCGGGTCGGCAGGCGGGTGGGGTCGTGGACCTGTTCCAGGCGCGGATGGGTATTCGCCTGAACGATCCTGAACTGCTGCCGGAGTGGGCACCGTTCGTGCGCGGCATGGTGGACTGTGTGGATTTGCAGCCGACCGCCGCCCGCGACAATGTGCAGCGGGATCAGACCTATCACGCTTTGCGTGACGCCTTGGGGCAGGCCATCGTCGCGGCATTGCTGGATCTGGCGGCGCATGACCGGCCCCGGTTTCTGCGGCTGTGCGACTGGCATCAGGACGCGCTCAAAGGCATGGCGGCGCAGCATGAGACGTTCGGCGCGGCGGTGCTCCACGACCTGCCTTTCGCCACCAGTCAGGGGCAACTCACCCTGCCCGACTATCTCGCCCGCCAGACGCCCGGCGCGAATGGCAAACGGCCGGTGTATTTCTTCACCCATGCCGCCGACGCCAACCAGTTCTACCCGCTTTGTGAGGCGCATGGCGTGATCGGTATCAATGCGGGCGGCGCGTTTGATGAAACGCTGTTGCGCCGCTACATCAGCCAGCATCCCGAGCAGGTTGAACTCAAACCGCTGGATCGCCTCGACGACTCGGCGTTGTACCCCCCGCTGGATGCCGCGACACAGCTTGGCTATGCCCCGTTGCTGCGGGCGGTGGATCGAGCGCTGGCGGCGGCGGAAGCGCCAGCACGGACGCAAATCCGGCAATTTCAGCCGGCTAGTCTGAGTGCGGTGGTGCTGTCCGGTCAGCGGCTGACCGCGTTTGACCAGATGGAACAGATGCTGGAAAAGTCGCTGCTGGTGAATGAGTTGGCGGAACTGGCTGGTGAGGTGCGCGACCGGCTCCGGCGTCAACCGCTGGATCTGTTGCTGAACGCCCGGCATCCGCTGGTGCAGCGCCTGGGCGAATTGCCCGATCCCGACCATCCGCGTTATCGGCCAGTGCTGACCGGGTTGTACTACAGCGCTCTGCTCAATGCCCGGCATCGCCTGACGCCCGCCGCTGCCCGCCATTTTCACGCGGATTTGCAAGCATTGCTGGCGTCCCATCTGGAGTTGCAAACCCGCCATGAACCTTGATCGTCCGTCGCTGACCCACTTACGGGAACGAGCTGCCCAGTCGCGGCGACTGGGTGATTACGCGCAAGCAGCGCAGTGGGAACGGAAGGCTGTGGAACTGGCGGAAACGTTGGGACTGGCCAGCGAACGGGCGCGGGCGTTGCTCTGGGAAGGCTACAGTCTGCGGCAAGCCGGCGATGATGATCTGGCGCTGGCCGCGTTGCTCCAGGCGCTGAATGCGCCCGCCATCGATCCCGGCGATCGCTTTAGCGCCCTGACCACCCTTCTGCACATCAGCCTGGACCGCAAATCCGCCGATTTCTGCTGGGCGTTGCTGGCGCAGGGCCGGCGGGAACTGGCGGAATCGCGTCAGCCGTGGTCAACGTTGCTGGATTTCCTGGAGGGTGAACTGGCCTTTCGGCGGGGTGATTTTGCCACGGCCTGGGATGGGCAGGCGCGTGCCTGGGCGGGACGGCGGGATACTCATCCCCGGCTGACGCCCGCGACCTATTTGTGGGCGTTGTGCCGCACCGCTTTTCGCCGTCACGAACGGCCGGAACTGGAAAGCTTCACCCGCCAGTTGTGCGAACTGCGGCCCAATTCGACGCTGGAGCGACAACTGGTGATGCGGGCGCAGTGGCTCACCTGGCGAGCGCAACGCGTCGATCAGGCGGCGGCAAGCAACGTGGATCAGGCACCGGTTGAGCAGGCGCGAGCGTTTTGGGCCGGGCGAGCCGGGAAGGGCCAACCCGGTGATGACAGCGCACGGCTTGAGGCGTTGCGGGTGTTGGCGCTGATGGGCGACTGGGATCGGATCGATACCGGATTACGCCACGAACCCCTGCATCCGGCCAGCTTCGAGACGGCGCTCGGTTTGGGCGATCTGGCGATCAGCCGGGTGCGCGCCGCGCGGGGATTGCCGGCGGTTGATGACGATTATGGCGAAATAGCGGAACCCGTTGCGCTGGCGGCGGCGGGTTCCTTGGAAGACAGATTCAGCGAGGCAGAACGGTGCTATCGCGACGCCCTGCCATGGGCTGAAGAACAGGATCAGCGCCTGGGAACCGACTGGTACAGCGATACAGTCCGCCAGCGGTTGATTGGTCTGAGGTGATTTCTCATAAAGACTATACCGGGTGTCGATCCTGATTCCAGAGATTAGCCACGGATAAACACGGATAAACACGGAAAATTCTTTCTTTTCAGTGTCATTCTGTGTCATTCCGTGGCTAATATTCTCACGTTTGGCTGGTGTGGGGATCCAATCGGGTATCCTCTTTTCAGGAAATCGCCTGAGTTCGCACGTTGCGAATGCCAATGGTATCAGCCGCCTGGATAACGCGGCGGGAAGTCGCCTCCCCGCCGTCCGGATGCCGTCGGCGCGTTTCAGGGCTTCCCGATCAGCACATAGATCGAACTCTCGCCCGATCCCGACAGCCCGAGTCCCAGGAAGGCCGGGCCGATCCAGGTATCCGAACCGAAGAAAACACTCGCACCGTAGCCGTCCTGCTCGGGACTCAGGATCACGTTCTCGCCGGTGTCAGGGTTGCGGATCACGCCTTCCGACAACCAACCGATGGGCGGGGGCAGCGCAGCGATCTGGCGGTAATAGGCCAGACCGGCAAAGGCCATGTCATTGCCACGGAACTGCCCGTTGGCGTAGCCGGAGAGATTGAGGAAGCCGCCCAGGGGGAATTGGTCGTAATAGGGCATCTGTTCGCCGAAGCTGCTGCCCCCCTTGACTTTCAAGGCGAGGGTGTTGGCTCCAAAGCTGTAGGCGGTGGTCGCGCTAAGGAAAGCCCGGGTGTATTGGACGTCCGCCCCGAGATCCTCCAGCGGATTTTGCACCTCCAGGAACACCCGGCTCCCCGAGCGCGGGACCGCGGCGCTGTCGAGGGTGTCATAGAGCGCGCGAACACGCACCCCGGTGTCGGTCACCCGCCCCTCCGGGAGCAGGAGTGCCCCGGTATCGATGCTTAATTCAGTCTGCCCGTAGTAGGGCCCGATCCGTAGCTCAGTCCCGCGCAGCGTGGTGGTGCCGAAGTCCGCACCGAGGCGTGTGCGCACCACGTCGTAGCGCGCCACCCGTTGGTCGGAGACGAAGACGCTGTCCGGACTCAGGCCGAGGTCCAGGTAGGGGGCAACGAAGGCCGTCCGGTCGAGGCTAAAAGGTTGGTAGAACTCAGCGAGCAACCTTGGGGCATTGCCCAGCGTCAGGTCGACGCCCACCTCGGCCCCGAGTGAGTTGATCCAGGTTTGGTCGTAGGTGGCGCGCAGGCCGAAACGGCTATCGCCCTGACCATCTGTTGACAGGCCGAGTCCAAAGCCCAGATAGCCGGGACCCCAGGCCTTCTCCACCGCGTTGACGATGAGCAGGTCGCTGCCATCCGACCGCGGCTGGAAGTGGTAGCTGATGCGTTCGTAGTCGCCATGACCGTAGTTTTCCTGAATATCCTTTTCCAACCGGGCGCGATCCAGTGGTTGACCCTGCTGAGCCTCGACCAGACCCTCGAAGACTCCGGGGTTCACGCGCTCAAGACCCGCAATCTGAACCTCACCGACTTGTTGCGCCGGCTGGCCGGGGCCGAAGCGCTCGCGCTGCCAGGCGAAGTACTCGGTCTCGCTCACGCTGTAGCGGGCAAGCTGGGGAGCCGCCTTACGGGCGGCCGTCACCCCGGTAGCGATGGCCTCCGCGGCGCGGGCAAAATCGCCAGCGGTAATGTCGCCCAGATCCGGGGCGATCAGCACGTCGCGTTTGGGGTCGATCTGTTGGAGCGAGGCCTGGACATTCTGCTCGGTCAGGATTGCGATCATCTGGCCGGTCACGCCGAGAATGTTGCCGAGCTGGTCGCGGGGGAGATACCCGGATCCCAGGTTGACGGCGATGATGACGTCCACGCCCAGACGCCGGGCGACGTCGATGGGCAGGTTGCGAACCAGCCCCCCGTCCACGTAGAGGCGGTCTTCCCATTCCATCGGCGCGAACAAGCCCGGCACCGACATGCTGGCACGCATGGCGACCGGCAACGGCCCGTGATCGAAGACCGCCATCTCGCCGTTTTCCAGGTTGGTGGCCACGGCCCGGAAGGGGATCGGGAGGTCGTCGAAGCGTTGAACCGTCTCCGCACCCTTGACCAGGTCATTGAAAAACAACTGAACCTGCTGACCGGCGATGGCACCCTTGGGCAGTTTGAGGTTGCCGTCACGCACCCCGACGGTGAAGTCGAAGGTCGGACTCTCGGACGCTTGCTTGCGGCGCGCCGGCCAATCCTTGCGTGGCGGGTCGTCGTTGAAAAGGACGTTCCAGTCGACCTGAGTGACCCGCTGTTCCAGCACCTCCGGCGAGAGTCCCGCCGCGTAGGCTCCGCCCACCAGAGAACCCATGCTGGTTCCCACCACCACATGGATGGGAATGCGCAGTTCCTCCAGGATCTTGAGCACGCCGATATGGGCCGAACCTCGGGCTCCGCCCCCGCTCAGCACCAGACCGATCCGGGGATGGTTCGGGGGGGCGCGGTCAGCGGCCGCCGCAGGAGTCCAGGACGCCGCCAGGGACAGGGCGGCGAGTACGGTAGCGAGCAGGGTGAGCAGTGTTCGTCTCATGGTGATTTCGTAAGAATCAGGTGGGTAGAGGTAGAGGGGGTTGGGAAACCCAGTGATTCTAGCTCATTGACATCCGGGTTGCCCGGACGGCTCGACCGGGCAACCGCAGCTACGGCAAGTTGCCGGCATCCCGCCACTGGCGCACCTGGGCTTTCGCGGCCTCGGTTCGGCTGGCGTCCAGGCCGCTGTCACGGGCGAAATACAGCGTCTGGGATGGAAAGGCTAATCCGGTTCCGCTTTGCTCCACGATGTCCATGATTCGCAGAAATATATCTTCCCGGAGGCTCGTAAATTCCGCCGAGTCCTGGGTCATCACATAAGCGGATATCTCAATGTCCAGCGAGCTGGCTCCAAAGCCGATGAATCGCGCCTGCGCCGATTCCGGTTGGATGCGCGGATAGCCCAAGAGCAACTCCCGGATTTTGACGAGCAAATAACGGAGTTGCTCCGGGCGGGTTTCGCAGCGAACGCCCATCACGCACTGGATCAACATCTGGTCGCGTTGCGTAAAATTCACGACCGGTATCGTCGCAAGCATCGCGTTGGGAACGGTGGTCAGGGCGCGGTCTTTGCCCCTAATCCGCGTCGAGCGCATCCCAATGGCTTCAATAGTCCCCACTTCGGTTCCGTACTTGCACGAGTCGCCCACCTTGATGGGCTTGTCCGCGAACAGGTTCAGGCCACCGATCAAATTTTCCAGCGTTGGCCGGGCCGCCAGCGCCACCGCCAGGCCGCCGACGCCCAGTCCGGTGATGATGCCGTACAGGGGAAGACCCAGCCAGTCCGCGCCCACGACCAGTAACCCTGCTGCGGCCACGATTCCCAGCAGGCGGGTGCTGATGCGGATGAGATGGGCGTCGAGGCTCTCCGTCGGAATTCTGGGCGAGGCGATGATCGCTTCAGCGATGACCGGAGCGATCCGCCATGCGATCCACGCGCAGGCCAAAAACATGATGGCGGTCACGATCAATCCGACCACACTGGCCACGTTGCTGGTTAGGTTGATTTGAACGAGCGCTAAATAGGCCATAACGGGGGTTGCGATCAGCAAGAACGCGGGCAACGCCGATTGCGCCAACGCTTGCAGGAATGGATGTTCGTTGCCGCCGCAGTGCGACAGACGATAGGTCCATCGCAGCAACACGACAAAGATCCCCAGGCTTAGAACTAAAGCGATCCACTTCCAGGCGGGCTGGTTAGCCAGTGGGGTCTTGAGCCACGTCGGCAGCGATTGCGTCCAAACGTAGGGAATCAGCCAGCCTCCGCTGCTGAACAGGATTTCGCGCACGTTTTCCAGAGGGATCGGACGGGTATAAGGCAATTTACTGACCCGCTCGTAGTATTCGCTGGCATGGGCTACGGCTTCGGCGCTGAACAGAAATTCGCCAGTGCGTGGTCCGCTCTGGACGCGGACGAGGGCAATTTCGGTGTGCGGGATGACCCAGCGCACCGCATTAGTTCCAGTAAGGCGGTTGATTTGATCAGCGTCGGGGATGTCCTCGAACGCTGGCAGTGGAATCCGGCTCAACGTCTCATACAAGGCGATGGCGACCACCCGACTGGCTTTAAGGCGAACCGCCGGTGCCGGCGGCATCTCGCTCAGATCCAGACATTGCACCAGGGGTTCCCCCAGCAAAATCAGGCGCTGAAATTCCGTGCGCGAGGGAGAGGTCAGGTATCCACCAGCCAGGAAAGCGCTCAAGGCGTCGCCGGAACTGAGGAAGGTTTTTAACGTGGCGCGCGGGCTTGAGCGATCCGGGGGCTGGAGAGGATGCGTTGGCTCCTGACCGCGCGCGATTCCGGCCATGCTGCATAAGATCAGCAGAATCAGTAGCCCGTGAACTCGATGGATAACCGATTGAAATTTCAACATGCGATTTTCTCTATGGATTGTGGTTACTTTTCAGAATGTCTGCCCACTTTACGGAATATTGAATCACTGGGCGTCTATAATCGAATGTGAAAGGTTCGGGAAAAAGGAAACTATTGATGAAAATTGCAACAGTGATGGCAATCGGGCTATTGGCTTTGGTTCAGTCTGGGTGCGGAGGGGACGAAGATGCAGCGCCCAGCTCCAGGCCGAACATCCTGTTCGTCATTATGGACGACGTCGGCATCGACCAGATGCAGATCTTCGGCTACGGCAGCGAGACGCCACCCAGTACGCCGAACATCGCACAGATTGCCGACACCGGACTCCGCTTCAGCAACACTTGGTCGATGCCGGCCTGCACCACCAGCCGGGCGGTATTTTTTGATGCCCGCTTTCCGTTCCGCACCAACGTCCAGGGTGCGCTGGGTCCTGCTGACCTGGCGAACTCCATGGTTTCGCCCTACGAAATGACCGCGCCGAAGCTGCTGGCGAAGCAGGGGTACGAGAACGCCCTGTTCGGCAAATTCCACCTTGCCCTTCAAGGCAATGATCCAGCCGGCTATGCCGCGCCCTACAACCTGGGCTGGAACTACTTTGCGGGCTGGCTGGACGAGACCGGCGATCCGTCCTCGATTGACAAAACCGCCGGCGGCGTCGCTATCGACGGGAAATCCTACTCCTGCGGCTTCGTACCCGGAGCGAGCGCTAACGGCGCAGATTCAGGGGCCTGCTACATGGCGGATGGCGCTTGCCACACGCTTGCGAGCAGCGACCCGGTTCCGCCCGGACGCACCTGCCGGGATCAGGGCGGTATTTTCGATCCCGATAAGATCTGCCAGACGCCGCGACCCGGCTATCTGAATTTCGATACGCTCAATGGCCACTATGTGTCGCCGCTGGTCTACAACTACCCGGATGGTTCGGTTAAGCGGGTTCCGCCTACCGATCCCCGGGCGCGACAATTCCGCGCGACGGTGGCCGTTAATGAGGCGATCCAATGGATTAATCAACGTCCCGATCAGCGACCGTGGATGGCCACGGTCAGCTTTGCGTCGGATCACACGCCACTGATGCAACCGCCGGTCAATGCGGCGCAGACCGGCAACGTCGAAAGTAGCGCTCTGGACTGCGCCAATATCGGGGCGCAGCGCGTGGTGTCGAATCTGATGATCGAGTCGATTGACGCTGAATTGGGTCGCCTGCTGGTGAAGACGGGTCTCGCGGAGTACGACCAGGACGGTCATTTGCTTTATCAGCCGCAGCGCACCAACACGATGGTGATTGTCCTGGGCGACAATGGCAGCCTCGGTCAAACTGTCAAGCTCCCTTTCGACGCTTCCCGCGCCAAGGGCTCCGCGTATCAGACCGGCGTTTGGGTGCCATTGATCGTCGCCGGGCCGCTGGTGGAGAACCCGGACCGGGTTATTTCGCAGATGGTGAACATTGCTGACCTCTATGCGCTGTTCGCCGAAATCGCCGGGATCGAGGATGTCCAGCAGGCGGTCCCGCGCCCCATTGACGCGGTGTCCATGCTGCCGTATTTGCGTAACCCCGGCCAGCCTGGCCTCCGCCCGTGGAACTTCACCCAAGTCGGCCCGAATTTGCAGGTCAATGGCGCTATCAACGGCCCTTGCACCATCAGCAGCACCTGTACGCACATCCCGGTCACCAAGGGCGTCTGCGAGGACAACAACGGGACATGGTGGGGGACGGGTCTCGACGCGCCGATCACCGCTGGCGCACCGCCGGAGGGGTTCAAGTATTGCTGCGAGGTCGATGCCTTCCTCGTCGCCAAAGGAGAGGTACCCTACGACATCAGCCCGCTGACGGCGATTGGGATTCGCAATGATCGTTACAAAATCGTGCAAAATTCCATGAAGGAATATGTCTCTCAGGCGCAGCCGTGCGTTGACACAACGACCACCGAGTTTTACGAGATCAATGAGGCCGTTCCGAAACCCAAGCTGGACGTAGCGGGTGCCGAGCTGCCGCTTGATAATCTGACTCCCGATCAGCAACAAAACTACAACGCGCTATCGTCGCAACTGGCGACGATCCTGGCATCGCAACCGGCATGCCCGGGTGACGGTAATATTGACTTGGTTGTTGACCAGAAAGACCTCGACGACTGGCGTTTCTACAGCGAGTCGCATGGCCTTTCGAGCGTCTATGATCTCAATATCGATGGGCTGACCAACGCGGACGATGAATCGATCATCCGGCTGAATCTGGGACGGAATTGTCGGGCTGATTGAGCAACCCCCAGCCGTTTCGGATATGCTGACAAACGATACGGATTTCCATCTCCTGTCAGTGGGTAAGTCCTAATCTCTTAATCTTGATGAATAATCGCACCCGTTCGGGACTGCGGCGCACCGCGCCGCGTCGCGCTGGAACGCCACCAGCGCCAGGAGGGAATCGTGGTCGTTGGGATGCTTCGCCAGCACTGTTTCCAGCGTCTGGATCGCTTTCGCACCCTGGCCGGCGCTGTTCAGCGCCACGGCGTACACATAACCGTAGCGGGGGGTGTCGCTGCCCAGCCGGGCGGCTTCGGCCAGCGCGGTCAGGGCCTCCGGCAGTCGTTGCTGGCGGATCAGCAACAGCCCCAGCGCATGGTGCGCGGCGGCGTTCTGCGGATCGCGCGCCAATGCCTGGCGTAGCGTCTTTTCACCGTCCGCGTCGCGCCCCTGAATGCGGTACAGGTCGGCGAGATTGACCGCCGCCTGAGTGAAGTCCGGTTGCCGGTCCAGAGCGGCGCGGTAGGCGGTTTCCGCCTGAGCGACGTGGCCCTGAGCGACGTGGATCAGCCCAATGTTGAGGTGCGACTCCGGGCGGTCGGCGTTGGTCGTTTCGGCGGCGAGGTATTCCCCGATGCCCCGTTCGACCGCCAACCGTTGGTTCTCGGTCAGCATTTCCTTGGATACCGCCGCCAGCGTTCGCGCCGCGTCGATCCGCACCTGCCGCACGGGGTCGTCGAGCAGCGGCAGCAGATGTTGGACCTTCAATTCCGGCGGCAGCCCCTCCAGCGCCCGCGCCGCCGCGCTCCGCACCAGCGGATCGGGATCGGTCAACAAGGGGCGGATCGCCGCGAAGGTCTGCGGTTCGAGCCGCTCGCCCAGCAGCGCCAATCCGCTGGCGCGGGCGATGCCGGGTTGTTCCGGATCGTTCAGCAACGCCAGCAGCAGTTCCCGCGCGCCGGTGGCCTCGGTGTGGCCGGCGTGCAGCGCCTCGGCGAACTGTTGATGGCCAGGCCGCGGGTTGCCATACCACTTCTGGAT
>JFJP01044115.1_pt1 | contig 11976 bp, 13 predicted proteins | sample 431651 | NCBI WGS metagenome assembly JFJP01 (sample SAMN02602958, study PRJNA72255) | Microbial mat metagenome, whole genome shotgun sequencing project. | biome: fresh water; feature: sink hole; material: water; isolation source: purple microbial (photo- and chemosynthetic) mats found in... | reverse complement strand
CTTTCCCTTCATCTCCCCATTGTAAACCTAATAATACGTCTATTTTCATTTTGGAAATATTTTAGAATTATATTTTTTCAGTCTAAAAAAATTGTAACGAAAAATTTATAGCCGCTGTTTTGCGCCTGTGGCAAGCGCAAAATGCTCGGCTATAATATGTTATGGTGTATTTTTATTTCTTTTTGTTTTTTCTTTTACAATCTTCTTTTTTATCTGCTTTTCCGGTTGTTTGGTAGAAGAATTAAATTGAACTAATTTTTCCCAATTTATTTTTCCGTTTACACAAAAATCGAGAGAGAAATTTAATGTAAACTTATTGATTATTTGAGAATAAGCAATAATAAATTCATCATTCTTTTGTATAGCTTTGTGTTCAAGTGGTTCAATTATTTCGGAGTATAGATTTTCATCACCCGAAATAAATTCCCAAAATCTTTGTCCACAAAGTTTTAAATAATCTGTTTTTGTAAATTGATTTTCACGACCATAACAACAACCGTTTACAGCAATTACTTTTTTTGATTTATTTTTCGTTTCCAAAATTTGTTTGGCTGTTGCAAAATTATCACGCATTTTTTTTATTTGACTACTATTGCCCCAGTTCGGACTTGATTTAATTTCAACGATATAAATCGTTTTATCTTTTTCAAACTCCAAGTCTATTCCTACTAATTTTGATTTTACTCCGCCATAAATTTTACCGCAAATAAATATTGCAACACCTTTCATAAAATCATCAAACATTGTTTCTTCTTGTGATTGTAAAAAAGTATCAACTTTATTTTTTATAAAAAGTTCAACAATATTGATATTTTTGATTGAGAGTAAATAAAAATTTGTATCTTTTAGAAGTTCAAACAAAGATAAATTTTGTAAAAGTAAAATCTGTTGAATATAGTATTTTCTAAATTCAATATCTAAATATATTTCTAATTCTTCTTTAAGTTTCATAATTTTTAACTATTTATAAAAATATTGTGACGATGCCATTCAATAGAATTTTTGTGTGGATAAATCTCCTTTTGAATAGGTAAATTTATTTTTGAACCATCTACCAATAAATTTCTCATAAAATCATAATTACCAATTTTACCCATTTCATCTGGTAGTTTATTAATAAGTTTTGATGCGACTATTTCAAAATTTTCTTTCAAACTAAACCATCCTACATCAAAAGCCCAATGATGTAATCTACAAAGAGCTAACCCATTCCAAATATCGTCTCTTCCATTATAACTATGCGGAACGATATGAGCTGCTTCAACTTCCCATTGCAAATTTGATGGTGAACTTATTTTTAATCCACAAACAGCACATTTGAAATCATAAGCTTCTATTATTGCTTGCCTAAATCCCCTGTTCCTTAATTTAATATCTTTTGTAACTATTGTAGTTGTTTTATTTTCATCAAAAGGATTATAAAAATCTGGTCTTATTTGTTCTTTAAGTTTTTTTGCAATTGTTTGAACTTCATAGGATATTACTTTTAAATTTCCTTTTTCTACAATAGGAATTTTTAAAATCTCCAATACCTTATCATACCCTAATTCAGTAAGCATCCATTCTTTTTTATTGGTTAATTGAAATGTAGTTGATGGTTTAGTTATATACTTGTGCTTTGCTAAATTGTCGGCAGCTCTATATAAAAGTCTATGCCAAAGCGGTGATTTAACAATTCTATTTTCTTTAAGATAAATTCTTTCTAAAACGGCATTTCTTTGATTTTCATTCAAATTAAATTCAACAGCTAATTCATTTACAACTTCTTCATTAGAGTTAAATTCTTTCACAACACCATTATATTTAAATAATGTTTTTAATAACGCCAATTCAACTTCTTGTCTTGTTGGCATTTTTAAATCAGAAAGCATTTTACCTTCGTAACTCATTTAATTCAAATTATATAAAAAAAAATTACTATTCATACTTTGCAGTTACTGATGTTGTTCCTGAGCCTAAAAAAGGGTATAAAACAGTATCGCCTTCTTTTGTGAATAATTTTATATACCACTCCGGCAATCCATCAGGAAATGCTGCACTATGATTTTTATTATTACATTCTGTTGCTAAATGAACAACATTTGTCGGATATACCATTTCTCTACCAACCCAATTAGAAATGTTTTTTCCAAATCCATTTCCATTTTTTGCGTTGTCTCGTATTTTATCTGTATCGCTTAAATTTTTTAATCTATCTTTTGCCCAATCGCCAACAGGAACTTTTACATTATCCTGATACATTGTAAATTGTTTATCTTTATTAAATTGCAATAAACGTTCCCAAGCATCTCTAAATCTATTTGGCCACTTTCCAGGGTAACAATTTTTTTTATGCCAAATAAATTCTTCTGTCCAAAGCCAACCTTGTTTTCGCATTTCTAAAATCATTTCAATTACATACGTGCTACGTTCACCGTCAACAACTTTTTCTTTAATATTTAAAATAAAAGTTCCTTTCGGTTTTAAAACTCGTAATAATTGTTCCGAAATCGGCAAAAACCAATTTACGTATTTATCAGGATGAATGCCACCGTAAGTATTTTTCCGTTGGTCTGCATAAGGTGGTGAAGTAATTATTAAATCTACTGAATTATCAGGAAAATTTTTTAATTCTTCTTTGCAATCGCCTAATATTAAATTTGTTGTTCCTTGCATATTGATTTTTTTTTATTCTTTTTTCAAAGAACAAAATTAGTTATTTTTTCTAATAAGTTCAAATCCGTTGTATTGTAATCTTTTTTTTCGATACACCATAACATGTTGAATAAGTAGTAAATAATGAATATTGAACAGTAAGTAAAATTGTTTTCGCTTAATAATCAACTTTTTTCAATATTTTCCTCTTTTTCCACCAAAATAATATCGTTCGGATACGTTATATCCACCAAAAACAGCCCCTTAGCGGGAGCAGAAACCCCGAAACCCGTTTTCTGCCCACTTCAATCATTGTACCCACAATAGCCCTCACCATATTTCTCAAAAATCGGTTGGCTTGAATAGTAAAAATGAGCTTGTTACCGCTTTTTTTCCAGTTGGCATACATAATTTCGCAATCATTATTTTTTGTTTGCGTATGTAATTTGCTAAAACTCGTAAAATCAGTATATTGATACAATAATTGGGCTGCTTCATTCATTAATTTTACATCTAAATCGCGAAAAACATAAGCCCCAAACTCCTGCCAAAAAGGGTCTTTATGAAGTAAAATAATATATTGATACGTTCTGGAAGTTGCTGTAAATCGGCTGTGAACATCATCTTTTACCCGAAAAATATCTTCAATATGAATATCGGGCGGCAAAAAACGATTCATCTTTTTCGTAAATTCTTCTGTATTTTGAATCGGATTTTCCAAATCGAAGTGAGCCACAAAAAAGCGTGCATGTACGCCCGTATCTGTTCTGCCACAGCCGGTTATCTGCACTTCTTGCCGCAAAACCGCCGAAAAAGATTTTTCCATAACCGACTGAACAGTAACAGCGTTGGGTTGAAGTTGCCAACCATGATACTTTGTTCCGTTGTATGCAAGATGTATAAAATAACGATGCATGATAGTGATTATTAGATGTTTTGCAACGATTGGCAGTAGAACACATCTTTCAATATTGGCGGCAATGCTACTACTTTGTGTTCCAGATAATTAAAAGCTACCATTCCGGTTTTTGCCCTTGCCACTTCCAAGTTATTTACCTTATTAACAACCAAATAGTACATTTCAAACCCTTTATTTGAAAACTCGGTAGCAGCAATTGAAAAAACTAAAATATCATTGTAAAAAGCTTCATTTTTGTATTGAATTGCACAATCGCTCATTATTAGGCTCACTCCGAGCATATCTTGCTCCGTAAAGCCGTAATTTTCAAGAAATTGTACCCTTGCTTCGTGAATAAGCCCCAGTAAACGGTCATTGCCCAAATGAGCTCCGTAATTCAAATCGGTAATACGTACTTTTATTTCCGTTGAAAAAGTAAATTTTGTAGGTAATTCAATTTTTATGCGTGCCATTTTTTTATTTTTTAATTTTTTTTTGTTGAAAAAAATCGTAATCGTCTATTTTACAAAATTTTATAATTTTTTTTATGCAAAACAAACGTTGCTTTCAATTTTTTTCAACTATATTATTCAACCTAAGTTTATTGATTATCAAATATTTATTACAACCATTACATCTTAAAACTAAACTTATAAAGTTAAAATTTTTCTGTAAAATTCTTGTAAAATTTTTCTATAAAAATCATATAAAAAACTTTTTTGAAAAAAGGAATAAAAAAATGATTTTTTAACATTCTTTATATCAATAAATTATAAAAAAAATGAAAAAATTATAAAAAAAAGGTGAAAAATATTTGCAAGGAATTAAAAAACCATCTACTTTTGACCATACGGTTAAACCAATTGATATAACTAAATAAATAAACTAAATACTCAAACATTATGGTTAATACAGAGTTTTCGGAAAACGAAATGGAACAAAAAATTTTAGAGGCAGCCAAAAAAGTTTTCATATTGAAAGGAATGGAAGGTGCACGAATGCAAGAGATTGCCGATGAAGCGGGCATAAACAAATCGTTGTTGCACTATTATTTCAGAAGTAAAGAAAAACTTTTCGATAAAATTTTTCAACATACCATTTCCATAATTTTTCCGCAAATAAGTGAAATTTTTAGTGGCGAAATGTCTCTTTTTGAAACAATTAGAATTTTCACAAAAAAATACATTCAATTTTTATCGGAAAATCCGTTTTTGCCATTATTCATTTTGCATGAAATACAGCACAACCCCACGCGAGTAAAAGACATTATTAAAACAATTTCAAGCAACGGAAAGCTGATGTTTGCAAAAGTTGAAGAAGCAAAACAAAAAAACTTGATTAAAAATGATATTCAAGCAATTGATATTCTGATAAATGTAATTAGTTTATGTATTTTTCCTATTGCTTCATCACCAATTTTGAAACTGACTTTTTTTCAATCGGATAACACAAAATTTGCCGAGTTTATTGAAAAAAGAAAAACTGATGTTGCCGAGTTTGTTATAAATGCAATAAAAATCTAAATTTCTGAAAATATGAAAAAAACTATCTTTTTTATTTTTTTGTTTTTGCCGTATTTCGCTTTTAATCAGAATAATATTTCAATTGAAATGTGTTATGAGGCAGCAAAAAATAATCACCCGCTGATTTCGGAAACCGAGTTGAACTCAAAAGTTGAAGAAATTTCGTTGGAAAAAATTGCAACAACTTGGCTTCCGAAAATTGATGCTTATGCACAAGCAATGTATGTTTCTGATGTTGTGGAACTTAACATTGATATTCCAATGTTTGAAATGCCCGAACTCACTCACGACCAATACAAAGTGGCTGTAACTGTGCAACAAATGCTATTTGACGGAACTTCAACATCTTACAGAAAAGAACTTCAACAAGCACAAACCGAAATTGATAATAAAGCTGTGGAGGTGAAGTTGTATTCCATTAAAGAACAAGTAGCTACGGCATATTTTGGAATATTGTTTTTACAGGAACAAGAAAAATTGATGCTCAATGTGATGGAAGAATTGAAAACACAACAAAAACGAATTGCAACCGGTATTGAAAATGGTGTTTTATTGCCCATGAGTGCTGATATACTGGAAGTTGAAGTTTTGAAAACCGAACAAAAAATTATTGAAATTAGAGCAGCCAAAAATTCCGGTTTGCAAACCCTCAACGTTTTGACCGGACAAAATTTTGACGAAAATTCGCAGTTGCAAATTCCTGAAAACAACAATACTGCACAAGGAACGCGCCCTGAAATGTTACTTTTTGAAGCTCAAAAGAATTATTTTTCCGCAACCTCCAATTTAGTTACAACGCAAAGATTACCAATGGCTTTTGCTTTTGGCGAATTTGGTTACGGAAAACCCGGCTTAAATATGTTGAGCAATACGTTTGATACCTATTATACAGTAGGAGTGAAGGTTACATGGAATATTTACGACTGGAACAATTCAAATCGTGAAAAACAATTAATTGAGGTTTATTCTGAAAAAATTAATCATCAAGAAGAATTATTTACTCGTTCACAAACCATTGTAAATCAACAACAACAGCAAAATTTAGAAAAATTGCAACAATTAATGGAAAAAGACCAACAAATATTGGATTTGCGCACAAGAATTAAAAATACGGCTGCCAATCAATTGGAAAACGGTACAATATCCTCAACCGATTATATTACAGAGCTTAATGCAGAAACTCAAGCGCGAATTTCGTTGGAACTTCACAAAATTCAATTGCAACAAGAGGTTGAAAATATGCGAATTACACAAGGTAGCACGAATTAATTATTGCACTTATTTTTTAACAAAATTTACATCTTTAAAAATTTTAAACTCATGGCAAAATATATTTTAGGAATTATAGCTCTATTATTTTTATTTTCAGGTTGTAACAAAAATAATAACAGCTCCGATGCTTTTGGAAATTTTGAAGCAACAGAAATCTTAGTTTCTGCCGAATCGAATGGCAAAATATTGGTTTTGAATATTGAAGAAGGCGGTTTGTTGAAAAACGATTCTGTTATTGCTTTGATTGACACAACATTACTTTCATTGCAAAAAGAGCAGGTTTTGGCGCAAAAAAATGCGGTTTCTTCAAAAGTTGCGAACATTCTTTCTCAAATTAAAGTTCTTGAAGAACAGAAAAAAACTCTTTTGGTTGAAAAAAATCGTGTTGAAAAACTTTTGGCGCAAGAGGCTGCTACTCAACAACAATTGGACAATATTAACGGTCAAATTAATGTGATTGAAAAACAAATTGAACAAGTAAAAACGCAAAATTCAAGCGTACTAAACGAGTTAGATGTGTTTGATAAACAGATAGATGTAATTAATGAACAAATTTTAAGATGTTCAGTAAAAAACCCCATCAACGGCGTTGTTTTGGAAAAATACGTGGAGTGTGGTGAAATTACTGCCGCCGGAAAACCGCTTTACAAAATTGCAAACCTAACTGAAATGTTTTTAAGAGCTTACGTGAGTGGCGCACAACTTAACGAAATTAAAATTGGACAAGAAGTTACTGTGAAATTTGATTTGAATGAAACTGAAAATAAAGAGATTACGGGTATTGTATCGTGGATTTCTTCCGAAGCTGAATTTACTCCGAAAATAATTCAAACTAAAGAAGAAAGAGTGAATTTGGTTTACGCTGTAAAAGTGAAGGTTACAAACGATGGTAGTTTGAAAAACGGTATGCCCGGTGAGTTATTGTTTCATTCTCAAACCGTTGAGGAATAGGGAATTTTTTTCCATAAAAATATTTTTTTCTGAACTCAGTATCTAATATAAATTCATCAATATCAATGAATTCCATTGTATTAAATAATATCAGCAAAAGCTACAAAAATGTTCAAGCTGTTAAAAATGTGAGCTTTAACGTAGAAGTAGGCGAACTCTTCGGTTTGATAGGACCTGATGGAGCCGGAAAAACTACCATATTTCGCATTTTAACTTCTTTGTTATTAGCCGATTCAGGCTCGGCTACCTTAATGAATTTTGATGTAGTGAAAGATTTTCGGAATGTGAGGAATATTATTGGCTACATGCCGGGGCGTTTTTCGCTGTATCAGGATTTGAGCGTGGAGGAAAATTTGTCTTTTTTTGCTACGGTTTTTGGTACAACCATAGAAGAGAATTACGATTTGATAAAAGATATTTATATTCAGATAGAACCGTTCAAAAAACGCCTTGCAGGAAAACTTTCCGGCGGTATGAAACAAAAACTCGCCCTCTCGTGCGCATTGATACACAAGCCTGAAATTCTGATACTTGATGAACCTACAACCGGCGTTGATGCCGTTTCAAGAAAAGAATTTTGGGAAATGCTAAAACGTTTGAAACAAAAAGGAATAACTATTTTAGTTTCAACACCATATATGGACGAAGCCGAAATTTGCGACCGCGTAGCACTCCTTCAAAACGGCGAAGTTATGCAGATTGATACGCCACTAAATATTACAAAACAATTTCATAAATTATTGTTTGCCGTTAAAACTGACAATATGTACCTTTTAATCAATAATTTACGTGAATATCATGATACTTTTTCCGTTTATCCTTTTGGGCAAATCGTTCATTATACGTCAATTTCAAACTCAAATAATTTAGCGGATTTGAATGTTTTTCTTGAAAAAAAAGGACATAAAAATATTGAAATTAAGGCAATTGAACCAAATATTGAAGATTGTTTTATGGCTTTGATGACGACTTCACAAAAAAACAATGCGTAACGATGGAAACGATAATAACAGTTAAGAATCTTGTGAAAAAATTTGGCGATTTTTATGCCAATAAAAACCTTAATTTTGAAGTATATAAAGGCGAAATTTTTGGCTTTTTGGGCGCAAACGGCGCAGGAAAAACTACTGCCATGAAAATTCTTTGCGGCTTATCGTCCCCAACTTCCGGCGAAATTAATGTTGCCGGCTTTGATGCCTACACGCAAACCGAATTGATTAAAAAAAGTATCGGTTATATGAGCCAAAAATTTTCACTTTACGAGGATTTAACTGTTATGGAAAATATTCGTTTCTATGGCGGTATTTATGGACTTTCACGCAAAGATATTAAAACAAGAACTTTAACACTTCTTGAAAAATTAAACCTTCAAAACGAAAGCAACAAACTAATATCCTCACTACCTTTGGGTTGGAAGCAAAAATTGGCGTTTTCAATCGCCGTTTTTCACGAACCGAAAATTGTGTTTCTTGACGAACCTACCGGCGGCGTTGACCCAATTACAAGACGACAATTTTGGGACATGATTTATGATGTAGCTCACAGAGGAATAACTGTTTTTGTTACAACACATTACATGGACGAAGCCGAGTATTGCAACAGAGTTTCCATTATGGTGGAAGGACGTATTGATGCTTTGGATACTCCTGATAACCTGAAAATTAAGTACAATGCGAAAAATATGGACGAAGTATTTTTAAAAATTGCAAGAAATGTGGAATAATATGATTTACAAATTCTTGGAAAAGTTTCAATAATTCAAAAAAAAACCAAATATTATGAATAGATTTAAAGGTTTTATAATCAAGGAGTTTTATCATATTTTTCGAGACAAACGCTCCATGATAATTCTTTTCGGTATGCCCATTGTTCAGGTGTTACTCTTTGGTTTTGTGATAACTAACGAAATAAAAGATGCACGAATTGCAATTCTTGACAATTCAAAAGATGAGGTAACAAACGAAATTATTCAAAAACTGCTCTCTTCGGGATATTTTCTTTTAGAAGAAAATTTACAGCATAGTTCTGAAATAGAGAACATTTTCAAGAAAGGAATTGTGAATGAAGTTGTAATTTTTGAACCCAATTTTTCGCAAAAACTTAGTAAAGAAGGCAATGCAAACATACAAATAATTGCCGATGCCACCGACCCCAATACCGCAAATATTTTGGTGAACTACACAAGCGGAATTATTATGGATTATTTAAAGAAAACAAATTCGCAAGTTGCTGTACCAATGAAAATTGAGATTGAAGAACGAATGTTGTATAACGAAAGTTTAAAGGGCGTATATTTGTTTGTGCCGGGTATTATGGCAATGATTCTCATGTTAGTTTCGGCTATGATGACCTCAATATCAATAGCTCGCGAAAAAGAACTTGGCACTATGGAAATACTTTTGGTTTCGCCTTTGCGCCCGCTTCAAATTATTTTGGGAAAAGTAACTCCGTATTTGGTACTTTCTTTTATAAATGCCACTGTTATAATAGGTTTAGGGTTTTTTGTGTTCAAAGTTCCGGTTCAAGGCAACTTAGCTTTGTTGTTGATTGAAAATGCGTTATTCATTCTTTTGGCTCTTTCTCTGGGAATTTTCATTTCTACAAAATCAGACAGCCAACAATCGGCGATGATGGTTTCTATGTTTGCGTTAATGCTTCCTACTATTTTGCTTTCCGGTTTTATCTATCCTATTGAAAATATGCCGGTTGTACTTCAATATTTGGCGAATTTAATGCCGCCGCGTTGGTTTATTGTTATTATTAAAAATATTATGCTCAAAGGAACCGGCTTTCAATTTGTGTGGAAAGAAACGCTTATTTTAACTATTATGTGCTTGTTTTTCATCGCTTTAAGTGTTAAGAATTTTAAAATTCGTTTAATTGCCCCGACCTTTAGGTCGGGGATAACAGTCAATACATTATTTGTCAGGGCTTTAGCCCTTTAAATTCTAAGAAATGTCATACATATTAGAATAATTTTCAAAAAAAATATTTTTCTTTTTATTCGTTTTGGTTCTTTCATAAATTTTTCTGATTGTTAAACCATCTGTTACTTCGTATCTTACTAAAAATCAAACATTATGCGCACAATATTATTCCTTCTTCAAAAAGAATTTACACAGATTTTTCGTAATAAAACAATGCTGCCAATGATTTTTATTATCCCTATCATTCAATTGGTTGTGTTGGTTCACGCTACTACTTTTGAAATCAAAAACATTCAAATTTATGTAATGGACAACGACATTTCGTCCACTTCACGAAAATTAATTTCAAAATTTGAAAGTTCGCCGTTTTTCGAAATTACAGGTTATTCTTTTTCGCAAGACGAAGCAAATCAGGCACTTCTGAGTAACGAGGCTGATATAGTATTGTGCATACCTCAAAATTTTGAGCGTGATTTGGTACGTAACAATTCTGCAAAAATACAACTGCTTTTAAACGCAATAAACGGTAGTGTTGCCGGTATTGCCAATGCCTACGCCTCTCAAATAATTATGAATTTTAACCAAAATTTAGTTGCCGAGTGGTTGAATGTTCCAAAAGAAAATATGCAAAATAGTTCTATTTCAATTAATTATTCCTATTGGTACAACCCCGAATTGAATTATAAAACCTATATGGTGCCCGGAATTTTGGTTTTGTTAGTTACGGTTATCGGAATGTTTCTCTCATCTATGAACTTGGTGAGGGAGAAGGAGTTGGGAACTATTGAACAAATAAACGTTACACCTATTAAAAAGTATCAGTTCATTATTGGCAAACTTCTTCCTTTTTGGGTAATTGCTCTTTTTGAGTTGGCTTTTGGTTTAGTAATAGGGAAGGTGCTCTTCAATATTCCCATGGTTGGTAGCTTATGGTTGGTTTTTCTTTCGGCGGGAGTATATTTACTTGTTGTACTTGGTATCGGCTTATTGGTTTCCACTTTTACTGATACCCAACAACAAGCAATGTTTATCTCATGGTTCTTCTTGTTGGTATTTATCCTTATGAGCGGTTTGTTCACCTCTGTTGAGTCGATGCCAAACTGGGCGCAAATTATTAACAAGGGAAACCCTATTGCATATTTCATTCATATTATCAGAATGATCATGTTGAAAGGTTCTACCATAAGCGACATAAAAGTCGAATTATTAACACTTTCGGGGTTGGCGGTAATAATGTTGTCGCTTTCGGTTTGGAAGTATAAAAAAGTGGCTTAACTTTGCAACAATTTAAAATTCTTTTTTTCAATTTAAAATACAACCTAATACTTTGATTGTTAATGAATAAAAACAAAGTTCTTTTGGGAATGAGTGGTGGTATTGATAGCACTGTTTCTATAAAATTGTTGCAAGCGCAAGGTTTTGAGGTTATTGGGCTAACACTTCGGCTTTTCTCAAATTTCATTAACGACAATTCTCCTGCCCAATTAGCCGAAATGCTCGGTATAAAACATTCTTATATAGATATTTCTGAGGAATTTAACGAAAAAATTATCGGTTATTTTGTTACCGAATACCTTGCCGGAAAAACGCCTTTTCCTTGCGTGGTGTGCAACGAAACTATAAAATGGAAATATTTGTTGAAGTATGCTGATGTATTTGATTGTTACTGGGTTGCAACGGGGCATTATGTAAATAAAATTGAAGATAACGGTTTTTTTTATCTCCAAAAAGGAATTGATGACGACAAAGACCAATCTTTCTTTTTGTGGCG